>Ga0172369_10000949_pt1 | contig 43118 bp, 38 predicted proteins | sample LakKiv25m_FD_114539 | JGI IMG/M metagenome (GOLD analysis project Ga0172369, IMG submission 114539) | Freshwater microbial communities from Kabuno Bay, South-Kivu, Congo - kab_022012_11.25m | ecosystem: Environmental > Aquatic > Freshwater > Lake | place: Democratic Republic of the Congo...
CAAACAAAAACGCCCCGGAGGCATCTCCGAGGCGCTTTGTGAAACATCTACCGTTTCAATGGCTTACAAGTGCGAAAGGGGGGACTTGAACCCCCACAGGCTTACGCCCACTAGAACCTGAATCTAGCGTGTCTGCCAATTCCACCACTTTCGCACGACACAGAGCGCGTAGCGCCCAAGCGCGACGGCCAGTTTACCGATCCGCGGGGGGGTGTCAAGGGTCTGCTCACGGTTTTTTAGGTGGAGGCCGCGCGGGGAATCGGTACAATGCGGCCATGTGCGCGCACACGAACGACAGAGGCTCGGGGTTCGGCGAGGTTGTGGGGCCCGAGGGCGCCATCCCGGCCGTGCTGCTGGGCGGTCCTCCCGGCATCCCTACTCCCTGGTCGCCGCTCACGGCGTCGTTAGGCTCGCGGCTCCACTTCTTCCGCTGGAGCTACCGCGTGGTCGCCGACGACGAGGCGCTCGGGCCGGCCGAGCACGCGGCCGAGGTGGCGACGGCGCTCGAGTCGGCGGGGCTCGACCGGGTCGTGGTGCTCGCATGGGACGTCGGCAGCCAGGTGGCGCTCGAGTTGGTCCAGCGCTTGCCCGCTCGCGTGCAGGCACTGGTGCTCCTGAACGGCGTGTTCGGTGCCACGTACCGGCCGGCGGCCCGGCTCTACGCGCTGGGTACGACGGCGCTGCGCGGGCTCGGGCAACTCAGGCGCTGGGTGGGTGACGAGCGACTGGCACCGCTGGTGAACGACGAGTCCACGCTACCAAAGGCGTTGAAGCTGCTGCGCGTGGTGGCCCGGACCACCGACGACGGCGAGGTCGCCCGCTTGGTCCGCAGCGTGGTCGACGCCGACGCCGAGGTGCTGGCCACGTTCCTGCGCCCCTTCGCCGCTCACGCCGTGCGCGAGTTGCTGCCGGGCGTGACCGCGCCCCTCTTGATGATCACCGGTGAGCGCGACCGGCTGAGCCCGCCCCACGTGAGCACGCTGGTGGCGCGCGAAGTGGCCGGGGCCGAGGTGTTCGTGGTGCGCGACGGCACCCACGTGGTGACGCACGAGTACCCCGAGGTGATCGGGCTGCGCATCGAGAAGTTCTTGCGCGAGCGAGGTGTGGCATGAGCGAGCAGGCACCCCGCGAGGTCCCCATCGAGGCGCTGCTGGCCGAGCTCGAGGACTTGGCGTCCGAGCTGGAGAGCGGCGAGCTGCCTCTCGACCAGGCCCTGGCGCGCTTCGAGCAGGGCATGACCATGGTGCGCCAAGCTCGCCGCACCCTCGACGCGGCCGAACGTCGCCTCGAAGAACTGCTCGCCGAGACCGAAGACGGCCCCATCACGCGCGAGCTCTCGACCCATCTCGATGGCGACGACCCGACAGAGGCTTGACCGGCTGCTGGTCGAGCGCGGGTTGGCCGTCGACCTGCGCGAGGCCGGCGCGCTCATCCTGGCAGGGCACGTACGCGTGGCCGGCGAGCGCATACGCACCGCCGGCCACGGGGTGACACCCGGCGCCGACGTGGCGGTGGAGCGCGAGCCCTACGTGTCGCGCGGCGGGCACAAGCTGGCGGCGGCCCTCGAAGGGTTCGGCCTCGACGTGCGCGACCTGGTGGTGCTCGACGCCGGCGCGTCGACGGGCGGCTTCACGGACTGCCTGCTGCAGCGGGGCGCGGCGCGCGTGCACGCCGTCGACGTGGGCCACGGCCTGCTGGCGTGGAAGGTGCGCAGCGACCCGCGCGTCGTGGCCCACGAGCGCACGCACGTCGACCGCCTGACGCCCGAGACGCTGGGCGGGCGGGTCGACCTGGTCACCGCCGACCTGTCGTTCATCTCGCTGCGGCGCGTGCTGCCGGCGTTGGCCGCCATGGTCAAGCCCGGCGGGCGCCTGCTCTTGATGGTCAAGCCGCAGTTCGAGGCGCGGCGCGACGAGGTACCGGCCGGGGGCGTTCTGCGCGACGAGGCCGTGCGCCTGCGCGTGGTGGACGAGGTGGCAGCCGTCGGGCGCGAGCTCGGACTGGTCGAGCGCGGGCGCCTGGCGTCTCCCGTGGCCGGCGCCGACGGCAACGTCGAGGTCTTCTTGTGGCTGGAGGTGGCCCCGTGCGCGTCGCCATCGTGACAGGTTGGCTGCCCTTGCAGCGCGAGGAGACCAGCACCCTGTGGCTGTTCGTCGAGGCCCTGCGGCGCGGGCACGACGCCTGGCTGGTCGACTTCCTGACGCTCGGGCTCGACGCGCGGGGCCGGGTGACCGCCACGGGCGTGCGTCCCCGGACCGATGGCGCCTCCTCCCGTGCCGCCGTGGCCGCCGACCTGCGCTCGGGCGACCTGGCCTCGACCCGGCTGGACCTGTCGGCGTTCGACGTGGTCTTCCTGCGGCACAACCCCCACGACCGCTACTCCAGCTGGGGCGAGAAGCTCGGCAACCCCGTGGGGCCCTTCGCGTACGCCCTGGAACAAGGCGGCGTGCGTGTCGTGAACCGGCCCTCTCACGCGGACGCCTGGGCCAGCGGGGTCGCGCTGCACGTGCTACCCGAGCGACTGCGCCCGCGCGGCATCGTCAGCCGCAACGAGGCCGACGTGCGCGCCTTCCTGGCCGAGCTCCGGGGACCGGCCGTCCTGAAGCCGCTCCACGGGGCCGGCGGCGTGGGGGTCTTCCGCGTCGCGGGGCCGAGCGACCCGAACCTGGCCTCGATGGTCGACACGCTGGCCGGGCTCGGCTTCGTCGCGGTCGAGGAGTTCATCCCCGAGGCGGCCGACGGGGACGTACGCGTGGTGCTCTGGGACGGGCGGCTCCTCGACCTCGGCGAGGGGCGCGTCTCGGCCTACCGCCGGGTCCATCGTCCCGACGACTTCCGCAACAACGTGCACGCGGGCGGTGCGCGCGCTCCGGCCGAGCTCGCCGGCGCCGATCACGAGGTCATCGACGCGCTCGGACCCTTGCTGCGGGCCGACGGCATCGCGTTGGCCGGCCTCGATCTGGCGGGCGGGCGGATCATCGAGGTGAACGTCCACGCGCCCGGCGGCCTGCACAACCTGCACGCGCTGTACGGCGTCGACGTGGCGGCTCGAATCTACGAGGCGCTCGAGGCCCCCGACTCGATTGCGGGAATATGAAGGCCCCGTCGCGGCGTTGAATCCCCCGGGGCCGGACACTATGATCAACCTATGAACGAGCAACCGGACACCGGCGGCGACCCGCGCGAATGGCGCTTCGAGGACGATCTCTTCGCCGTCCTCCTCACCATCGTCCTGCACGCGGTCCTGTTCATCTGGATGGACATCGATCGCGGCGCACCTTCGCACGCCGAGCACCTGAAGCACCTGCGCGAAGCGGTGGCCGATACCAGGGACGGCGAGACGGCCCGCGACGAGCTGCGCAAGGGCATCGTGGTCGAGTTCCAGCCGCCACCCCAAGAGCGGAAACCGCCCAAGTCCGCGCGCTTCCTGGGACGCGAGGACTCGTCGACCGACAAGGAGACGCGCGCGCGCGACCACGCCTCGGCGGCCAAGGCGCCCACGCCCCCGTCCACGGCCGTCGCGCCCGACGCCACCCGCCCGGGCACGCCCAAGAAGGCCGACCAGCCCGCCAAGACCCCGCGGGTGGCCACGCGCGCGCCCGGAAGCGCCGTGAACCGGCTGGCCGTCCCTACGCCCGGCGCGGAGCGCTCGGTGCTGTTCCAGAAGCCCGGCAGCGGACCGGTCCGCCCTTCGGGCTCGGTCGAACAGCTCGCCGACGAGAGCTCCAACCTGGTGGGCGACGGGCTGTACGTCACCGACGTGGCGAACGACGACGCGCTGCTCGACGTCAGCAACGAGGGGGAGCGCACCAGCCTGAACGCACGCGGCTTCCGTTACTGGGACTTCTTCCACCGCGTGCGCGAGCAGGTGAAGCAGCACTGGGCGCCCAACGAGGAGTACCAGCGCCGCGATCCCACGTGGTCGATCTACCAGCGCCAGAACCGCCTGACGGTGGTGCGGGTCGTGCTCGACGCCACCGGCAACGTGGTGTCGGTCGCGCGTGTCCGGAAGTCGGGCCTCACGTTCCTCGACGACGAGGCCGTGCGCGCCTTCCAGGTGGCGGGGCCGTTCGTGAACCCACCAGCCGGCCTGGCCGACGACAGCGGGCGCATCGTGTTCAACTTCGGGTTCTACCTCGAGATGAACGGCGGCGGGTTCGGGGGCGCGTGGTGAGCCCCTTCGCCACGCTCCTGCTGGTCGTCACGCTGGCCCTGCAACCCGTCCGCGAGGTCCACGAAGGGCGCTTCTCCTGGCACTTCGCGCCCGATCGCGAGAAGGCCGTGCGGCCCCTGATCGCCCAAGCCGACGAGGTCCTCGACGCGCTGGCGGCCGAGCTCGAGGTCGAGCCGCCCGCCGGGATCCGGGTCGACGTGGCCGACACCGTCGAGGAGTTCCGCGAGCTGCAGGAGGTCCCCGAGGGGCGCGTCGCCATCGACTGGGCCGTGGGCCTGGCCGACGCTGCGGCAGGACGGATCCTGCTGCGCGTCGACCAGACGCACCTGTTCACCCTCGACGAGACCTTCCGCCACGAGCTGTCGCACATCCTGCTGCTTAGCGGCCAGGAACGGCGCGAGTTCCCGCGTTGGTTCTCCGAGGGCCTGGCCATCCTGCAGTCCGGCGAGTCGCTGCTCCAGCGGCTCGACCCCGCCCTGCACGCGGCCACGACCGGGCGCCTGATCCCCATCGAGGCCCTGCCGCGGGGCTTCCCGCCCGAGGGGCCGGCGTTGCACCTGGCCTACGCCGAGAGCGCGTTCCTGGTGCGCTGGATGCTCCGCCAACACGACTGGCCCCGGCTCCGCGAGCTGATCCGCGACACGCGACGGCTGGGTGACTTCGACCAGCACCTGGCGCGCCTGTACGGCGGATCGGCCGAGGGGTTGTTCAACGCCTGGAGGCTCGAGCTGGAGCGCGACGCCTCGTGGTGGCGCGTGCTGTCGACCGACTGGATGATCTGGGCGGGGGTGACCTTGCTCTTCCTGGTGGCCGTCACGGTGAAGTGGGTGCGGACGCGCCGTCGGCTGCGGGCTTGGGAGGAGCAGGAGGAGCCTCCCTGGACGGGTCACGCCTGAGAGGCGCCGCGTCCGGTTCGAGCGCCGCCGCCACCTTCGCGACCACGCCGTCGATCCACGTCCGGCACGCCGCGGCCTTGCCGCCCAGGTCGCCTTGGAGCAGCACGACCACGGGCACGCGGCCGCCGCCGGCCAGCTCCAGCACGCCTGCCAGCGTCACGCTCGCGTCGAGGGTGCCGGTCTTGCCCCGGAACGCGAGCCCGGCCAGGCGCTTCTGCAGCGTACCCTCGCCACTCGCCCGCGCCAGCGCCGTCAGCACCTCGGGCGCGCGCGGCCCTCGCAGAACGTGGCCCAGCAGTCGCCCGATGGCGCGCGCCGACAGGCGGTTGGCGTCGTAGAGCCCCGACCCGTTCACGAGCCGCACCTCGGGCTCGGAGAGGCCCGTCACGCGCTGCACCTCGGCCTGAAGGCGCGCTGCGCCCGCTTCGAAGCGCTTACCCTCTGCCGCCCCGTCGAGGTGCCGGAGCAGCAACTCGGCCGTCAGGTTGGTCGAGAAGCGCAGCATGTCGCCCGCAATCTCGGCCAGGCGCGGCGACGTGTGGCGGAGGAGCCGCTTCGCCCCGGCGGGCGTCGGCCCGAAGCGCACCACTCCCGTGAGCGTGATGCCCTGCGACGCCAGCGCCTGGCGCACGAGCCCCGCGCCGAAGCTGCCGGGCTGGTAGATCTTCTTCGCGAGCACCACGCCGCGCGGCCTCGAGAGCGGCACGCGTCCGCTGATCCGCACGACGGTGCATCCCTGCGAGGGCTTCGCCTCGACCACGATCGAGCCCTTCTTGCCGGCGCTGGTCAGGCCCAGGTTCTGTACCAGGACGTCGGGGCTCGGAGGGTAGAGCGTGACCTCGGCGGGGTCGCCCTTGGCCGCGCCGGGGCGCACGCGCACCAGCACGCGGTTGAAGTCGACGGCCAATGGCCCGGCCTCGGCGCGGAAGGCCTCGTCGGTGCGCTTGTCGTCGAAGTGGGGGGGCGTCGTACCCGGCGAGAAGAGGCTCCCGTCGACGACCAGGTCGCGGAAGGTCGTGCGACCGCGGTGCCGGAGCTGCGCCGCCATCTCGAGCAGGTCGCGGTACAGGAGCGCGGGGTCGCCGCCCGCCTGCAGCACGAGGTCGTCGCCCGCGGCCAGGAGGCGCGTGACGAAGCGGTGATCGGGGCCGAGCACCTCGAGGGCCAGCCAGGCCGTCGCGAGCTTGCTCACCGACGCGGGGTTCAGGGCCAGGGTGGCGCCGTGCTCGAGCAGGGGCTCGCTGGCCCCGTCGGGGGAGCCCACGTACACCCCGACGTCGACCACGCCCTCGGGCAACGGCCCCGGCGCGAGGGCCTCGAAGGCCAGGGGCGCCGCGGGCGCGGAGGCCGCCGCCAGGCAGAGCGCCACCGCGATGGCCGTTCGAAGGGCGTGCGTCATGTCGTCCCCGTGGAGCCGATCCGCTACCCGCTTCGTATACCGTTCCTTCGGCCGCGAGGCCAGTTTCCAGAGCGGGGCCGGTCAGCCTTCGGGGCCCGCGAGGGCGGCACGGAGACGCCGCGCGCGCCGCCAGGCCGCCCCCGCCGCCACGACGACCAGCACGAGCGCGTAGGCCGCGGATTGCACCGCCAGCCAGCGCAGCAGGGGCAGCACGACCGAGAGATCCCCGGTCTTGGTGGACAGGAGGCGCACGGCCTGCAGCGCCGGCGTCGAGGGCAGGACCGAGGCGATGGCGCGCACGTAGGCGGGCATCTGGTCCAGGGGCCAGGCGAAGCCCGACATCATGAGCAGGGGGATCGTCGCGAACATGAGCAGCTGGAAGGCCGACGTCCCGTCCCTCACCGCCAGCGCGATCAGCACGGCCAGGGGTGCCAGGGCGCCGATGAACGCGAGGAAGAGAAGGAACATGGCCGCGGGTCGCTGCATGGGCCAGCCAAACGCCGGCGCGATCACGAACAGGATGACGGCGGTCCCCGCGGCGTAGAGCAACGACTGCGCCAGGTACGCCCCGACGGTGGTGACGAACGGCGCCCGCTCGAACAGGGGATCGGTCCGTCCCGGCTCGCGACGGCGGCCCACCGAGAACGCCAGCGCGACCAGCACCATCTGCTGCACGACGAGCAGCAGCACGCCGATGATGAGGAAGCCGCCGTAGGAGGCCGTGGGGTGGTAGAGCAGCCGCGACTCCTGCACGACGGGGGGGACGCGTCGGCGAACGCCGGCGGTGGTGAACCCGCGCTTCTGGAGCCGCTCGGTCGTGATCTCCTCGTTGAGCGCGCCGATGGCCGCGCGCAGGCCGGGATAGGCCACCCCGTACGTCAGCATGTTGGCCGCGCCGATCCAGGCCTTGACGGCGGCTGGCTCCCCGCGCGCCACGCGCCGCGAGAAGTCGTCGGGGATCCGGACCAGCACCTCGGCCTCTCCATCGCGCAGGGTGCGCCGACCGGTCTCGACGTCGTCCACCCGGCGGCGAAGCTCGAGCTCGGGGGTGGCGTCGAGCGCCAGGCTGAGGCGCCGGGACACCTCCGAGTTGTCCAGGTCGACGACCACGAGCGGCCGCTCCATGGCCGACGTACGCTCGTAGAGCTCCGATACGATGGTCGGATACACCACGGGGATGGCGAGCAGCACGAGCAGGACGTCGCGATCGGTCAGGAAGATCCGGCGGAGCTCGGAGAGGATCGCGCGGGGCAGCAGGCAGATTCGACTCATGGGTGGACCCGGCGCAAGCGCGCGACCAGCCACGCGAATCCCGTGGAGATCCCGAGCGCCACGGCATACCCCGCGGCCAGGCGAACGTACTGGCCGAGCGCAGGGGCGACGTCGGAGAACGACGCGCGTGTTCCCAGGAGGATGCGCAGGGCGCGCGCGAACGGCGTGAACGGCATCCACTCGCTGATGGCCCGGAAGACCGGCGGGAACATGTCGGGGGGCCACGTGACGCCGGCGAACATCAACGAGAGCATCGCGACGATCACGGTGAGCTGGAACGCGGTCAAGGGTCGCGGTACCACGCGCGCCACCGCAGCGGCGAACAGCACGTCGAGCCCGATCAGCGCCCCGAGGTTCGCCACGAGCACGCGCGGGCCGCTTTGCGGGAGGACGCCGAGGGCCGGGAGGTAGACCCACAGGAAGAGCGCTCCCACCGCGAACGTGAGCAGGGCACTGGCCAGCAGGGCTCCCAGCAGGTGCACCGTCGACGGGGGGCGCTCGGACGGCAGGAAGAGCGAGCCCACGACGATGAGCAGGAACACGTGCAGCAACGCAAACGCCAGGATCGGCACGAGGTAGACCGCGTAGTTGGTCGACGGGTTCAGCGGCAGGTACTCGTCGATGCTGACGGGCACGGCCGACGCGAACGCCATCTCCTTGCGCACCCCGAGCTTGCGCAGCTGCGTGATGAGCACGCCGGCCGAGACGGTAGAGACCGCCGTCGAAACGGCCTTGTAGGTGTTCTTGCCGACCAGGATGTTGCTCATGTCGACCGCGACCACGACGGTCGCGTGATCCCCCCGCTTGACCCGCGCGCTGAGGCCCTCGGGGAGCACCACGACGCCCGCCAGCGTCCCCTCCACGAGCGCCTTCCGCGCCGCCGCCTCGCCGAGGGTCGGATCGGCCACGACCCGGACCTCGCGCGTGGCGTCCAGGTACGTGCGCAGCGTGCGGCTGAGCGCCGAGTTGTCGAAGTCGAGCACGGCGACGGGGGCGTCGATGACGACCAGATAGCGGTAGACGTCGATGGACAGCCACGTGCCGCCGAGCAGCAGCGCGAGGAGCAGGGCGAACTTGCCCTCGCGCACGAATCGGAGCACCTGGTGCCCGAAGCCCTCGGCCAGCGCGCGCAGCATGCGGGTTCCCTCCCGTCAGAGGACCAGGCGGACGGTCATGCCCGGGCGCAGGCCTTCGACCGGCCCTTCCGGCCGGACCTTGACCTCGAAGCTCTTCAGGTCGAAGCGATCCTTGTCCGACGTGGCCTTCCAGGTGGCGAAATCGCCGAGGACGGCCAGGCGATCGACGCGCATGGGCACGGTCCTGCCGAGCGCGGGCACCTCGAGCTCCAGCATGTCGCCGACGTGCACGGCCGTCAGCAGGTCCTCGCGGACGGCGAAGCTGGCCCACAAGGTCGACAGGTCGACCAGGGTCAGGATCGGGTAGCCCGTGGCCGCCAACTCGCCCACGTTCACGATGATCTTCGAGACCTCGGCGTCCAGTGGCGCGCGCTGCTCGGTCTCGCTGCGATAGGCCTCGATCTCGTCCAGGGTGCCCCGCGCCTGCGCGACCAGCGCCTCCAGGGCCTGGATCTCCTCGTCGCGCGCCCCGTTCTGCACCATCTGGTAGCGCGCTTCGGCCATGGCCAGCTGGTCCCGCGACACCTCGTACTTGAACAGGACCTCGTCGAACTTCGAGCGCGGCACGGCCTGCTTCTCGACCAGGGAGGCGACGCGATCGTACATCTTGCGGGTCAGGTCGACCTGGTGCCGGGCCGCGTCCAGCTGCTTGCCGACCGCGCGTTTCTCCTCGTCGCGGGCGCCCTTGCGCGCCAGCGCGAGGCGGGCGTCGGCGGCCCCGATGGCCGCGTTGACCTGCGTCAGCTTGGCCTCGATCTCGTGGCTCTCGAGCCGCGCGAGCACCTGGCCCTTGGTGACGCGATCGCCCTCCCGCACCGTCAGCTCGCTCACGCGACCTGGCACCTTCGACGCGAGATCGATCTCGGTGGCGTTCACGAGGCCCGTGATCAAGCGCCGCTCGGGCTGCGGAGCGGGCTCGGAGCACGCACCAGCCAGAAAGAGCCCGGCGAGCGCCAACATCCCCGCGGACACCCGGCTCCCGATCGGATTCGAACGCCTCCTCGACGTCATGGCCTCACCTCTTCCAGGGGGTCGTACCCCATCCCCGATCGCAGCAGCGTGCGCGCCTCGAGCACCCGTCCCCGGGCGATCGTCGCGTCGTTCTCGGCCTTCTGCGACGCCGTCTGCGCCGCCAGCAGATCCGACACCGTCGCCTCCTGCGCCACGAAGCGCGCGTCCTCGACCGCCAGCGCCTCGCGGGCCCGGGCCACCTGGGTCGCGACGACACGCGCCTGCTCCACCGCCTCTTCGAGGGCCAGCCGGCGCGCCTGCACGTCGAGCCGGATGCGGGCCTCGGCGTCGCGCAGCTGGCTCCTCACCTGGCGCTGGTGGGCCTCGGTCGCCTTGACGCGGTAGGCCGACGCACCCCACTCCCAGGCCTTCCACTCGAGCATCACGCCGGCGAACCACGCGTTCTCGGGGTAGAGCGCCCCGAAGCCGCGCCGGTTCTGGTACGCCCCGACCAGCGTGACGTCCGGCAAGGCCTCGCCGATCGCGACGTGGCGGGAGAAGTCGAGCGCTCGCTGGCGCGCTCGGCCGGCCTGCAGCTCGGGCCGCGCTGCCACGGCCCGATCCTGCTGCTCTTCGACCTGGACCGCGAGCAGCGCCAGCACGTCGGCCGGCGGCTCGAGGGCGGCGCCCGCGGTGAGCTCCTCGTCGAGAGCCGGCGTCAGCGCTTCCGTCAGCGGACGACCGCGGTGCAGGTTGAGCACCGCCGAGGCCAGCCGGATGCCCTTGGTCGCCCGGAAGCGCTTCTTGACGAGCTCGGCCCGACGCACCTGGACCTTCAGCAGCGCGCTCCGCTCGACCATGTCCGCCTGCAGCAGCGCCTGCACCTTCTGCTCGATGGCGTCGACCTGGCGAAGCCCCGCGTCGATGGTGCCGAGCAGCGTGGTCGCCGTCACCAGCGAGTACCAGGCGTGGATCACCTCGTCCTCGAGCTGGCTGCGGCTGGTGACCGCGTCCTGGAGCGCTGCCTCGACCAGCTCGTCGCGCGCCTTCAGCCCCGCCGTCACGCGGTAGAGTTGCGTCACGGGCTGCGCCACGGCCACGGTGGTCTCCGCCGTGAACGGGGCGTGCACCTCGAGCTGGAGGCCGTCCTCCATCAGGGACGCCAGCACCGCCTTCGCGTCGTCCTTCAACAGCGCCTGGAAGGGCGTGAGCAGCGTCCCGAGCGCCGAGACGTCGACCTTCAGGTCGTGGCCGCTGTCCCACCGCAGCAGGTGCGCGTCGAGCGAGACCACCGGCAGCAGCTTGCCGCGCAGGCTGTCGTACTCCGCCCTGGCCTCGACGACCGCCTCGTTGCTGGCGGCCAGGCGTGAGCTCTCGGCCACCGCGTCGGCGAGGCACGCCCTCAAGGTGAGCGGCTCCGCCTTGGCCCGCCGGACCCCGGACGACGCCAGGACCAGCGCGACCACGACAACGGCCGCCCCGCCCCCCCCGATGGATCTGAAACTGCACGCTCCCATTGATGTAACCGTTTGGTTACTTACGTGATGCAGCATAGGGCGCTGCCGCGGCGCGTCAATGAGAAATCACGCGAGGCGACACCGTGCGCTTCCGAACCGTCGGTCTCGTCGATGGAATTTCTCTTCTCACCGGGGTGGGGGTTCGCCCGATCGCACGCGGAGCGCCTCGAGGCCGGTGTACCGCCCCACGGGCGACGGCTCGAGCCCCTCCACGCGCGTGGAGAGTACGGCCAGGTTGTCCTCGCGCCACAGCGTCAGGATCGGCTGGTCCACCGCCAGGATGCCCTCGGCCTCGCGCGTCAGCGCGGCCCGAGTCGCGCGATCGGGGGATCGCGCGGCCAGGTCCAGCAGGCAGTCGAGGCCGGGGTTCGCGTACCACGTGCGGTTGCCTCGCACGTAGCCGGGCAGGGGATCCCCCGCCTCGAGGTTCGTGAGGCGAGCGACGAGCGTCCGCGCGGCCCAGGCGCGGCAGTCGGGACGGGAGGCCGCGAGCATCCACCAAGCGTGGCTGGGCAGGACGCCGCGCGGGGCGCGATCGTAGAAGCTGGCCCCCGCGGGATCGCCCGGGTTCGGCACGTTCGACGAGTAGAACATCCAGCGGAGGACGTCGGGCTCGAGGGCGTCGGGGAGCTGCAGCGCCGCCACGTCGAAGGTCCCGGAGCGCACGTCGGCCAGGAAGGTCGCCAGGTCGTAGGCGCGCACCTCGACGGCGACGCCCACGCGGGCCCACTCCTCGGCCAGGCGCCGGCCCACCAGGCGCCGCAGGCGGAGGTTGGAGACCTTCAGCGCGAAGGCCAGCCGGACGCCCGAAACGGGATCCCGCCTCAGCCCGGCCTGGTCGAGCAGCCGCTCGGCCTCTGGGGGGTCGTACGGCACCGGCGCCAGGTCGACCGCGGCCCAGTGCTCGGGGGGCAGGATGGTATCGGCGGCCCGACCGAAGCCGGCGAACAGGTCGCGCAGGATGGCGGGCCGATCGAGGGCCAGGGCCAGGGCCCGCCGGACGCGCCGGTCGGCCAGCGCCGGGTGCCTCAGGTTCAGGACCAGGTACGTGAGGATCGCCGATTCGCCCGCCCGTACCCGCACGCCGGGCTCGTCCTCGAGCGCCCGCGCCACCGCCGGCCCCACACCGTTGACCATCACGTCGGCCGCGCCCCCGGCCAGCGCCAGCACGCGCGAGGCCTCCTCGGCCACCACGTCGACCCGCACCCAGCGGACCGCTGGGCGCGGCCCCCACCAGTCGTCGAAGCGCTCGAGCACCGCGCGACGCCCCCCGAGGTCGCTGACCAGCCGGAAGGGCCCCGTGCCGACCACCGGCGCGCCCACCACGAACTCCGCGGGCAACACGCCCGTGGCGAGGTCGGCCAGGAATGCGGCCTGCTCCTCGACCAGGGCGATGTCGACCGTGTCCGGGGTGGGGCCGCAGCGCACGTTGCGCCAGCGCCGGACCAGGCCGCCCTGGTAGGGCGAGCCGAGCGCGGGCTCGAGCATGGAGCCGTAGGTGGCCACCACGTCGCGGCAATCGAAGCCGGTGCCATCGTGGAAGCGTACGCCCGAGCGGAGCGTCAGGCGCCAGGTGGGCTGCGGGCCGGGCAGGCGCCGCGCGTCGGTGGCCAGCACCCAGGTAGGCTCGCCGTCGAGGCGCTCGAAACGCACGAGCGGCTCGACGATCAACCCCATCACCTTGGCCGTCATCGCGTCGGTCACGAAGCGCGGATCGAGGGTGGACCAGGGGGCGGGGTGCACGACTACGAGCGTCTCGTCACGGGGCAGGTCCGGGGCCGGCTCGCGATAGCAGGCGCCGAGCACGAGCACGAGCGCGACGAACGTGCGGCCCATGGCGTCAGGCGTGGGTCACGAAGAGGTGGTAGAACGCGGCCACGACCAGCGAATGGTCGATGGCCCCCGATGCGATCAGCCCGCGCACGGCCTCGAGCGGCACGAGGTCCACCTCGATGCGCTCGTCGGGGTCGAAGTCGGTGCTGGCCACGGGGAGGCAGCCGCGCGCCAGGTACGTGAAGCAGCGGTTGTCGAGGAAGGCCGGGTTGGGACGCACGGTGCCGATCAGCTCGAGCGACGAGGCCACGAAGCCGGTCTCTTCCGTCAACTCTCGCGCGGCGGCCGCCGCGGGCTCCTCGCCCGCCTCGATCATGCCGCCCGGGATCTCCTGCGCCTCGGCCTCGATACCCGCACGGAATTGCCGGATGAGCACGACCTGGCCGTCGGGCGTCAGCGGGATCACGTTGACCCAGTCGTTCGAGCGCACGACGGTGAACGGCACGTCGGCGCCGGTCTCAGGGTGTCGTAGCTTGAGCTCGCTCACGCGGAAGATGGGCGTCGCCAGGAGGTCACGCTCCCCCCGTCGGTGCCAGTGCTCCACGGCCATCGGCGGTCCCCAGTCAGTTCTCGTACACCTTGAAGCGACCGGCCTTGCGCGCCCGCGGCCCTCGGCGGAACAACGCCCGCAGCCGGGACGGACGCCACGAACCGGTCACGAGCAGCCAGCCCATGAGGTAGCCACCAGCGTGCACCGCGATCGCGATCCGGGCTCCGGTCAGGAAGAAGATCAGGTCGATGGCCGCCAGCGCCCACACCAACTGCCGCGCGGGCACCGACGCCACGAACCACACCTGCACCCGCTGCTCGGGGAAGACCAGCGCAAAGGCCATGATCAACGCCGCCAGCGCGCCCGAGATGCCCACGATGTCGCCCCCGAAGAGCGACGGCACGAGCAGCCCCGCCAGCGCCCCCACCAGCCCCGCGCCGGCGCCGGCCAGCAGCACGAAGCGCAGGAAGTCGCGCGAGCCCCAGCGCCGCTCGAACAGCCCGCCGAAGGAGTAGAGCACGAGCAGGTTGAACAGGATGTGCAGCGGGTCGCGCGGGTCGTGCAGGAACAGGTAGGTGACGAACTGCCACACCTCGAGCCGCAAGAGCGCCGCCACGGGGTTCAACTGCGCGTGCTCGAGCAGGAGCCGCAGGGGAGAGCCGGCCACGCTCGTGTGCCACGCCAACAGCTCGAGCGCGTACACGACCACGCAGGCCACGCTGAGCCCCGTCATGGCGCGCGTCCAGCCGAAGCCGAGCCGGAACTGTTTCACGGGTGTCCCTTCCGACGAACGGCGATCAACTCGGCCACCACGCTCACCGCGATCTCGGCCGGGGTCTCGGAGCCGATGTCGACGCCGACCGGGCTGCGCACGCCCTCGACGGCGGAGGGAGCGTGGCCATCGGCCAACAGGCGCTCGCGAAGCGCGGCGGACTTGCGCCGGCTGCCGATCACGCCCAGGTAGCGCGGCGCCGCCCGCAACGCGCGCGAGGCCATCTCGAAGTCGCAGGCGTGCCCGCGGGTCACCACCACCACGTAGTCGGCGCCCGTGAGCTCCACGGCGTCGGTCGTACCGTCGAGCGGCGCCACGACCACCTCGTCGGCCGTCGGGTAGTTGTCGCGGTTGGCCCATTCGACGCGGTCGTCGACCACGGCCACGCGGAAGCCCGCCTGCTCGGCCACCCGGGCGACCCGGATTGCCACGTGCCCCGCCCCGTACAGCACCAGCCGGGGACGCGCCCCGATGGGCTCGACCAGCAAATCGACCGCGCCACCGCAGGCCATGCCCAGGTCGCGCGTCAGGTCGTACGTGACGAGCTTCGGTTCGCTCAACCCCCGCCACTCGGCGCCGCGCGAGAGCACCGCGTGCTCGATCGCGCCACCACCGATGGTGCCGCAGAAGGCCCCGTCGGGCTCCTGCACCAGCTTGGCGCCCGCGTGCCGTGGCGCCGACCCACGCGCGGCCACCACCGTCACCATCACGAAGGGTCGTCCGGCCGCCATCAGCTCGGCGGCGCGTGCCAGGGGTTCCATGCTCGTCCTCCCGGTGCGAAAGGGCTTTAGCGTACCACGGCTCTGCGCGCGCGCAAACGCTCGCTTGTCACGGGAAGAAGCTCCGCTAGAATGCGCGCTCCGGCTCGCGTCTTCCAGGAGATCGCGCGGTGAACAAGGCCAAACACGACGCCCTCTACGGCTCGCCCATCGCGTGGCGCATCTCGCGCAAGGTGGGCAACGCCATCGGCGACTTCAAGCTGCTCGAGAACGGAGACCACGTGCTGTGCGCCATCTCGGGCGGCAAGGACAGCCTCAGCATGCTCGACCAGCTGGCGCGCTGGCGCGACAAGCTGCCCTTCCGCATCCGCCTCTCGGCGGTGCACGTGAAGACCGACTTCCACTGCGGCGGCTGCGTGCACAACCGCATCCTGTCGCAGTTCTTCGACGAGCGCGACGTGCCGGGGCACTTCCTGTACACCGAGGTCGTGAAGACCGCGCCGAACGGCGAGATGAGCTGCTTCCACTGTGCCCGCCGCCGGCGCATCGCCCTGTTCCGGCTGGCCAACGACATCGGCGCGAACAAGATCGCCCTCGGACACCACCTCGACGACATCGTCGAGACCACCCTCATGAACATGTGCTTCAACGGCACGTTCTCGACCATGCTGCCGCGCATGGACCTGTTCGAGGGCCGCACCTCGATCATCCGTCCGCTGGCCCTGTGCCTCGAGAGCGAGGTCATCGCGTACGCCGACGAGCGCGCCTTCCAGCGCCAGATGTGCCGCTGCCCCTACGGCCGCGACTCGATGCGCGCGCGTATGAAGGGCCTCGTGAAGCAGCTCGAGGCGCTCTACCCCGACGTGCGGCAGAACCTGTTCGCGTCCCAGTTCAAGGCGGCCGCATCGCCCGAGTTTTAGCGGCCACGCCCGACGTTGACAGGGCCGCGTGCGTTCAGCACAATCTCGACGGTTCTAAAAAAGGGGGGGCCCGTGGAGTTCGAAGAGGTCGTCCAACTCAAGCGCAACGTCCCGTTCCTCAGCGACCTGAGCGTCGAAGAGATCCAGGATTTGCTGCGTGTTTCCCGCGTGCGCATCTACCGAGAGAGCCAGGTGATGTTCAAGGAGGGCGAGCCCGCCGACGGCATGTACGTGCTCCTGAAGGGCGACGCCAAGGTCGAAAAACGCCTGCAGCAGGGCGACCAGTTGGTGCTCTCCAAGCTGAAGGCGGGCGACGTGGTGGGCGAGATGGGCCTGCTCGAGCACGAGCCCCGCAGTGCCACGGTGCGCGCCGTCACGCCCTGCACCACCCTCTTCCTCGAGTCCTCGGCCTTCGACCAGATGCGTCGGCGCTACCACCCGGCGGCCATGAAGGTCCTGAAGCGGCTGTGCGGTATCCTGTCGGTACGCGCCAGCCGGCTCGAGGAGATCATCACCGACTTCTACGACAAGCCGGAGCGCAGCCTCGACTTCATGGAGAAGCGCTACCTGAAGTACGTCGGCCACCCGGGCCTCGAGCTCTGAGGGAGGGCGCCATGAACGTCAGCCACTACATCCAGACGCTGCCCACGTTCCAGGACCTGTCGCCCAAGGAACAGGAGACATTGTCGATCGCGCTCACGGTGCGGGAGGTCCCCCAGGCCGCCGACCTGGTCAAGCAGGGCGAGAAGGCCACGTCGTTCTTCATCGTGGCCGAGGGGCGGCTCGTCAAGCTGAAGGAGTTCCGCGCACACCTCGTCGAGACCCTCGGCACGGCCGATCCCGGCGACCTGGTGGGCATCCTCTCGATGTTCAACCGCTCCGAGCACTTCCACACCGTGAAGGCGCTGGAGGATTCGGTGGTGCTCGAGTGCACGCGGGACACGTTCGAGCGCCTGTTCGAGAGCCAGAGCCTGTTCTCGTACAAGATCCTCGACAAGTTCGCGACCAGCCTGTCGCACAACGTGCGCGAGGCGAACCAGCTGATCACCGACATCTTCTCGGATCCGAAGCGCACCCTCTTGAAGCTGAACCAGACGCTGATCAGCGCCGGCAAGCGGCTGACCACGATCTGACGGTCGCGCCCCAAAAAAAAGGGAAAAAAAAAGCGGAGCCCCCGACCCGAAGGCCGGGGAGCTCCGCTCTTTTTCTTGATCTTTCACGCCAGGCCGAGGCCTGGTGCGCAGGATCGGACGACTAGACCTTGCCCTTGAACGACGGGGCGGCCTTGAACGTCACGGTCTTGCTGGCCGGGATCTTGATCACGGCCTTGGTCCGCGGGTTGCGGCCAGGGCGCGCCTTGCGCGTCTTGACGTGGAAGGTGCCGAAGCCCGGGTAGCTGAAACGGCCGCCGCTCACGATCGCGTCGGCGAGGATGCCGAAGAACGCGTCCAGCAGGATGCCGGCCTGCTTCTTCGTCAGCTCGGGTCCGCCCTCGATGCCCTTGATCTTGTCGATGAACTCCGCCTTCGTCATCACGACCTCCCAGTATGGGTTGTTTGGGTACCGGTAATGGATTTACCTCAGCGCGACAGACTGTCAAGCACTTTTTCGAGCGGTTCCCGAAGGTTTTTCCGCATGCGATGTGTAAGTTATTGTTTTTAAAGGCGTTTGTCGCAAGTCCGCCCCCCGTGCGGGGATGCGGATCATTTGGGCTCGTACTCGGCGTCGATCACGTCGTCAGCACCGGGTTGCGACCCCGCCGGGGCTCCGGGGCCCGGCTGAGCGCCCGGAGCGCCCTGGGCGCCGCTCGCCTGGTAGAGGCGAGTCGACAGCTTGTAGGCCACCTGCTTCAGCGCCTCGACGCTCGTCTCGATCTCGGCGAGCGACCCGTCCTTCAGCGCCTTGCGCGCCGCCTCGAGCGCCGCGTCGAGCTCGGTCTTCTCGCCGTCGCTCAGCTTGTCGCGGTTCTCCTTGAACGTGCGCTCGGTCTGGTACACGAAGCCGTCGGCCTCGTTGCGCTTGTCGACCTCGGCGCGCTTCTTCTTGTCGTCCTCTTCCGCGCGCTTGGCGTCTTCGACCAGGCCCTCGACCTCCTTCTGCGACAGGCCGCTGGAGGGCTGGATCGTGATGTGCTGCGCCTTGCCCGAGCTCTTGTCGGTCGCCGACACCTTCAGCATGCCGTTGGCGTCGATGTCGAACGACACCTCGATCTGCGGCACCTGGCGCGGCGCGGGCATCAGCCCGTCGAGGTTGAAGCGGCCCAGCGACTTGTTGTCGCGGGAGAACTCGCGCTCGCCTTGCAGCACGTGGATGGTCACGCTCGGCTGGTTGTCCTCGGCCGTCGTGAATACCTCCTTCTTGGAGATCGGGATGCGGCTGTTGCGCGAGATCAGCTTGGTCATCACGCCGCCCAGCGTCTCGACGCCGAGGGAGAGCGGCGTCACGTCGACCAGCAGGATGTCGTCGACCTCGCCGGACAAGACGCCGCCCTGGATGGCCGCGCCGACGCCGACCACCTCGTCGGGGTTCACGCCGCGATGGGGCTCCTTGCCGAACAACTGGCGCACCTTCTCGACGACCATGGGGATACGCGTGGAGCCGCCCACCATGACCACCTCGTGGATGTCGGCGGGGCTCTTCTTGGCGTCGGCCAGGGCGCGCTTCACGGGCTCGAGCGTGCGGTCGACGATGTCCTCGACCAGCTTCTCGAACTTGGCCCGCGACAGGCGGATCTGCAGGTGCTTGGGGCCCGAGGCGTCGGCCGTCAGGAACGGCAGGTTGATCTCGGTCTCCTGCGAGCTCGACAGCTCGATCTTGGCCTTCTCGGCGGCATCCTTCAGGCGCTGCAGGGCCATGCGGTCGGCCGAGATGTCGAGGCCGGTGTCCTTCTTGAACTCGTCGATGAGGTAGCCCATCAGGCGCTCGTCGATGTTGTCGCCGCCGAGGTGCGTATCACCGTTCGTCGAGATGACCTCGACCACGCCGTCGCCCACCTCGAGCACCGAGATGTCGAAGGTGCCGCCGCCGAAGTCGTAGACGGCGATGACCTCCTCCTTCTTCTTGTCCAGGCCGTAGGCCAGGGCCGCGGCGGTCGGCTCGTTGATGATGCGGCGCACGTTCAGCCCGGCGATGCGGCCGGCGTCACGGGTCGCCTGGCGCTGCGAGTCGTTGAAGTACGCCGGCACGGTGATGACCGCGTCGGTGACCTTCTCGCCCAGGTACGCCTCGGCGTCGCGCTTCAGCTTCATGAGGACGTGCGCGGAGATCTCGGGCGGGCTCTTGCGCTCGCCGCGCACCTCGATGGCGATGTCGCCGTTGTCGGCGGCCACCATCCCGTAGGCGACGCGCGAGATCTCGTCCTTCACCTCGGCGAACTTCTTGCCGATGAAGCGCTTGGCCGAGTAGATGGTGTTGGCCGGGTTCACGATGGCCTGGCGGCGCGCGACCTGGCCCACCAGCACGTTACCCTTGTCATCGAAGCCGACGACCGACGGCGTGGTCGGCGCGCCCTCGGCGTTCGGGATCACCTTGGGCGTCTGCCCTTCCATGACGGCGACCACGGAGTTGGTGGTGCCGAGGTCGATACCTACGATCTTACCCATGATCCGCCTCCCCATTCGATTCGGCGCGGCCAGGGATCCTTCATGGCCCGGCCGACCCGGCAAACATAGGATCGGCGCCCGGGGAATCAAGAGCCCGCGATTTGCCTTTTAGAGCCGATCACATGCGGCGGAACACGCCGACCACGACCCCCAGCAGGTGCGTGTCGTCGAAGAGCGCCCGAGGCACCAGGATGGGCGCCATGGCGGGGTTGGAGGGCTGCAGGCGGATGTGATCGGCCTCGCGGTAGAAACGCTTGACCGTGGCCTCGCGCTCGACCAGCGCGACCACGATCGCGCCGTCGGGCACGTCGAGCTGCTTCTGCACGAACAGGAAGTCGCCGTCGTAGATGCCGTCGCCGATCATGGACTCGCCGCGCACGCGCAGGGCGAACACCTCGCGATCGGGCGAGACGAAGTAGCTGTCCATGTAGACGTGGTCGTCCGACTCTTGAATGGCCTCGGAGAGGCGCCCCGCGGGCACGGAGCCGAGCACCGGCACCTGGACCAGCCTGCCGGTCAGGGAGACGTTGTCGACGGCTTCCTGGGCCACCAACGCGCGGGACTTGAACTCGCCCCGGCGGATCTTGCCCTTGCGCTCGAGCGCCTTCAGGTGATCGGTGACCCCGTTGGTGGAGCGGATGTCGAAGGCGCGCCCGATCTCGCGGATGGACGGCGGGTAGCCGTTCTGCTCGGCGTGGCGCCGGATGAACTCGTAGATGGCCTGCTGGCGTGCCGTGAGGCCGTCGGTCATGCGCCCACCTCGAAGGGACTACGAGGCCAGGGTACTGAACAGATGTGCAGATGTCAAGCGGTCACGCCCGCCAGGGCAAACGCCCGGGCCAGGTCGGGCGGTAGCGGCGCCTCGAACGTGCGCGGCTTGCCCGAGTAGGGGTCGACGAACGAGAGGCGCCAGGCGTGCAGGGCCTGGCGCGTGAGGCCCAGCAACGTGTCGTACTCGGCCTGCGCGACGGCGTCGGCGGGCCGCTGCAAGGGTTGCCCGTAGAGCAGGTCGGCCACGACGGGGAAGCCGCTCTCGGCCAGGTGCACGCGGATCTGGTGGGTGCGCCCCGTGAGGATACGCACCTCGAGCGCCGTGACCAGGCGGCCCTGCCCCACGGCCTTCCACAGGGTGATGGCGGTCTTGCCGCGCGTCACCTTGCCGGTGAACTTCAGGCGGTTGAAGGGGTGCCTGCCGTAGAGCGTCTCGATGCGGCCCTGGCCGGCCCGGGGATGCCCCTTCACGAGCGCCAGGTAGGTCTTGTCGGCCTTGCGATCGGCGAACAGCCGGGCGTACTGCTCCATGGCTGCCAAGTGCTTGGTGACCACCATCACGCCCGAGGTGTCCTTGTCGAGGCGGTGCACCAGGCCCACGCGCTCGGCGTACTCGTCGGGGAAATCGAGGGGCGTGTGCGCCATCAGCGCGTTCACGAGCGTGCCCGAGCGGTTGCCGGCCCCCGGGTGCACGACCAGCCCGGCCGGCTTGTTGACGACCACGATGTGCTCGTCCTCGTACAACACATCGAGCGGGATGTCCTCGGCCGCCATGGCGAGCGGCTCGGGGGGCTCGACCGCGACGCGCACGATGGCACCGGCGGGCACGCGGCGACTGGCGTGGGTCACCTGCGTGTCGTCGACGGTGACGCGGCCCTTCTCGATCAGGCGCTTGAGGCGGGCACGGGAGACGTCGTCGAGGGCGGCGGCCAGCACCACGTCGAGGCGCGCGCCGTCTGAGTCGGGGGGGACAGTGACGGTCCGGAGGTCGTCCACCTCAGGCGAAGAGCTCGTCGAGCTTCTTCTTCAGCGTCTCTTCGACCTTGCCCTTGAAGGGCGAGGCCATGAACGACAGGTCGATGTCGCAGACCACCTGTGTGGCCGTCACCTTGAACGTGCCCTTGAACATCGAGCCCTTGGCCGTCCCCGTGCAGCCGTCGGGGCTCCACGTGACCTCGTCGATCAGGGCGGGGTTCTTGGCCTGGAACTTCTCGACCAGCCCCCGCGTGCGCACCTTGGCATCGTCGAGCGGGACGGCGTGGTTCTTCGTGACGTTCACCTTGGGCATGGGATCCTCCGTGGGTGCCGGGACCGGGGCTCAGTTGGCCGTGGGGGTGGCGCCGGCCGGCGGCATCAGCTTGAGCGCGCCGCCCGCGGCCTCGAGGCTCTTCTTCATGGACTCCTCGAAGCGCTTCTTCTCGGCGCCGAGCACGCGCTGGAAGTCGTCGGTGTACTCGAGGTTGCCCTCGGCGACGGCCTTCTGCTTCAGCGTGCGGTACCACGCGAGCCACGTGTTGCGCTTGGCCATGCGGTCGAGCAGGGTCTTCAACTCCTTCCGGGCCTTCGTGGCTTCGTCGCCCTCGGCCGCGGTGCGCTCCTTCAGCCGGAACGCGACGAAGCGGCCGGTGCTCTCGACCTTGGCGACCTTGGCGGCCAGGGGCTTCTCGGTGGTCAGCGCGAAGGCGACCTCCATGACCTCGGGCGCCACGCCGATCTTGGGCACGCCCGCGGCGGCCTCGGCGTCCTGCCCCAGCGAGTAGAACGACATGCGCGCGAACGCGCCGGTCTCGTCGGCCGTGAAGGTGCCCTTGCCCAGGCTGTTCAGGTAGGCCGCGACGTCGGCGATGGTCGCCGTCGGGTTCTGGCCGATCCAGGCCTCGAGCTTCTCGGCGAAGGCCTTGGCGACCTCGGGGGCCTTGTCCTGCTTGACGATGGCCTCGGCCACGCGGCGCTTGGCGTCCTCGAAGGGCACCGTGTTGCCGTCCTGGGCGCTGACGCGCTTCACGATCCACAGGGCGCCGTCGACGGCCACGGGCTCGGACACGGCGCCGTCGGCCAGCGCGGAGAGCGCGGCGAGCAGCGGGGCGCCGAAGGGGGCTGCGGCCAGCACGTCGTCGGCCACGAAGTCGCCCATCAGGCCGCCGTTGGCCTTGCTGGCCTCGTGCGACGACTGGGCGATGGCGACCGCCGCGAGCCTGGCGTCCTGCGCAGCGACGTCGGGGATGGCGGCCAACTCGGCCCGCAGGGCCATGGCCATGCTGGTGACCGACGCCTGGGTGGTCTCGTCGTAGGCGAAGCGCACCCCGCGGAACAGGAACGAGCGCTTCTTGTAGTCGGCGGCGTGCGCGTCGTAGTACGCCTTGGCCTCGTCGCCGCGGTTGGCGAGCAAGGCGTCGATCTCGTCGTCGGTGGCCGTCGCGTCGGCGGCGAAGCGCGCCGGGTCGATCTCGACGTACTCGAGGTTCACCTTGGTGTTCTGCAGATCGAAGTAGTAGGCGACCTCGTCGGGGTCGGCCTCGGTGCCGGCCGTGACCAGATCGATCATGCGCTCGCGCAGCATCTCGCGCTCGAGGAAGCTCTCGTACTGGCTGATGCTGGCCTGCAAGGCGTAGTGGACGTAGCCGTCGAACTCGTCCTTCCGGAACTTGCCGTTCTCGTCGTACCACTCCTTCGAGTAGACGCGGGCGCGGAGATCGTCGTCGCTGACGTGCATGCCGAGCGCCCAAGCGGCCTCGCTGACCAGCCAGGACTCGACCAGGTCGTCGGCCACGCGCTCGACCTTGATCGGGCTGATATCGGACGCGTCGGGCATATACAGCGCGTACGCCTGGTCACCCCCGGCCTGCGGGAAGCGCGTGTGGTTGTACAGGTACGTGCGCCGCATGGCGTTCTCGTCGGTCGCGAACGGGTTGGGCTCTTCGGGCGTGAGCGCCAGCCCCATGCTCAGGAAGGTCGAGTCGACCTTCTCGCCGTTCACCGCGAGCATCGAGACCGCGCCGGACGAGCCGCAGTCCTTGTTGCTTCCGCCCGTGTTGAACGTGAAGACGAAGACGATGATGATGATCCCGAACAGGACGTAGATGATCGTCGAGCGGGAGTGTTCGCGAATCTTGTCGAGCATTTTGTAGGAACTCCTCAAAGGGACACACGCTCAGGCGGGTGAGTGTAGGCAGGCCCCCCCCATGCGTCAACGAAATTTACAGACGGCACCGTGTCGGGTCCGGGCCCGGATTGCCGTCCTCGGGGAATGGTGGTATCCTGCGCGTTCGTTACCGCCGCGCCCCAAGGGAGGTCACCCCCGATGCGCCGCCCGGTGTTGCTCGCCCTCTTCGCCGCGCTGCTGGTCGCCGGAAACGCCAAGGCCGGCACCGAGGCCGACCTCGTGAACCGGCTGACGACGTGCTGGGGCAACGGGGCACGCCCCGACGCCTGCGAGCCCCTCGCCCACGAGGTCATGGCGCGGCCGCGCGACGAGCGCACGCGCATCGTGTCCGGCCTGGCCCGCGCCGAGCCGGTGACGACGCGGACGCTCGGGCTGTGGCTGGCCGTCACGACCCGCACCGCGTTCGATGAGCCCACGTTGGCCGAGACGCTCCTGAAGGCCGTCGACGTGCGCGTCGTCTCGTACGCGCTCGAGTACCTGCAGCTGTTCCACGCGCCCGTCCACGCGTCGCTGGTGGTCGAACTGGCCGAGAAGAGCCCGGTGCCCAACCTCCGTGCGTCGGCGTTGCGACTCCTGCCCGACCTCGATCCGGCGGGGGCCCTCCCGGCGGCGCGGGCCGGGCTGCGGGCCAGCGCCGCGGTCGTGCAGGCCGCCGCCGCCGGCGTGGTCGGGCGCCTGAAAGATGTCGAGTCCGTCGACGCCCTGGTGGGCTTGCTCTCGGACCCGCGCCGGCCGATCACCGTACGGCTCGAGGCCATCGAGGCCCTGCGCCGCATTGGCGACCCGACGGTCGCGGCGCTCCTGTACCTGCACTTTCGCTGGCCGGAGGCCATGCTCACGCGCAAGCTGGTGGTCGCGTTCGGCGAGACCGCCCCGCAGCCGCTGGCCCCGTTCCTGACCGACGAGCTCGGAGGCGAGCTCAGCCGCGAGGCCATCGTCTCGCTGGCCCGGCTCAAGAACCCCGAGACCACGCAGGCGCTGTTGGGGCTCTTCGAGCGCCCCGACGTCCGTGAGCCGACGCTGCACCTGGTCTTCTGGGCCCTGGGCGAGATGCGCGACGCGGCCGCCGTACCCGCGCTGTTGTCGCAGCTCCGCGCGGGCGACCCCGAGCGCGCGACCCGCGCGGCCGAGGCGCTCGGCAACATCGGCGCCCGCAGCGCCGTGCGCCCACTGATCGAACAGCTGGCCAACCCCGAGGCGCGCGTGACCGACATGGTCGCGTGGGCGCTCGAAAAGATCACGGGCGAGACCTTCGAGAAGGATCGCGCGCAGTGGGACGCATGGCTCGAGCAGAATCCCTATTGAGGCCTGACGTGCAGAAAACCGCCCTGGTCGTCACCGTTTCCCTGATGCTGGCCTTCGCGTCCTGCGACAAGACGCGCCCCATCCCGAACGCGGTCCCGGCGGTAGCCGGTGTCGACGGCATCGCCTGCGTCGAGCGCGTGTGCGACGTCGTGCTACGCCTGTTCGACGCCGACGCCGAACCCGTCGACCTGGCGGTGGAGTGTATGATCGTGACGGGCGGTACGTGCACGCTGACCGACGAGCCGGGCACCGACGGCCGCTCGGGGCTGGTCCCCGACCGCGAGGCGCCGGGACGCACGCACCTGCTGCGCCTGAAGATCGAGGGCGTCGGGGTCGACGCCGACGTCAAGCTTCGCCTGACCCCGACGGACGCACGCGAACTGGTCGGTGAGGCCTACACCACGCCCGCCTTCACGCTGGCCGCGGGGCTCTGAGCTCCCGCCCTGCCGCCAGGCGTTTCGCGCGCCGCTCCCACGCCACCAACGCCAGCGACCCGAGCCCCGCCAGCGGCACGAACGTGACGACGAAGCCTGCCAGCGTCGTGGGCGCGGGGACGACCGCGGCCACGACGCGCAGCCCAGCGAACGTGGCGTCGAGCACCCACCCGAGGGGCATGGCCAGCCACGAGGCGGCCAGGGGCCACAGGGGCGCGACGAACACGACCAGGAAGGCCAGCGGCATGACCACGATCGAGAAGAGCGGCACCACGAGCACGTTGGCCAGCGGCGTGGCGAGCGCCGCGCGATCGAAGTAGCCAAAGCCGATGGGCGCGGTGAGCACGAACGCCCACCACGAGGCGACGAACGCGCGGCCGGCGAAGCTGCGGGCGGACGAGCGCGCGGCCAGGAACAGCGCCGCCACGCCCACCGCGCTGAGCTGCAGCGACGGGTCGAAGAGCGCCGTGGGGTTCCAGAGCAGCAGCAGCGTGAGCGACGCCGACAGGAAGGAGACGCCGTCGGTCTCGCGGTCCAGCAGCACGCCCAGGAAGTAGAGGAAGATCATCCAGAACGACCGCTGGGTCGACACGTTGGAGCCCGTGAGCCACGTGAACCCGAGGGCGGCCAGGATGGCGAGCACGGCGCCGGCCTTGCGATCGAGCAAGCCGAGCCGGGCCGGGCGCCACAGCCGGGCCAGGCCGCGGATACACAGGAAGAGCAGGCCGCCAAAGAGGGCCAACTGCCCGCCAGAGATGGCGAACAGGTGGATCACGCCGGTGGTCGCCAGCACGTCCAGGTCCTCGCGCGGGACGTCGCCGCGCACCCCCAGCACCAGCGAGGCCAAGAGCGGAGCGGCGCCGCCCCCCACGGCCGAGGCCCCCGCCGCCAGGTGGTCGCGCGCCGCCTGCAGGCCCCGTTCGGCGTCGGCGAGCAGCCCCTCGGCGCGGCCCACGACCAGGGCCGGGCGCGGCGAGGACGCGCGGTACCGCAGCCCCCGCGCCAGGAACAGCTCGCCGGTCATGGGCTTCCAGCGCCCCTCGACGCGCACGCGGTCGCCCACGCGGTAGGGACCCGCCCAGCCGGGCACGTCGACGCGCACGCGCTGCCCTTGGAGCGCCGGCACCTCGGTGGCTGCCACGACGCGCCCCTCGAGCGCCCGGCGCCCCTCGCCAGGCGGCTCGGGGAAGCGATCGAGCCGCACGACCACGGCCCCGCGCCCCGGCTCGGCCACGGGCGCCGGGGCCACCCCCAGGCAGGCGACCCAGGCCAGGACCGAGCCGGCGAGGACCCCGACCACCGGCCACACGACGACGCGCCGGGCCAGGAAGACGAGGCCAACCGCCAGCGCCAGAGCCGGGACGAGCCACGGAACCCCGAGCCGCCACAGTACCACCGAGATCATCACCGCGAGCGCGACGAGCGGCAGCGGTCGACTCAAGGGGCGTCGTCCATGGCAGGGTAACCTGGCGGGTTTCCTGCCATAAACGGCAACGTGTGTCAAACTGGAAGCGCGGAAATTCGTATTGACTTTGCGGCAGAATTTCCTACTATCTGGAACGGGTCTGTGGAAACCGTCTAACTTTCACGTTGGGGGAAAAATGACGAGGGGACGAAAGGAAAAGCCGCGCGACGGAAAGAAGCTTGTCCACAAGGACATCTTCACGACGTTCGATGTCTCGCGCATCTGTCAGGCGAACATCGCCTCGATCAAGAACTGGATCATGAAGGGCTACCTCAAGGCGTTCCGCACGCCGGGCGGCCACTACCGCATCCAGAAGAAGGACCTCATCAACTTCCTGCGCAAGTACCACATGCCGAACCCGTTCTCGGGCGAGATGCTGCGCCTGTACTTCTTCTCGAAGGACCAGGCCGCGGGCGAGAAGTACGCGCAGAAGCTGGTCGGAGAGCACGAAGCCTTCGCTTTCGCGGGCGAGGCTGACCTGTTCCTGGCCATCGGCGAGGAGACCCCCGACGCCCTGATCGTCGACGTCGAGAGCTTCAGCGCCGACGAGTTGAAGCACTTCGTCGACTACGTGTCGGGCAACGCGCGCTTCGAGGGCATCCGCCTGCTGGCGCTCGCCTCCGACGAGACCGCGGTCGCGCCGTTCCACCGCGCCATCAAGAAGGGCGCGCCGGCCAAGCGCATCGTCGAAGTCGTCCAGGAGATCTTCTAGTCGCTTCCTATCCGGGTTCGGTTTCGGGAACGGTACCGTCCGGCGTCTCGCCCTCCAGCAACCCCTTCACGAGCTTCTCGACGGGCTCGAGCCCCGCGCCGTCCCGCGCGGAGAGGCCCACGATGCGACCGGGGTGCCCGATGGCGCGGTACATCGAGAACAGCTCGGCCAGGCGGGGCTTCACCTCGGGCTTGGTCAACTGGTCGACCTTGTTGGCCAGCACCAGGAAGCGGGCGCCCATCTCGCGGGTGCGATCGAGGATCCACTGCTCATCGGGCCCTGGATCGCGCCGGCAATCCTGGATGAGCAGCACGAGGCGCAGCCGGGGCAGCGTGGTCAGGTAGCGCGCCATGCGCGTGTTCCAATCGCGCCGCAGCTTCTTGGCCACGGCGGCGTAGCCGTAGCCGGGCAGGTCGGCCAGCAGCAGCGCCTGGTCCAGCAGGAAGAAGTGGATCTCCTGGGTGCGCCCGGGCATCGAGCTGGTGCGCGCGGCGTGGCGCTGCTCGACCAGGGCATTCAACAGCGTCGACTTGCCGGCGTTCGAGCGCCCGACGATGGCCACCTGCGGCAGGCCGGCCATGGGGCTGCCGGCGGGGATCTGGTACTCGTTGAAGTGCTGGACGGTGCGGAAGCGCATGGGCGGTCCGGGTGATTCGACGGGCGCCATTCTACGCGGCGAACGGCCGCAATGCACCGATGGACGTGTGTCGATCCGTGGCAAGTGGGACCCGAGCCTACTCGAGGGGTGTTGTCGGCCCTGGAAACGAACAGCCCGTCGGGCAGGAAGCAATGGAGCTGACCGAGAACATCCAGGTGCTCACCGCCGCGGCCAACTGAGCTCGCCCCTCGCGGAGACCAGCACGTCGATTTCCGCTCGAAGCGGTGCCGCCGGTCGGCACCCAGGATGCCAACGCCGCCGATCCATTTCGTTCGCCTCTGCACTCTCAGCGCCCCTGGATGCCCCTGACCTCGACGGGGCTGGCCGTCATCCGCGCGCAGGCGGGCAACGTCTCGGCGTCGGCCAACTCGGGGAAGTAGACCCACCAGAAGAGCTCGGTGAGCCAGCCGCTGCCACCCCCCTCGAGCGCCTGGCACGTACCCGCGCCGTGGCCGCTTTGGCCGCAGTGGGCTAGCGCCGGCCACACCGCGCGTTCCAAGTCGTCGCGAGCGAACGACCAGGTCAGCGTACCGTCCAGGGTGGCCGTTCCCGTCCCGGTCGACCGCGCGACCTTCACGCGGGCGTCACGCAAGGGCACGTAGGTGAGCTCGAGCAACGCGGCGTTGACGCCCGAGGCCGTGCTCCCCTCGGCCAGGCTCGCGGCGTCGAACAGCCAGAGGTCTGCGGGCCCGGCTTCCAGCGAGGTCTCGGTGTGCACCTCGAGGGGAAGGCGCGCGGGCGGAACGGGGCGATCGTACGCCGTGGACTGGAGGATGACGTAGCCTTGGCCGTCGCTGGCGCGGCGTGCCCAGACCCACCAGGCGTCGGCGGTGGCCTCTCCTTGCGAGGGCACGAGCAGCAGGCGGTGAAAGATCCCGGCGTCGATTCCGGACAGGAGGAGGTCTTGGAGCATGCCCATGCCGAAGTCCACGGGCTCCCAAGCATGCCACCGCAGGTCGAGCTGTCCGTCGCCGTCGTCGTCGACCCAGCAGGGGTCGCCGGGTGCCACCCAGCCGGGGTCGGCAAACGCGAGGGCGTCGACGTGCCATGCCTGGAGATCGGCGAACGCGAAGATGACGCACTCTCCTTCTACGCAGGCGAGGCCAGGAGCGCACCAACCGCACGCGTCGCCGCATCCGTCCGGCCCGCAAACGCGACCGTCGCACGACGGCGCGCAGGCGCACCGTCCGTCGTCGCACGAACCCCAAGCGGCATCGCACCGGGCGCAGGCTACCCCACACGTGTCGGGCGCGCACGCGCACGAGTCCTCCACGCACGCCTGGCCGTAGCCGCAGAAACCGCAATCGGGCCCGCAGGTGTCGGGTCTGCAGGCGCACGAGCCGTTCACGCACTCCTGGCCGTCGCCGCAGGGCAGGCAGAGGGGTCCGCAGTTGCCTGGCGCGCACTCGCAGCGGCCGTCGACGCACGCTTCCCGCGCGCCGCACGCGACGCACCCCGGGCCGCAGGTATCGGGGGCGCACTCGCAGCGGTCGATGTCGCAGATCTGTCGTTCAGAACAGAAGCAGAATCCACCGCACCCGTCGCCGCCGCACTCGCGGTCGTCGCACGCCGTGTAGACGCAGAAGCCCGTCTCGCACGTGTGGCCGCAGGCGCACTCCCCGCAAGGGCCTCCGCAGTCGTACGGACCGCACTCGCGGCACTCGGCCAGGTGGCCGTCGTCGTGGCACCAGGTCTCCCCGGGGCACGCCGCAGCGGGATCGACCCAATAGCCGCTGACCCCGCACTCCGCGAGCGCCGCGCCGTCCAGGGCGCAGGTATCCCTCAAGCACGACCCGAGCGGCACGGCCACGCATTCGGCGTAGTCCTGGCCGGAGCGACAGGCCGCGCACGCGCGGGTCACCTCCACACCCCGCTCGTCCTGCTCGTGCAGCACGTTTCCGTCGCAGAAAGGAAGGGAGTGCCCCTCCGGCCACGTGCACGCCGCGACCCCCAACGCCACGAACGCCAGCAGTCCGGACCTTAGAGATCGTCGCATGGCACTCCCTCTCGACCGTTCGGTTCCTTTGTCGAAGCAAGGGCCGTGCCGTTCGCGAAATATGCCGGATATCAATGTTGGTTTCTAGCGTCTGCGAGGCTGGATGGAGCATGGATCGTCCTGGGACGGACGAAGCACCATCCGGTGCGTCACGCTCCGCTCTCCAGCACCGCGAGCAACCTCGCGGTCGCGAAGCACTCCACGTCGTGCCCGAGCAGATCCTTGTCGTTCGACCACAGGGGCAGTCCCAGCGCGCGGGCCAGGGCCAGCGGGTGGGCGTCGTCGGGATCCCGGGTAGCGAGATCGCGCCGGGCTCCTGCGAGGCAGCGCGCATAATCGGCCTGCTCGTGCGTGCAGAGGGGCAGCAGGCGCCACTGGAGCGCGACCAGGTCAGCGGGCAGGCCGTATTTTTCAGCGAGCTTCGGCAGGTACTCCAGCACCTCGTCGGCGTTGAAGCGGGCGACGTGCACCTCGACGTGGTGCAGGGTGAAGACCCGAAGCGCCGCTTTCCCGATGGCCGCCGACAGGAGGACGTCGGCGTCACCGACGACGGCGGCGATGGGCATCGAAGTCCTCCTGCACGTCGTCCTCACTTACGCCCTTCGCGTCCAGCATGGCCGACAGGTGCTTTCCCAGCACGCTGGCCAACTCCAGCCGCAGGTCATCGGGGAGGCGGTCGGGCTCGCTCAAGGGCAGGTAGATGCCCGCGAGCTTACCGTGCCGTGTGACCAGCACGGGCTCGGTGCTTCCGAGGATGGCCGCCACGTTCTCTCGAAGCTCGCGGATGCCTGCAACACGCATGAGAAAGCCCTCCTTGCGATTCCAGGGTAGCCGCCCGGGCCATTTGTGTCAACCGGTGTGTACACAATCTTGGGCGCGGTGGCTTCGTCCTGGCGACGGCCCCTGCCCTCTTGAGAGCGCTTGTCGTGCGGAGGGGGAGGGCGGAAGGGCCGATTCGTGACCGTGATTCATGTCCGTGCCCATGTCGGGCATCGCGTCGCCGGGCTCGACGACCGCGACCGCGGCGCATAGGGCATTCCATCGGCCTTTCGCTCCGAGAGGGCGAGCATGACGGGGACCGATGCGCCGGTCAAGGTCGGCGAGAGCAGCCGATCGGGGTCGTCGCGGCGAGCCGGGAGGCTCGACGGACGTCGGAGGTGGCCGCGGAAGGCGAGGCGCTCCCCACCCCCCCCTACGTAGGGGGGGCGCGCAACTCGTGGCGCGCGCGAAAACGTGCGCGCGACGACAGGTCAGGTATGAGCGCGCGGCGGCAGGCGTTGCCGTGGCTCGTGCCGCGGGCGAGTCAATCCAGGCACGGGCCGATGGTCGTCGTCCCCGGGCTACAGGTCGGCCATGTCGTCCGTGCGGGTTGGTGACAGCCGCGGGGCGACCGACGGCAGGGCGAGGTGGTCGAGGATGCGCCGGACGACAGGCGGGTCGGTGAGGAACGCGAGCACGACGTAGCCGCCGCAATCAGATGCGATCGATATACACCTCGCGCGGGCGGCTGCCGTCGGAGGGGCCGACGATGCCTTCGCGCTCCATGCGCTCGACCAGCCGTGCGGCGCGGTTGTAGCCGATCTTCAGGCGGCGCTGGATGTACGAGATGCTCGCCTGCCGCGTCTCGGCCACGATGCCCAGCGCCTGCTCGTACAGCTCGTCGTGCAGATCCTCCTCGAGGGCCTCCTCCTTCGGGGCCTCCTCGAGGATCTTCAGGTCGTAGCGCGGCTTGCGCTGGGCCTTCACGTGCTCGACCACGCGTCGCACCTCGTCGGTGGACACCCACGCGCCGTGAACGCGCGCCAGCTTGGAGGTGCCGGGCGGCATGTAGAGCATGTCGCCGGCGCCCAGCAGGTTCTCGGCGCCGTTGGTGTCGAGGATGGTGCGCGAGTCGACCTTCGAGGCCACCTGGAACGCGATCCGCGTGGGCAGGTTCGCCTTGATGATGCCGGTGATCACGTCGACGCTGGGGCGCTGGGTGGCGAGCACCAGGTGGATGCCGGCGGCGCGCGCCAACTGGGCGATGCGGATGACCGACGTCTCGACGTCCTTCTGGGCCACGGTCATGAGGTCGGCGAACTCGTCGATGACCAGCACCACGTAGGGCATGCGCGGGAAGTGCTCGTCGTCGTCGTCGCCCACCCCCACCTCGCCGCGCGCCATGGCGTCGGCGCGGCGGGCCTCGGTCTCGGTCACCGCCTTGTTGTACTGCTCGATGTTGCGGACGCCCAGCTTCGACATCAGGCGGTAGCGGTTCTCCATCTCGGCCACGGCCCACTTCAGGACGATCGAGGCCTGCTTCATGTCGGTGACGACCGGCGTCAGCAGGTGCGGGATGCCCTGGTAGATGGAGAGCTCGAGCATCTTGGGGTCGATCAGGATCATCTTCACGTCGTCGGGGGACGCCTTGTAGAGGATGCTGACCAGGAAGGCGTTGATGCCGACCGACTTGCCCGAGCCCGTGGCGCCGGCTACCAGCAGGTGCGGCATCTTCTGCAGGTCGGCCGTGGCGGGGTTGCCGAAGATGTCCTTGCCGAGGCAGACGCCCAGCTTGGATCCCATCGCCTTGAACTCGTCCGAGAGCACGATCTCCTTCAGGTACACGATCTCGCGCTGCTCGTTCGGGATCTCGATACCCACCACGCCCTTGCCGGGGATGGGGGCCACGATGCGCACCTTCAGGGCTTTCAGGGCCAGGGACAGGTCGTCGGCCAGGCCGGCGATGCGGCTGATCTTCACGCCGCGGTCCGGCAGCACCTCGAACATGGTGATGACCGGCCCCGGGTTGATCTGGGTGACCTTGCCCTGGATGCCGAAGTCCTTGAGCGTCTGTTCGAGCAGGACGGCCTTCTCCCGCAGGAGCTCCTTGAGCATGCCACCCACCTGGCGCGGGGCCTCGTAGTCGAGCAGGCTGGTGGGCGGGAAGACGTACTCGCCGGCGGCCTCGTCCTCGGGCACGATCGACGCGCCGTCGGGCGCGTCGAGGCGCCTCCTCATGGCCTCGGACTCGACGATCTCAGGCTCGTGCGCGCGCTTGCGGCTGGAACGATTGCCCGCCCCGCGCCCCGTCGAGGGGTCGGCCTTGGGGTCGACCGGCTCGAGGGTGAGCCGCTCGGCGCCGGTCGCCTCGGGATCGGGCAGATCGTCGAACTCGCTCGCGTCGGGCTGGTCGTGCGTCGACGGCATCGGCATGCGCCGGGGCGTCTCGCGGATGACGGCGTCGGTCGGGGGCTCGGGGGGCAACAACGGGAGCTCGTCGAGCTCGGCCTCGTCGCCCTCGGGCACACGCCGGGGCTTGCCCTTCGCGCCGAACAGGCCGCCCACCGTGCGCGCCGCCGTGGCGCCGCGGCGTCCCCAGATGGCCATGGGCACCGCGGTCAGGAACAGGAGCGCGGCCACCACCAGCACGAGCACGAGCACCGTGGCGCCCACCTCGCCGAGCAGGGGACGGAAGACGAGCTCCCCGAGGTACTCGCCGACCGCGCCGGACGCCTTGACCCCTTGCAGGCGCGCGAGCGGGAACAACAAACGCACCAGCACCGGGCAGAGCACGAGGAGCGACCCGGCGCCCGCCAGCCTCCACCACTCGGGGCGGCGTTTCTGCACCAGCAACGTGATGCCCAGCCACACCGCCAGGGGCACGAACAGCCACGCCGACACGCCGAAGCCGCGCAGCAGCGCCTTGGCGCCCCAGTGGCCTAGCAGCCCCACCCAGTTGGCCGAGGGCACCCCGCGCGCCTGGAAGCTGGCCAGCGCCAGGAACAAGAGCAACGCACCCGCGCCGAGCAGGATGCCGTAGGTGTCCTTCTTCAGGCGCTCCTTGACGTCGAGCGAGGCCGTACCGCGCGGTCCCGGGGCGGGCTCGACGTCGGGCCCCCCCTCACGGGCCGAGGACGCTGGCGTCGCCGCATCGGTCGCCACGAACAGCTTGGCGCGCCGGCGGGGCTTCTTCTCGGCCGCTCCCGCGCTCGGGCTCGGCACGGGCGGCTCGGGCTCGCGGCCCTCGATTTCGTGGTCGTCCAGCCGGTTCTTCACGGCCATGCACACCTCCGCACGGTGAGCGTACGACCGATGGGGGGAGCGGTCAAAAAAGCCGCGCTGACGGACGGTCGCCGTTACTCGACCACCAGCCGGCGCTGGAGGTACGCGAGGGAGAGGGGCTCGAAGCGCGGGTAGCTGGTCAGGAAATCGCCCACGTTCAGGCTCTTACCGCTCTGCATCAGGTTCGCGCCCGCGATGTCGAGGTGCGCGTCGTCGGCGCAGCTCATGACGAACACGGCCTCGCAGGCGCCGCCGAACAGACCTCCGGGGGGCGGGCCGGGCTTCACGAGGCCCAGCGAGTGCCCCATCTCGTGGGCGGTGAGCGCGGCGAGCCCGATGCCCCCCACCTTGAAGAACAGCTTCACGAGGGTGGCGCGCTTCTTGTGCACGAGATCGGCGTCATTCGGGGGCGTATAGCCGGGATCCAGCAACAAGAGGTCGCCCGGGAGCCCCCCGAGGGGCGCGCCCGTGCCCGGCACGATCAGGCTGAGCAGCGGTTTCAGGCCGGCGAACGAGGCCGTCTTGCGCATCAGGGCGCTGAAGAACACGCCGTGCTCGACCGACGTGTTGTCGTCCTGCCAGCGGTTGTTCCAGTCGATCCACGACATGCCCAGGTAGCCCGTGGGCGTGCCATCGGGGTTCAACGAGTCGCCGCCGATGGCCATCATCGAGAAGGCGCCCGCGTCGCTGTACTCGGCGGGGTCGGGCGCGTCGGGCTCGCCGTCGAACACGACCTGCACGCGCACGCTGTCGTCGGTGAAGCTGCCGTCCGGCGCCTGCAGGAACATGAGGCGCAGGTTCGCGCGGACCTCGTCGCGGAAGCGCGCGAGGAACGCCGCGTCGAACGCGGGGTCGGGCCCCAGGAAGCCGAGCGCCCGCAGCATCTCGTCGAAATCGCCGACACCGTTCCCCTGGGGTGCGGGAGTCGACACGACCGCGAAACCGTCAATGGATTCGGTCACAGCGATGCTCCAAAGATCGCGCCGGAAGTCGAGCAACCACACGTTCGGGGACTCGAAGGGGTCGAGGTCGGGGGTCAACTCGCGCACCTCGAAGGCCACCACGGCGTCCGGCGCCGGGGTGCCCTGCAGGTCGGCCAGGCGCGCGGTGACCGTGACGGGCCAGGCCAGCGGGAAGTCGAGGTCGACCCGCCAGCGCGCGTGCGTCGCGTCGACCCAGCCGAACGCGGGGCCGAGATCGGCGCCGGCCGGCAGCTCGCCCACCGCCACGTCGGCGGTCACGACCAGGCTCGAGGGCTCGATCGCGGCCGAGCCGGGCGCGACGGTGAGGTCGAGGGTGAAGCCCTGCCGCGGCACGGCCAGGTGGAAGGGCTTCGGGATCAGGTCGTTGTCGAGGAAGGGCACCGAGCCGTTCATCGATGCGGGCACCGCGCCGACCGTCAGCGACAGCGCGGGCGGCACGGGCGGGCCGGGATCGACCGCCGCGTCGACGACCTCGGGGCCGGGCTCCGCGGTGTCGGTGACCGGCTCGGCCGATTCGAGGGCCTCGGGCTCCGGCGTCGCCTCGGCTTCGGCCGGCAGGTCGCGGTCCAGGGCCTCGGCGGCGTCGACGGGCTCGGCCACGGGCTCCGCGGCGAACTCGGGCGCGGTCAGGTCAGCGGCGTCGGGGAGGGTGTCGGGGGGCGGGGCGTCGGGGACGTCGGTCGCCGCCGAGCAAGCGGCCAGGGCCAGGAGCACGAGGCCCGCGCCGAGTGCTCGGCGCCCACGCCCTACCATTGCTCTTCGGAGGTCCCGGCGGGCGCCTCGAGCACGGCCTCGACGGCCGTCGGCTTGTCGGGCGCCACGACGACCGCGCGGGTCCAGGTGTCGAAGCCCTTCAGCTCGAGCCGCACCACGTGCTCGCGGTTGGCCTGCACCTTCACGGGCTCGGCCAGGGGCGACGTGCCCAGGAGCTTGTCGTCGACGTAGACCGCTACGCCCTCGGGCTTGGTGGTGATGACCAGCTTGCCGTAGTAGATGATCTCGTCGAGCCGGATGGACACGGACGCGGGCGGGTCGAGGGACACCTTGGCCTCGGCGGCGCCCGGGTGGAAGTCCTTCTGGGTGGCCACCACGTGGTACTTTCCGACCGGGAGCTCGACGTCGACCTGCGGCGAGGGACCGAGGTACACGTTGTCAACCGTGACGACCGCGCCGACCGGCTCCGTGGTGACCGACAGCTTGCCCAGCCCCCGCAGCTGCTTGCGGGCCGCGTTCATCTTGGCCTGCATCTCGCGCCCCTCGTCGGAGCCCTCGCCCGCCACCGCCAGGTAGCCCTTGGCGTACAGGTAGACCTTGTCGAAGAGCTTCATGGCGTCACCGATGGCCACCAGGTTGTAGTAGACGTCGGTGGCCTCGGGGTTGAACTGCAGCGCCTTCTCGTACGCGTCGAAGGCCCGCTTGTAGTTGCCCGCGCGGCCGTAGCGCGCGGCCTCGCTGACCGCCTCGGTGTACTTGTAGGCCTGCTCGTCCGAGAGGCCGCCGGCCAGGGCCGGCAGGGCCGCAAGGACGACCCACAGCCCGACGATGAGGGTTCGACGGTTCATGGCTTTCCCCCTTCCTTCGTGGCGGCGACGTCGCCGTCCTTGTCGAAGTAGACGTAGAACGTCTCGATCCTCTTCACCTGCGAGCCGACGCGCGCCGTGAGCCGGATGCGGTTGGGACCCGGCTCGAGGTCGACGTCGAAGTCGAACCCGGACGTGGCCGCCGTGCCGCCGTCGAAGCCCACGCTCTGGAAGAAGATCTTGTCGTCGTTGCGGTACACCATCAGGTCGCCGCCGGCCGCCAGGAACGTGCTACGGAACAGGACGTTGCCCTCGACCTCGAGCCGGGGCTCACCGACCAGCAGCGGCAGGGGCCCGTCGAGCCGCACCTGGGGCGGGCTGAAGGCGAACTCGGGGGTGAGCTCGTAGCCGGTAGCCGCCTCGGGCTTGAAGGCCTCGACCCGTTCGACCGGCACCCAGCCCGTGAAGCCGTCATCGTCGAGGCGCACGCCCACCAGGCCGCGCCCGCGCCCTACCAGCGGGAGCACGGCGCCCTCGGCCAGCACGCCGGCGCTGGCCGCGCGCGCGTCGGGCAGTACGCGCACGGGCACGCTGGCCGTCAGTCGCACGGTCCCCGACGCGGCCTCGATGGGGTGCGCAGGATCGGGCGCCGGCAGGGTGACCGGCACGCTGGCGTACTGGCCGGTCACCGAGTCGTAGGCCGCCACCACGAACTCGAGGGGCTGCTCGAACGTGGCCTCGTTCAGGTGCACCTCGAACTCGGCGCGCGCGACGGCGCCGGCGACCACGTTCTCTTCGGAGTGGCGCCCGGCGCGGAGCAGCACCCGGTCGCCGCTCTTGTTCTTCAGGCTGAGCGTGAGGCTCTCGGCGGGGCCGCTGCCCGTGTTGCGGGCGCGCACGCGGAACACGAGATCCCGGTCGTCCCAGTAGAGCGGCGCGGTCTTGCCGCCGGGGAGCACCAGCAGCTCGAAGTCGGGGCGGGGCCCCTCGCGGAACGCCGCGTCGAGGCGCGGGGTCGGCACGGGGATGGGCTCGTACTCCTGGTACAGGCGCGTGGTCACGCGCTCGAGCCGCGTATCGATGGTGCGTGGCACCTTGATGGTGACGTACGACGAGCGCGTCTCGCCGGGGGCCAGGGTGCCGACCGCGATCTCGCGGTTGTCGAGCAGGTCCCACTTGGCGTCGAGCAGGGCGTGCAGGCGCCCCACGGGCTCGAGGCCACGGTTCGTGACCGTGAGGCGCAGCGTGAAGTCGGCCCCTGGCGCGATCTCACCGGCGGGCTCCGCTGTCACCCGGGCCTCGAGCAGGGGTTTCGGGACGGCGGGCGCCGGCTGCCACAGGATGCCCTGCTTCGCGAGCTGCTCGGCCAGACGGGCCTCCTGCTCGGTACGGGCCTTGGCCAGGAAGCGCTGCGCCCGCTCGAGGAAGCGCCCCGCGTCGGCGGCGCCGGCGTCGGCCAGGAAGTCGACGGAGAAGCGGATGGGGAAGTCGACCTCGATGGCGTCGTAGTCCTCGGGCTCCTCGTCCTCCTTCTCGTCGCGCACGTACTTCAGCGTGACCAGGGGCTTCGAGGCCTCCTTCTGCTCGTTCTCGAGGGCGCCGTCGAGGTCCTTCTCGCCGAAGCGCTCGAGCTCGTTCTCGAAGAGCGCGTTCTTTCCCTCGCCCAGGTAGACGGGCAAGAGCGCCACGTCGGGGCCGATGCCCACGTTCTGGATGAGCACGTCGCCGGGGGTCAGGTACTGCGCCACGGTCAGCTTGAGGGCGCCCTTGGCGATCTCGTACATCTCCTGCACCGTGGCCTTGCCGAAGGTGCGCTCGCCCACGATGACGCCGCGGCCGCTGTACTTGAGCGCGCCGGCCACGATCTCGGAGGCCGACGCCGAGCCGTTGTCGACCAGCACGACCACCGGCAGCGCGTCGTAGGTGTTGGCGGGCGAGGCCTTCTTCTCTTCGCGCGTTTTGCCCGCCTGCCCCACGGTCGTGACGATCACGCCCTCTTTCATGAACAGGTCGGAGACCTTGATGGCCTGGGACAAGAGGCCCCCGGGGTCGCCGCGCAGATCGAGCACCAGCCCGCGCAGGGGCACGGTGGTCGACATCTCGTCGATGGCGCCCTTGACGCCGGCCGTGGTGTTCGAGTTGAAGTTCTTGATGCGCACGTAGCCGATCTCGCGGTCGAGCCGCTTGGAGACCACGCTCTGCACGCGGATGGTGTCGCGGGCCATGCTGAAGGGCTTGGGCGCCTTCCACGCGCCCTCGCGCACGATCCAGACGGTCACCTTGGTGCCGGGATCGCCCCGCATGCGGTTGACGGCCTCGTCGATGCCCATGTTGATGGTGGACTCGTCGTTGATCTGGACGATCTGGTCGCCCTTCTTCAAGCCCGCCGCCGCCGCGGGCGTCTTGCCCATCACCGACAGGATCTTCAGCTTGGCCTTGCGGATGGAGATGACGATGCCCAGGCCGCCGAACTTGCCGTAGGTGCCGACCTTCATCTCCTGGTACTGCTCGGGGTCCATCATGGTCGAGTGCGGGTCGAGGGCGCGCACCATGCCGGCGGCGGCGGTGTACTCGGCGTCCTCCTTGAGCGAGCCCTCGGGCAGGTTCTCGCGCAGGTACTGGAACAGGTCGACCAGGATCCAGTTCAGCTTGTAGAGGTCCGTGAGCCCCTTCAACTCGAAGCGCCGGGACACCTTGCCGGCGGTGATGACGACGGCGTCGGGGTGCTTCAGGTCGCCCTCGGTGCGCACCATGAGCTCGGCGACCTCGCGCTGCAGGCGCTTCACGGAGCTCACGAACATCTTGGCCGGATCGACGCGCTTGGGATCGACGTAGCGGTTGCGCACGAAGCCGATGGCCCGCGACACGATATCGAGGCCGCTGATCTCGCGTTGGCCGTCGCTGGTGGGCTCGGACGGGGGTTCCGTGACGTCGCCCCGCGCCGCCTCGCCGGCTTCGCCCTCGATGTGGAAGCCGCCCTGGCCCAGGTCGAGCCGCGCCAGCCAGGCCGAGACAGCAACGAAGACGAGGAGCAGCAACAGGAAACGGACGGGACCGCGCATGCGAGCTCGCTCAGGTGCTTCCAGAGAAATCATCCTAGCACGCAGGGGGTCCCGCGGCAACGCAGGGCGCTGCCGGACGTCGCTGAGGGGCGAAGCGGTCGACCACGCTGGATTTCCCTGCCGATCCGGATATCCTTCGCTCGCTAGTCGAGAACCGGGGCGATTCCTCCGTGATGCAGCTTCGTCCAGCCCGTTCCAGCATCCCCTGGGCCGTCGTGCTCTGGGCCCTCGTGCTCCTCGTTGTCGGCCTTCCGGGGGCCTCCCAGGCCCAGGACGACAAGGCGCGCGCGGCGGCGCTGGCCGAGAGCGCCGTGGTGCTCAGCCGCTCGGGAGACTACGCCGAGGCGCTGGCGCTGTTCGAGAAGGCCTACGCGCTCGATCCGGCGCCCACGCTGCTCTACAACATCGGGCGCGTGGCCGAGAAGACCGGCGACCTCGGGAAGGCGACGAAGGCGCTCGAGGGCTACCTGGCCGTCGAAACCGACCCGGCCATGCGGGGCAAGGCGGAGGACGCGCTCCGCTCGATCGCGGAACGTCGGGCCGAGGCAGCGCGCACCGAGCCCGCTCCAGCGGCGGCGTCTCCGCTGGCGAGGCCCGAGGCGTCGGCCCCCGCTCCCATCGTCGTGGAGGGCCCCGGGCAGCGCGCCGCCAACGACCTGTCGGGGCACGCCCCCGTCCAGCGGCGCGGCCTCTCGACCACGTCGTGGGTGCTGATCGGCGTGGGCGCCGCCGCGATCGTGGGGGGCGGGATCGCGGCCGCGGTCCTGCTGGCGCGGGGAGGCGGCCCCGCGGCCGCCGACGACACGTGGACGTTGCGAGGGGCGCCATGAAGCGCGTCCTGCTGCTCACAGCCCTGCTGGTCGCCTGCGGATCCTCCCCATCCCACCTGCGCCTGCGGCTGACGGCCGACGCCGGGGTCGGCGGGCTCGATCGGATCGAGGCCCGGGCCAAGACCGGGGCGGGCGGCGCCGTGCAGGTGTCGGCGCCGTACGTGAAGGTGCTCGCGGACCGGGACCTGGGCGAGGAGCCCTGGGTCGTCGAGCTCGAGGTCCCCGGCGACTCGGGCTTCGCCGCGACCGTACGAATTGCGGTGCTCGGCCAGCGCGACGGCACCATCGTCGCGTCGGCGGTGCTGCAGGCGGACCTGGGCGGCACCGATACGATCGACGTGATCCTGGCGCCGATTCCGGGCGGGTGCGACGACGACGGAGACGGCTACCAGGCGTGCGACGGCGCGGCCTGCTGCAAGCACGGCGAGGACGACGGCTTCTCGGACTGCGACGACGCGCGCGCCGAGGCGAACCCCTTCGCCGACACGGCCGCCTGCCGGACCTGCGAGGCCGGCTGCGGCGCCAGCGAGGGAGACCCCGACGCGACCGAGCCGCACGACGCCAGTGACGTCGAGGTCGTCGACGACGCCCGGCCGCACGACACACCCGACCCGGGCGACGCGCCTTCGGACGTCGAGCCTGGGCCGGAGGTCCCGGAGCCCGCCGACGTGCCCGAGGCAGACGGCGACCTCGCCGACGCGATCCAACCGGACGGGACCGACGCGGACGAGGATCCCGGCTCTCCGGACCTCTCGGACGCGTGCGCGCCCGAGTGCACGGGCAAGCAGTGCGGGGACGACGGCTGCGGCGGCTCGTGCGGCTCGTGCAGCACGGGCAAGGAGTGCCTGGCGGGCGTGTGCGTCTGCGACGACGAGTGCGCGCCGAGCGGCCTGAACGCCTGCACCGACGCGACCCACGTCCGCACCTGCGGCGACCCGGACGGCGACTCGTGCCTCGAATGGGGCGCGGCGATCGCGTGCGGCGCGGGGAAGGTGTGCAGCGGCGACGGCGAGTGCAAGGCCGTGCCGACCGGCTTCGTGACCATCCCGGCGGGCTGGTTCTGGATGGGAAGCCCCGGCGGCGAGGCGTGCGCGAGCCTGTCCGGCTACACGGGCGGGAGCTGCGCCGCCAGCGGGACCGCGACCCCCGAGCCAGGGCGGGGCGACGACGAGGCGCTGCACCGGGTGACGCTCTCCACGTCGTTCGAGCTGCTGGATCACGAGGTGACGCAGGCCGAGTGGCACGCGGTCTTCCCGGAGTGGGACCCCAGCCAGAACGTCGGCGACGCCTACCCCGTCGACTCGCTCTCGTGGTTCGACGCGGCGGCCTACGCGAACGCGCGCTCCGAGGCGGTCGACCTGCCGCGCTGCTACCTGTTCGCGGCCATCTACTGCCAGAACGGTGACCTGGTGGCCGAACCCGGCCTGTGCATGACCGAAACACGCAAGGGGATCGACTCGGCGGCCATCCAACTGAACGAGGTCGAGACACCGTACGCGTGCACCGGCTACCGCCTGCCCATGGAGGCCGAGTGGGAGTACGCGTACCGCGCCGGGAGCGTCAGCGCGTTCTACCCGAGCGCGGGCAACGACGGCAGCGTCAAGAACCCGGGCGACGACTGCAACGCCGACGCCAACCTGGACCAGATCGGCTGGTACTGCGGCGACTCGACCAGCGCCTCGCACGTCACGGGTGCCGCGGGAGGCAAGGAGCCCAACGCGTGGGGCCTGTACGACCTGGCCGGCAACGTGTGGGAGTGGTGCTGGGATCGCCAGGGCACCTACCCGGCCGGAGAGGTCGCAGACCCCGATGGGGGCTCGGGCACGACGCGCGTCTTCCGCGGCGGCTCGTTCGGCAGCGTGGCCCACCTCGCGCGCGCGGCCAACCGCAGCGCCGAGACGCCCTTCAAGCGTCTCGCCACCATCGGGGCCCGCATCGCGCGGTCCCTGCCCGGGGTCGCCGGGTGCCCGGTGGGCACCGCCTTCGTCGACAACGGCGACGGGACGCTCGGAGATCCCGCCACGTGCCTGACCTGGCAGGTCTCGCCGCCGGAGGCCATGAGCTGGGCCGCCGCCCGGGCCTACTGTACCGGCAACCAGGCGGGCCTGCCGGGGGCGGGGTGGCACCTCCCTACGGTCGGCGAGCTGCGCTCCCTGGTCGACGGCTGCGCGAAAACCGCCACGGGGGGCGCTTGCGGCGTGACCGACACCTGCCTCACGGCGTCGTGCTGGTCGGAGACCGCGTGCTGGTCCTGCCCCGCGGCGGGCGATTGCTACTGGGATCCGAGCCTCCAGGGTGACTGCGACTGGTACTGGTCGTCATCCCCCGATCCGGGCAACGCGACGCTCGGCTGGCTGGTCGGCTTCAAGAACGGGGACGTGCTCAACGGCGGCGTCACCGACGCGAACGGCGTGCGCTGCGTTCGCAGGGGCCCGTGACGGGCGCGCCGGTTCACTAGCTACAGCCCCGCGTTCTTGACGGCCTCGGCTGACGCCCG
>Ga0172369_10000951_pt1 | contig 42971 bp, 31 predicted proteins | sample LakKiv25m_FD_114539 | JGI IMG/M metagenome (GOLD analysis project Ga0172369, IMG submission 114539) | Freshwater microbial communities from Kabuno Bay, South-Kivu, Congo - kab_022012_11.25m | ecosystem: Environmental > Aquatic > Freshwater > Lake | place: Democratic Republic of the Congo...
AACAAGAGAAAAGGTGTCTTGTTATAATGATTCTTAATCTTAGCGGTAATTCCTGCTGAGGATAGAAGAAAGTATGAAAAAAGTGTATGTGAACGGGAAGGTATTAAAAACGGAGCTCCTGCCGTAAGGCATCGGCAAAGCCGACCACCTGACCGCCATGTGCGCCAGAGTCCTGCATAGTAGCCGTCCGGTTCATTGTTCAGGCTTATTGGAGACCTATTGGACATCCGGATCGTTTTTCATAACCTTGTATCGAACATAGTTCGATTGGTAAACGAATGACCGTCTATTGACTCAAAGGATCGCCCACTTTACACTGCTCTCGAAATTATCAGGTTGTGCGTCGGAAGTGTTGGGGCTGCAGCTCTACATGCTAGATTGCCATGATCACCTATGCCAATACGTGCATTAGCCGACCATTGATGGCACACCGGTTGGCGACCGCTTGATGCAATTGGCGATATAGGACTTCTGTTCAGTGAGAAGGGTCACCGGAAAAGTATATACTTTTTCTGGAAGACACTCTCACCAGACGAATAAAAGGGAGAGAAGCCGAATGAAGATCGATCTATCCGGGAAAGTTGCTGTTGTTACAGGCGGATCCGGGCAGTTGGGGAGAACTATAGTTCGCACGCTGGCGCACTGCGGTGCCGATGTCGCCGTTCACTACTTGCGGAACACCGGCAAGGCAGAGGAGCTTTGCGGGGAACTGATTGAAATGGGAGTTCGAGCAGTAGCAGTTCAGGCGGATGTTACTACACTTGATTCCGTCCTTCTCATGAAGGACATCATTAACAAAACACTAGGTGCGCCGGACATAATAGTGGACAACGCGGTGATCCAGTATACCTGGAAGACCGTGCTGGAACAAGATATTGAGGACTTTGAGAGCCAGTTCCGTTCTTGCGTGCTGCAGAACGTTCATATGGCAAAGGCATTTATCCCGGCGATGGTTAAAAAAGGGTGTGGGCGTATGATCGCTATCAATACGACGATGTCCATGCTCACCGAGCCTAAATGGGGCGCCTACGTGGCCGGCAAGAGAGGCATGGACGGTCTATTAAGGGTGCTTGCCAAGGAGGTTGGATCGTTTGGGATCACCGTGAACCAGATCGCACCGGGATGGACAATCAGCGACCTGGATAGGGACGCGGGCACGGAAAAACAGCCGGAGTATGATAAGAATGTGCCGCTGTGCCGTCGCGGTACCGATCAGGAACTCGCTAACGTAGTGTCCTTTCTGGCATCGGATCTCGGGAGCTACATCACGGGTGCATTCATACCGGTCTGTGGCGGAATAGTGATGCCGGCGATATAAAAGACGGCTCTCATTGGGCGTCGGGCAAGTCCGACGGATACAGTCGTGAGAGTTGCCGTCCAACGGGCTGCATCAGGTACTTAAAACCTCGTGTTGAAGTTATGATCCTTGCCCAGCTTCTAACATACATCGCTCTCCTTACGTTATGGTATATTTCCATCATAACAGTCGGTGGATTCATCATCAACCGGAAGTGAGGAATTTTAAGCATGTCGGAGGTCAGACCGATAATCTTTCTCGATGACCAACCCAGGGTGCAGTTGGGGCAGACGAATAAGGGTTCCACCCCACGCACCCGAAGGCTGGTCGAAAACGCTGCCGCGCAGCCATACAACCAGTTCGTTGAGTTGCGAGAGCTCCGGGCCCAATATGTCGCCCCCCGCGGGGCAAGCCCGATTCTTACTTCGGCAGAACAATTCGCCTACACGTTTACCCGGCTCACCCCAGTCATTCACGACGGCGAATTGATCGTCGGTGCCTTCCTGCGGGGAGAAGAAGTCGGCGATAGCTGGCTGCCGGTGGGCGATGAAGATTATATCGCGATTTATGCCGACCGGTCATCGGATGACCGACCAGAACTTCGGGATATGGCGCGCAGAGGTGTATTCATTCCGGCAGGGCCGCTATTTCACCATGTCGTCGATTTTGCCAATGTAATACGGACTGGTTCCGCCGAACTTACCCGGCGGGCGCGCGCGGTGGCGGAAACGAGACACGACTCCGAACGGGACTACGCCATAGCATTCGCCATGGGTCACGAAGCGATCATGGCGTACGCGCAATCGTACGCGCTGGCCTGCGAGGAGTTGGCGCGATCCGCCGACGACGCGCGCGCCACCGAGCTGCGGGAAATGGCCCGCATCTGTCTTAAAGTGCCGGCATATCCCGCGGAATCATTTCACGAGGCGCTGCAGAGTTGCTGGTTCCTACGTCTGATGGAGGGCGGGGACGTGGGACGCATGGATGTCTATCTCAATGATTTCTACCAATCCGACCTCGCAAACGGCCTTATTACGCCCGACGTAGCCCAGGAGCTGATCGAGTGCCTGCTGATAAAACTACATGCGGATGCTACCGAAGGGTATGTCAACATCAGTTCCGTGTATACCTTGACCATGGGCGGAGTCCTGCCCGACGGGTCGGACGCCGCCAATGACCTGACGCGCATCTTTCTTGCCGCGATCCGCAATTTACGCTTGCTGCGGCCTACCGTATACCTGCGCTGCCACTCCGCCACCCCGGATGATGTCCTCGACATTGCGGTAACGATGCTGGGCGAGGGACTCGCCGAGCCGCAATTTTTTGGCGACAAGCCGATCATAGAAGGTCTGACGCGATTGGGCGTGCCGCTGGAGGTCGCCCGCGACTATGCCATCGGCGGATGCGCCGAAGTCGTGTCGCCGGGACGCGGCGCCTGGGGCGCGATCAACGGGTGGATAAACCTTGCCCTGATCGTGGATGAAACTTTGCGCCAAGCTGCATGCGAAGGTGGCGATGTTTGGCAGCTTCTTGCCGAGCGTATCCAGGAAGTTGCGGAGGCATGTAAAGAAAGCGTGCAATGGATAGATGAGCACCTGCCGGAATGCGATACGCGGTTCGAGACATCCATACTCATGCCGGTGACATTGAATCGATGTAAAGATATCCTGCGCGGCGGCGCGGAAAGCTGTTTCAGCCAATGGGTAGCGGTGGGTCTGCCGAACGCTGCAGATATGCTATCTGTCGCACGGAATCTGACGGCCGCCGGGTATACACTCAAGGAGCTATTCGAGCGGCTCAACGCGGGCGATTTGGCGCTGCAGCGGCAGATCGATCTTATCCCCAAATATGGAAACGATTGTCTGGAAGTGGACGAGATAGCAGCACGTCTCATCGAGATGCTTGCCGACGCGCTGGAGGCACGGCGCACTCCCCTGCGGCAGGCGCTGACGCTGGGGCATCTGGCGGGGGGACAGAACATGCACGTGTGCATGGGCATGCACATGGGACCTACGCTGGATGGTCGGAAGCGTGGCATTCCGCTGGCGGACTCGTTGGCGGGCTCGCAAGGCAAGACGACATCGGGCCCTTCAGCTACGATTAATTCGCTGTGCCGTCTCAATCATTCCCGGCTACTGGCGGGAGCCGTATCGACGTTACGCTTAAGCGCCGCCGATTTCGCGGACGAGACTACAAGACGCAAGGTGATCTCGCTGATCAAGACTTATTTCGAACTGGGCGGCAGCCAGTTGCAGCTCAACGTGGTAGATCACCAGACGCTGCGGCTGGCGCAGGCGCGTCCGCAGGAATACCCTGACCTGCTGGTGCGCGTCGCTGGCTATAGCGCCTACTTCGCCGGTCTGGGCAAACCGCTACAGGATGAGATAATAACGAGGACGGAATGTGCGATGAAGGGGATATGATGTCATTAAGGCGTTATATTTGACCTGCAAAGGATTCTACCTAAGGCAGCACGGTTTGTCCGTTATAACAACAGCGAAGGTGCAAGCTGCCATGGGTGTGTGACTTTAGGCGAAATTACGGCGGTGTCTGGGCTCGACGAATCTTATAGAGAGTCCGAACGGGGGATGCGGATGCAAACGGGACGGGTGACACCGGTGGCGGAACAGGCAGATGATACTGTGCTGGTTTGCCCCCGGGAACCTGGAGACGGAGAAGCATTTTCGGCGGGTCATGGGAATACAAACATTTCTGGATGCTGAAAGCCTAATCTCCGGAAATCCGGGAATTGCGACAGGAAGCCGTCAATACACCATCGACAACTTCACCGGAAAACCGGTGGGCGACCGCTTGACACAATTGGCGGCGTAGGACTACTTTTCACAGGCCTTTCGCTTCATCCCCCTCTCCCAATATCGAAAGAGGGGCGCAGGAGGTGAGGGCCGAACGGGGAAGCGAAAGTCCTATCTTCAGTAAGAGGGTCACCGGACAAGTTTCAACTTTTTCGGGGACACATTCATATTATCGAGGCACTGGAGTATCCATTCATGCAGCAGCCCACAATAAAAGAGCCGGCGCCGATGGCACTGGCGGAGACATTTCCCCGCGTGAGCGCGCCGGGCACGGGACGGCGGATGGTGCAGCTAACCTTCGGGGCAGCTCAGTGCTATCCGCTCTATTATTTTATCCCGACGATCACCGCGGGTAATCGATACCTGATCCATCACCGGCATACCGGTCATGAGGTGCAGCTCGCCCGCCTGGATTTGCAGACCGGCGAGACCGTCCAGTTGACCCACGCGTCTCATCCTGATGCGGATTGGCATCCCTGGCAGGAAGAGTCTGGATTGACCGGTGTGCTAGACTACCGTAGCGCGTTGAACGTCGTACGAAACCAGGTGGTCTACTTCGACGGCAATACCGTCCATTGCGTCGATATCGAGACCTTGGGCGATGCTGTGCTGTTCGAGCTTCCGACCGGTCGCGAAGCCATCGGGCAGAATTGCGTCACCCCTAACGGCGAATGGTTCGTATATATTCATGCGCCGGCGGGCAGTCGCTTCCAGGTGGACCGTGAGGGCGTGGTTGCCGGCTACCACTTCGCGACTGGGAGCCACATCGAGCTTGCCGTGATTGATAACGCCGTCATTCACGTTTTCCCGTACGATAATGAACACTTCATCGTCAATCATCCCTACGACCATCTCGGCATGCTCTTCGTGTGCCTGGATGGTGGACCGGCCAGGGAGATGCGCTGGGGCGATCCTGGGGTGAAAGGCCATGTTTGCCACCAGACGGTGACCGCGCGCGGCATCGCTTGGGAATCAGGCGCCGGCTCGCACGAAATTTCTGGGCTGTATGAACCGATTACGCGCAAGCGCTTTGAGTGGCGTCTCCCGGCATACTGGAACCGGGTGCACATTGGAAAAGACCCGGCGGGCTTACTGTGGTTCTACGAGAAGCAGGATGGATATCTGGGGCATAGCCTCTGGTTCCTGGAGAAGCTGGATCGTGAGCAAGGCGGTCAGTTCGTCCCCTTGATAAGCGATTGGACGATAGCGGACAGCGGTCAGCGCGGGCATTTCCACCCGCAGTTGACACCCGACCGGCGCTGGATTCTGCTGACCGGCGCCAATGAAGAGCATCGCCCGCAGATTTTCTTGCTGGACGTCTCGGACCTGCCGCCCACGACGGGAATTGACAGTGCGTTTTTAAGCGAGACAGGGGAGAACGATCTAACCTAGTGGTAACTGTTCACCCTCCCCCTATCTAGGAGAAACAATTACCTGTGTCCCTAATAATACTTGGCTGGCGGATGGCAGCCTTGCAGGCTGCAGTAGAAAAGTGGGTCTGAATACACTAACTCAAGTAATAACTGCCGGCTTTCACCGCCGCGACTGATTGGCGATGACATCGAGGTAGGCGTCCACGTTCGGGTCGGTGGGGAGCACGGCGTTGCCGAAGGAGCGGTGGGTGAATTGCTGATAGTAATGCAACTGCTCCTGGCTCCACTGGCAGAAGACGTCGCCGTGGCCGTAGATCCAGTTGTAGGCGGGGTAGGAGGCGTTCACGGCGTCTATCTGCAGCGCGAAAACCTCGGGAGGATACCAGGCGCTTTTGTCGGCGTAGGAGCCGACGAGCTGATTACCGAAATCCTCTTCTTTGCCGCTATAGCCGAGGAAATTTCCGTCCGCGTCGTAGATGGGCCGGTAATACCCCAGCGGCCACATGCCGATCGCCACCGAGCAGCGCTTGCGCCAGTAGCTCGCGAGCGGCGGGGGATACTCCGCGATTATCGCGTTCACCCGGTCGGGGTAAGCGGCGAGACTTCCGCTGCTGAGCATGTGGTATGTGCCCTCGGTCAAAACGTGCAGGCCGCCGGACGCGCCGGCATCGGCCATGCCTTCCAGCATGCCGGCGAACAGATCGGTGTAGAGCTCGCCGTAATAGAGCATCCCTTCCGGCAGCGTCAGGAACACCATGTTCGGAAATTCTTGCAGCATGGCCTCCGTCACCGCCCGCATACGCTCGCGCACCTTGGCCTTCATCGCCGGCAGGTTATGAGGATAATTCCCATATCCTTCCCAATCGGGGTCATACTGGTAGGCGATATATTCCGTGTCGATCGCCACACCGGCGCAGCCGCCCATCTTCGCGAAGCGCGCGCCCTGGCGAAAATTTTCATTTATCGCCGTCCACGCCGCATCGTCAAACCAATTCGGCAGCTCTTCATAGAAGGCGACCTTCACGAAGTTCGAATCGATGCCGTTAACGAGGCAGGCGGTGTTGCAGCTCCGCAGCTCTTGCAACAAGTCGTCGTCATTGCCGCGGGTGCGGGCGTTGCCGTCGGCGGCCCAGACATCGGAGGACCAGCTATACATCACCTGGTCGAAGAGAAAGCCGTTGAACCCGTGCTCGCCCCAGAACGGCGCCGTGTCTCGCAGGTAGTTGATATTCATGGGGCTGAAGAGCAGCGTGCGCGGCCTGATGTCCGGAAACAGATCGGCAGCCGGACAAAGCGCCACGTGCCCGTCGGCGAAGGAGCCGATCAGTTTCCCACTATGGCGTTCATCCAGATAGACGACGTCGATGTCCTGTTTATTGAAGCCGGTCCCATCGGCGGTGAGGAAGACCGAGTGCGCTTCGGCGCCGAGATTCCCCAGCGATTTGCCGCCGAGCCCGGCGTGGTAGAAGTAGCTGATGGGGCAGCTCGTGCCCGCCGTCATGCAGACCAGCGATTTCGGCGGCAGGCTGATGGCCGACCAGACATCCACCCCGGGCAGCGTCTCGTCGTTGTCCTGGGCATACATCAGGATCGCCGCGGCGATCTGCCGCTGGTTGCTCATGCAGGCCGATTGTTTGGCCTTTTCGCACGCCCCGGCGAAGAGCGGGAAGAGGATGGCTGCCAGCGCCGTGGTGATGGCGATGACAACGAGCAGCTCGACGATGGTAAATCCCCGGCGCAGCGCGGAAGAGGCACGCCGGCGCGTGAAGCAAATCATGCCGTTCTCCTTCTGTAGGCTTACCACGCGGTGGTTTCGATACTGTACAGGGCGGCTACGCCGCAACCAAAGACAAAATCTGCGCCTTGTCGGCGAGAAGTCGCGGGTTAGTAACACAAGGCGGCTGCGCCGCAACCAAAGACAAAATCTGCGCCTGTTGGCGAGAAATTGCGGGTCAGTAACACAGGGCGGCTGCGCCGCAACCAAAGACAAAATCTGCGCCCTGTCGGCGAGAAGTCTCGGGTTAGTAATACAGGGCGGCTGCGCCGCAACCAAAGACAAAATCTGCGCCCTGTCGGCGAGAAATTGCGGGTCAGTAACACAGGGCGGCTGCGCCGCAACCAAAGACAAAATCTGCGCCTGTTGGCGAGAAATTGCGGGTCAGTAATACAAGGCTTATTCTTGCATTATTTTACCGCATCGTTGCGCTATTGTGTAGATCGCACACCTCTTGATGTATATTAAATAGTCCGCGTTCGGGAGGCCGTTTATAAAAAGTAAGGGTGTTTTACTTCAAGAATCTCCGGCGTGCGGCGAGTTAGTGGTATAATGTTGGAACGAAGGGCATCCTTGCCTGTAATCCAACGTCAACCTCCTGGAGGTATTTATGCGAACCCTCGTCCTGTTGCTTATCGTCTGTTGCTTCTCCGCCTACTCGTTTGCCGATGTTGTGCTGGTAAACAACAACGGCCTGGTCAACGCCGCCATTTACCTGGGCGCGAATCCGTCGGACCACGCGAAACTGGCAGCCACAGAGCTGCAAAGCTATCTGGAAAAGATCTCGGGCGCCAAACTCGAGATACTCACTACCCCTCCGGCCGGGAACAGCCGGTGCATTCTCGTGGGTCAGGACGCCGCCGCGGCAGAGGCCGCGAAGCTGGGAGTGAAGATTCCCAGCGGAGTAAGCGGCTCGCTCGATGACGAAGGTTACGTTATCGCGGCGCAGGGCAATGTTCTGCTGCTGGCCGGCAACGAGACGGAACCCTACCAGGGCACGGAATACGCGGTGGCGGACTTCCTGGAAAGTCTGGGCTGCCGCTGGTACTTCCCGGGCGAGTTCGGCGAAGTGACGCCGAAGATAGCCAACATCACCGTCAAGCCGGGCGTGCGCGTGGTGCGGCCCGACTTCCGCGTGCGCGACGTGTGGTACAGCGGTCACCTGGTGTCCACTACGGAAAACTGGAACGATTTCATCGCCTGGAAGCGCCATAACCGGCTGACCCGCGCGGGATTTTGGACGCAAGGCGAGATTTACTTCCAGAATCCCACCGACGATTCCGCGTATAAACTGCTGCCGAAAGATGTCTATTACGACGCGCACCCGGAATATTATGCGTTGAGAACGGACGGCACGCGCGATCCCAATTTCCTCTGTGTTTCCAATCCCGACGCGGTGCAGGCCAGCGCCGACACGGTAATCAAATATTTCAAGGACAATCCGCAGGCGCATTCCTTCGCCTTTTCGCCGCCGGACGCGCCGGTGCTGTGTCATTGCCCGGATTGCTTGAAAGCGATGAATCTAAATGGTTTTGGAGGAGAAGGAAACGGCAACATCAGCGATCCGTGGTTCAACTTCGCCATCAAACTGGCGGACATGGTGGGAAAGGTATACCCGGATAAATACATCATCACCATGTCATATTACAACCGCTGCAGGCCGCCGGAAGGGTCTTACGGGCAGCGGAAGAACCTGTTGATTCAGTATGCCTTCATCCAGGAGTGCGGTAACCACACCTTCGAGACGGCGAACTGCCCGACGCGCGACGTTTTCGCCGGCATCCTGACCGGCTGGTCGAAGCTGGCCAGCGGGCTGGTCGCCTACGATTACGATCCGCACGACTGGAATCACAGCCAGAAACCATTCTGGCGCTCGCAGGGCGTGGCCGCGGACATGCGCTTCGCGAAGAAGATCGGCGGCTGGGGATACAGCGACGAAGGGATGATGGCCTGGCTGGTGACGGGATTGAATTACTACGTTCGCGGAAAGCTGGCCTGGGATCTTAACCAGGATGTGACCGCGCTGGAGAATGATTTCTTCAGCAATTTCTTCGGGCCGGCGTCCGCGCCGATGAAGAGTTATTACACCGGTATCGAGAAGGCGCTGGCCGACACGCCGCTGCACATCACCAGCTCCTACACATACGACGATGTTTTCGCCGTGCTGGATGCGAAGGTAATGGATGACGCGCGGAAGCAGCTCGCCGACGCCGCCGCCCTGGCGAAGACGGAGCCGTATGCGACACGCGTAGCGGCCTTCCGCGGCCATTTCAAGCGGCTGGATTCGGCGCGCAAGGCGCTGGATGATGCCGCCAACGGGCGGTTTGCCGACGCCATCGCCAGCGCGCAAGGGATGCTCGACGCGGTGAAGGAGGTTAACGATCCCATGCTGCTGCAAGATGCCGGACCTTGGGGCGGATCGTGCAGCGGGCAGGCCATGCTCGATTTTACGAAGGAGTTGGCCGCGATGACCGACGGGACCAACGGCAATCTGCTGGCGGTGCTGCCGGAGACAGCCTACGCGCGCACCGACCCCGGAAAAATCGGGGTCGTTCATAAGTGGTATCTTTCCGATGCCCCATTCGGCGGAAAACCGCTTTCGACGAAAACGTCCTGGTACAACCAGGGCTTCATTACGCCGGAGGGCGAGCGTTATAACGGAGTGGCCTGGTATCGGACGCGGGTCAAGCTGGCCGCCACCCCCGCGGAAAAGGTAACCGTGCTGATGCCTTACGTGAAGGGACAAGAAGTCTGGATGTGGGTCAACGGCAAGTTTGTGGGTTATGCCACCCGCGCCGACAAGGAAACCACCTGGAACCGGTCCGGCCTGCGGATACCGGCCGCCGGCCTGTTCCACCAGGGCGATAATCTGGTCGTCTTCCGCGTAAACGGCTCGGGCGGATTCGTGCTGCCGCCGGTGATCATAGAGTAAGTTCGAAGTTCAGGAGTTCGGAGTAGCATCGTAAGAAGCGGAGGCATCTTGCGATGCTACTACGAACGCGCATAAGACTTTACAATACAACGTGCAAGTCGTCTTTCCACGCGGTGGTTTCGATACGGCTTAAGAGCTGTGGAAAGAATCAATCAGCTTACTGGTGTGCAGAACACCCCGTAAGCTACTTCCAGCCAGCGCAGCAGCTTCTGTATGTATTCCTCGCGGGAGTCGAAGAGGAGGGCTGCGCCGGCCTGCACGCTGTAGGTCCGGCTCGCGCAGGCGCACTTGATGGCCCGCAGCTTCTCCCGCGCGGCCTCCGGCGAGTCCAGCAGCACCTCGGTGGGGTGCAGATCGAAGCCCAGCCGCTTGTCCGGCGGCACGTTGCGCAGGGTTTCGCGCATATCGGTCCACGGGCTGATCTCGAAACCGGGCAGGCTCTCGAGCTTCAGCATATGCGGCTGCAGCGGGCCCTGGTTGCCGCAGGAGTGAATCCAGGCGATGCCGCCGTGGAAGCGCTCGATCTCCAGATAGCGCGGCAGCACGAACTCGGCGAAGAAATCCGGCGAGATGAACGGCACGTTAAGCCAGTCATCGCCGATGGCGCCGGGGGAATGCTCGAGGCCGAAGCGGCGGTAATACCCCTCGTACCACCGGCAGCGCTGCTCGGTGATGAAGCGCAGCAGATCGCGCGCGAAGGCCGGGCGCTCGGCGACATCCTCCATGAACGCCTCGTAGCCGCGCAGTTGGATCGCCAGATCGAGCGGGCCGCGCCACCAGGTCATGCCGAAGGAGACGGGCAGGCGGCCCGCGATCAGCTCGACGATTTCGTCGTGCCAGCGCAGCACGCGGGGCATCCAGCCGGAGGCGTAAAAGTCCACCGCCGCCAGGAGCCGCAGGTCCGGATCGCGGGTAAGCGGGTGGTCGGCCTGCAACTGCGCGACCCCCAGCGCGTCCACCGCCACCGACATGCCCAGGTAGGTATACTCCGGGTAGTAGCCCAGGGAAGAGGAGAGATCGGCGGTTAGCAGATTGTCATCCCGAAAGGCGCGATGGCGCCAGAGCTTCAGTTTCAGCGTCTCTTCGACGTAGTATTCAGCATCGCTGAAGTAGCGATCGAAGTCCAGCCCGAAGAGGAAGGCCTGCGTGGTATAATCGTGGATTCCCACCGCGATATACGGTCTGCCGTCCGCCGGATACGGCGGTCGCGCGCTTCCGGCGGCCTCGATCACTTCGTCGATCAGGCGGTTCAGAAGATCGCTCATAGCCGATCGATCCCCAGGCCGCGCAGATAGGCAAGGTTCTTGCGGATGGCGGCGGCGCCATCGCGGCGCGCATCGGCAGACTCTTCTTCGGCGACCAGCCAGCCGTTATAACCGGCGGTGTTCAGCAGGGACAGCACGGCGGGAAAGTCGCAGATGCCGTCGCCCAGCGCCACCCATTCGCGGTCGGCGTTGGCGTCCTTCAGGTGCAGGTGGGTGATGCGCGGGAGGTGCGCGCGCAGGCAGACGAGCAGGTCCTGCCCGCCGCGCACGATGTGCCCGGTGTCCGGCCCGAAGCTGACATAGCGCGGGTCCAGCCGATCCAGCAGGTATTGGTACTCCTCCGCCGGCTCCAGCAACGAGCCGTAGTGGGAGTGCGGGTGCACATTCACCGAGACGCCCATCTCCGCGCCCAGGCGGCCCACCTCGTTGTAAAAGGCGATGGCGCGGTCGAGCTTGTCGCGTACGCCTTCCCGCGACGGGCTGGCGGCGCCGCCCAACCCCAGGCGCGGCTCGGGGAAGGAGCGGACGAACTCCAGCGCGCGGCGGGCGCCGGCCAGGTCTTCCGGCCGGCGGCCCGGGTCGGTGAAGCCGGTGGTCGCATACGCGAAGGCGGCCAGCGCCAGGCCACGCCGCGCCAGCGCCGCCGCGAACTCTACCGGACGATCGGCATATTCGCGGATCATGGTATTGGTGATTTCGACGCCCTGGTAACCGGCATCCGCGACGGCAGCGAGGATATCGTCCACCGAACCCCGCCAGGCGTCGCCGAGCATCTCCCAGGTATAGGTCTGGCATGCGATGCGCATGGTTATTGCCTCGTGTTGTCGGATATGTCGGACATGTCCGAATAGTTACAGTTTTGAACCGAGTAATCCATTGATATAGACATACGCCTCCGCGGTGTAGCGCGGCAGATTCTCCGGGTCTTCCACTTCCAGCTCGACGGTCAACCCGCCCCGGTAGTCGATCTCGCGCAGGGCGGCGATGACGGCAGGCAGGTCGATCTCGCCGCGACCGATGCCGACGGATACGGCGCCCATGTGGTCCTTCAGATGAACGTTGAAGATGCGCGCGGCGAAACGGCGTATCACCTCAACGATATCGACGCCGGCGGCGTGGAAGTGGCCGGTGTCCACGCACAGGCCAACCCGTGGGTCGGGCACGGCGGCGAAGACTTGCGCGAAGTCGTCCGGCATCTGCAGCGTGTTGCCGAAGTGCGGCTCCAGGCACAGGCGCACCGGGCTGCCCACCGTCAGCTCCGCCACCCGGCGGGCGCAGTCAATCACCCGATCCAATGCCCCCGCTTCGCCGCGCCGTTCGGCGCCGGTGGTGGCCACGTGATCGGCGCCCAACGCGCCGGCGAACTCCACGCATTTGACTATCGATCGCGCGTGCGCGTCCACCTCCGCCGCGTCGCGGCCTCCCCAGCCGGGCGGATAAATGCCGGCGCAGGCCATGCCGGACGCCCGCAGGCGCGCCCGCACCGCCGGCAGGTCGAAGGCCTCCACCGCCTCCACGCTCCACGTCATGGGGCCGTGGATCTCCATGAAGCGGTAGCCCAGCGCCGGCGCGTTTTCCAGCGTGGCGGCGACTTCGTCATCGGTGTAACCGCGGTAGCAGATGGAGGCACAGATAATGTTCATTACGGTTCCTTATTTGTGGTCGGACAAGTCGGACAGATCAGACGATATCGAGCAGGCTCACCGGCTGGCCGGTTTCAGCGCTTTGCAGGATTGCATAGATCAGCCGCATCGCCGATACTCCGTCTTCCAGCGTTGCTACCGGTTGCGCCTGGCCCAGCACGGCCCGCGCAAAGTGGCGCAGCTCGCCCCAGTAGCCGCGGGTGTAGTGGCCGCCGGCGGCCCAGCCGGCCATGTTGCCGGAAACGTAGTAGCGGTTGCTCCAGCCGAACAGCTCCTGCCCCTCGCCCCGGGCAAAACGAGCCGCAGGGGACATCACTTCCACCTCACGGGAGGCGTCGATCAGCATCTCCGCGTGGGAGCCGGAGAGATATACCACTTCGGAGCAGTTAGACCAGTCGCGTCCCGAGTTCAAATTGAGTTGACTGACGACACCGCTCAGGTGGCGCATGCTGACAGACATTGCCTGTGCCTGCTCGCCATTGGAGAAACTGTGCGCGAATACCTCGGTCACTTCGCCGGCAAAGAAACGATCGAGATCGAGCATGTGGATGCCGTTAAAGAGCAGCATGCGCCGCGAGTCATCATACGGTCCGCAGCCGTGAATGAGGGTAATGGAGGAGAGCGAGCCGAAGGCGTCGCCCTGCAGGTATTCCTTCGCCACCACGTTGGCCGGGGCAAAGCGCTTCATGAAGGCCACCATGCCCCAGGTTTTCTGCTCGCGAGCAAGGTTGACGAGTGATTCTGCTTCTTCCGTCGTGACGCCGGGCGGCTTTTCGATAAACACCGGTATGCCCCGGCGCAGCACCTGCCGTCCTACCGCCACGTGCATCGCCGGCGGCCCGCAGACACATACGCCCCGGGGCTTCACTTCGTCGAGCATCGCCTCGACATCGGTGAACCACGCCGGCGCGCCGAATTTGCGCGCGGCATAGTGCGCCTTCTCCGGGTCCAGATCGCAGACGGCAGCCAGGTCGAATTCCGGCAGGTGCGCGATATTGGGATAAAGCGACTGCGTCGCATGATTGCCCGCGCCGACGAATGCCAGGCGAGCGGCCTCGGTGGTCATACCCTATTCTCCCGTCTGAAGCTTTCTCAGTCTTTCGACGGGCATGGGTGTCTCCCTGCAGACGCCTTATTAGCTTTCGCGCGTAACGGCTAGATGTTACTACCTCTTCTCTGCTTCTACCACCATCCTGCTCACAATCCCCCGCAGGCCGGCGGCATTGAATGGCCGTGCTTCGATGGTGTTGCGGCCCGCGTGAAGGGGCCAGGCGAAGGCGATGCAGCCGCCGGTGGGCGTCATCGGGTAGGCGTGGACGGCGCCGGCGGTGGTTTTGGGCGTCCACGTTATCCACTCGCCGCCGTCCAGGCGGTATTCATAGCCGGCAAAGTTGGGCGTTACGGTGTCGAAAATGACTTGCAAGCCGCCCGGCGCCGGCAGCAGGTGAAGCTGCGCCTGGTTCAGCGTCCAGTAAAGGTCCGCCTCGCGCGTGGTGAAGAAGTCGGTCCACGGGACATCGGCGGTGGCGGCGTCCTTCCAGTAGATGTGGCCGAGGAACTTGAAGTAACCCTGGCCGTGCTCCGGCTCCTCCGGCTCGCGGTGGTCAACGAAGTTGCCGCGCAGCGGCATGAACATCTGCTGCGTGCTTTTGAACAGCCCCTCGCGGTCCTCCACAAAGGACGGCTCCACCTTCTCGGTGCCCTCGCTCATGTTGGTGGCGCGCGCCTGGATGTCGTCCCACTTTTTATCGATGAAGTAGGCCTTGTGCACCTCCAGCTCGTTCAGCGGCACGCCGTTGCGCTCGAAGTTGTAGGTGGCGCGGCGGCGGTCGTTAGGATCCATGCCGGCGTCCATTACCATCCACTTTTTATATTCGTTCGACCAGGCCTCGCTCAACGCGTGGCCGCGGAAGATGGAGCGCGCCGGATACCCCAGCGCCTGCGCGCACTGCACGAAGGTGGTGGCATAGTGGGTGCACATGCCCAGCGACTTGTTGCCCGGCGCCGTGGTGAGAATCACACGGGCATCCCACGAGGGAAGATAATTCAGCGAGCCCATGCTCCAGCCGTCCCGCCATTGCTCGCGCGTCCACTGGCGCAGCAATGCCAGTTTAGCGAATTCCGTCTGTCCGGGAGCTACCACGTCGGCCAGCTTCCAGTTGTCACGCAGCACGCGGGAATTGCCGTTGTAATCGGCATAGGCGAAGTCGTAAGAGCTGCGCGTGATCCGCTCGTTGGCGTCCTCCACCACCCGCAGGCGCACGAAGGCAGGGTCAACGGCCGCCGGCGCCGCGGAGAAGCGCGCGACCACCCGCCGCACTACCGGCGTCGCCTGCGCAGCGCCGGTACGCAGGAAAATCCGCCACTGGACAAACCGTTCGAATTTCATTGCAGCTCTTGGCTGCGGCCATGGCTGCCAGGCGCCCCAGCTCTCCTCGCTGCCGTCCGGCGTCGGGCCGGTGCGCGCGAACACGTGCACCGACGTGCCCGCCGGCGAGATGGCGTCCACCTCCAGCCCGTCGAGCCGCCCGTCCGTGCCGATATCGAGGCCGTCGCGGTTGACCGCGGACGCCAGGTCGATCACCGGCGATTCGAGCCAGGCATTCGGCGCGTAGCGGCCCAGATTCAGGCGTACGCAGAGCTCGCCGTCCATGTAACCGCCTTCGCACAGCCGGTCGAAATCCCAGGTGGCGCCGCCATCGCGGCTGACCGCCGAGCGGTTCGGCGCCTGGCCGCGCTCGACGCGGATGCTGCCGCCGCCTCCCCCGCGCGCGCGGAAGACGAAGTCGTTTGCTCCGGCCTTCAGCAGCGCGGGCGGTACCAGGTAGCGCTCGAAGTTCGCGTGCCAGTAGGATTTCTCCAGCGGCTTCGCGTCCAGCGCCTTACCGTTCACCAGAATATCACAGGCGCTCACCCCGCCGTCCACGATGAGCATCGCATCGAGGACATTCGGATCGTCAACCGGCAGGATCTTCCGCGCCTGGGTCTTCCCGCGGATGGGCTGGAAATCGTTGTAGCCGGCGCCCATGTCGTCGGTGACGAGCACGCGGTTCACCAGCATTACCGATCCCGGTTCGCTGATACTATCGAGGTAACGGTTGCGGTAGCACTGGTCGAATTCGGCCCGCGTATCCCAGACGCGGACGGCGCTTACCCGCGCGGGCTGGGCATGTCCGGCGCAGGCAGCCGATAATGCGAGAAATACGAAGGCGAAAAGACGCAAATACGTGTTTTGCATGGAACCCTCCCCGCAAGCGGCAAGTGTCGGCACTGCCGCGCTTTCTTCCCATTATCGCCGCCCGCCGCTCGTGATGCAAGTGCTTTCATGCCTGCCGTTGTAACGCTAAGTACATAAAAGAGCGAGGGAACCCCATGTCATGGAGTTCCCTCGCCTCATCAATCATACGATTGGTAAGTGAAATATCCGCTTGCCTTTATCTTCGTCGATGCATCATCACCGTGCCGTTGGCGAAAGATACCGGCAAACTGGCGGCACGGGCATTGGCGGCGGCGCCACGGGTAATCTCGTTGCTGAAAGTCAACGCCGTCGATCTCTCCGCGGCTTTAGCTGTCACCTGGAAGGTAAGGATGACCACGGTATTTTCCCCGGCACAGAAGGTCCGCGGCTGTGGAAGCGATACGACCATGGCCAGGCGCCCGGCCGCGGCGCGCGTATTGTTCAGTATGAAAGACGCGCCTTTGACAGGCGTGCTCGCGTTGATGAACTTGAGGCAGGAAGTGTCGAAGTTCAACGTAAAGCCGACCGCATTTTCATCACCCAGCGCTTTGAGATATATCGGGATGGCGATCGTTTTGTCGAGGTAGGCGTCTGCCTGCTTGATATATATCTGCCGGGTCTGCTTGCCGGTGATAATGGTCGTGGCTGCTCTCATCGCAGCGGCTGGGCCGCCTGCCTGAGTGAGCGGATCCAGTCCGACGGCGTATCGCCCGGCCTGCACCCAGTCCGAAACGGTTATCGTTCCGTCGCCCAGTGTAGCGCGCGGAGCGCAATCCGCGCGCATCAACTCGGTGTCGGACAGGTCAGTATCAAGGCCGGCGGCAAAACGGCCTACCTGCACCCAGTCGGTAGTCGTCACCGCGCCGTTGCCGTCCGGACGGGGCGCCACGTCGGCTTCGTAGGTAGCCGGAACGACAGTGACCAGGACGGTGTCGGCGCCGAACCAGCCTTCAAAGTCGGTGATCACCACCGTGACGGTGTATTCACCCGGATCGGTATAGGTATATTCCAGCTTGAAGGTCTTGTCCGGATTCAACGGCAGAACCTGCAGCTCGGTCCCATCGCCGAAGTCCACGGTGCCCGACCAGGTATCCATGCCCGGATCGGTGAAGAAACCCTCCCGCGACCATGGGATGTTTGTCTCGACAACCAAGTCCGGTCCGGCATCGACCACCGGCGCTACATTGGTTATCGTCACCTGCGCGTCGTAAGTGCCCACGCCCCCATCATCATCGGTGATGATGATATTGACGGTATAAACGCCGTTTACAAGATAGGTGTGCTCCAGGTGGAAGGTGCGATTCGGATTTACCACCAGCGGTTGCACACCGGAGCCGTCACCGTAGTCCACGGTTCCCGTCCAGGTGTCCGCCCCCGGATCGGTAAAGGCGCCGGTATATGTTCCCGTCGATCCTTCCGGCAAATTCGGGTCGTCGATGGGATCCACCACCGGGACCACATTGGCCACCGTAACCACCACGGTATCGGTACGGGGGCCGGTGTCGTCGAAGACGGTCACCGTTACCGTATAGACGCCGTTGTCGGCGTAGGTGTGCGCGAGCGTGAAGGTTTTATCTTCGTTCAGCGCCAGCGCCTGCGTGCCGGAGCCGTCGCCGTAGTTCACGGTGGCCGTCCAGGCGTCCGCGTCGGGATCGGTGAAGAAGCCGTCCCGCGTCCACTGACTACCTTCATCCAGGGCGTCATCCAGGCCGGCATCCACCACCGGTGGATTGTTCAGCCTGATGTAGCCGTCAATCCAGGTGGCCGGCAGCTCCTGCGCCAGGGTATCGGCCACTTCTTTCACGGTAGGGAAATCGCCGAAAGCCAGCGGGATATCCATATCGGTAAGCCCGGGCGCGATGGTAAAGGTGATATACATCAATGTATCGGCGCCCGCGGAGAACGTCTCTTCACCCAGGCGCCCTATGCTGATGCCCAGTTCACCGGCAGCCAGGTGTTGGTCATTGACAAATATGGAGGCGCCCTGCCCGCCGAGTCCATAAGTTATCACGGGATTGCTGAGCTTGGCCGGATCGTATATCAAGCTGAAGCCCACCGCACTCTCATCTCCCCGGGCCTGGAGCACGACAGGCGCCGGAACGGTTTCACCCGAGTTGCCGATTGACGGTACGATGCTGACGGTTCGCGTAAAGTCCAGGTTGCCCGCGCTCCACGACGGCTGGCCGTCGAATGCCGGGGAAGTCGTCACCGCCGTCCGGTCACTGCCGTCGGCGTTCATGGTATAGACATCACTGTGCGCGTGGTCGCCGGTGGCATACGAATAGAAAGCGATCCTGTCGCCGTCCGGATTGAAGACCGGCCAGTAATCGTTAACCGCGTTGTCGGTCAACCGCGCCTGGCCGCTGCCGTCGGGATTCATGAGATAAAGCTGATAGGTCCCCGTTCGATTCGAGCTGAATACGATTTTACTGCCGTCCGGGCTGTAGGAGGGAGCAAAATTATCCCCGCCGGTATTTTGTGTCAATTGGGTGAGGCCGCTGCCGTCGATATTGATGCTGTAAATATCGTATACGGCTGCGCCTTTAACCGGCAGATAAGAGTGGAATACCAGCTTGCCGCCGTCCGGGCTGAACCTTGGCTGCTGATTGATCGATGAATTGAAGGTCAGGCGTACCTTGCCGGTGCCGTCGGCATTCATCACGTAGATATTGCCGAAGCCGTCATTGTTCGTTTCCGAAGTATAGGCGATTTTGCTGCCATCGGGGCTGAAGGCCGGGTAATTGTCTCTGATGGAATTATCGGTCAGCCGCGTCAGCCCGCTGCCGTCGATATTCATCACGTAAATTTCGAAATTATTATTGTTGCGATCGGAAGCGAATGCAACCTGCGTTCCATCCGGACTCAACGCCGGATGGATATCGTTTTTAGAATGATTAGTCAACCGGCATTGTGCGCTGCCGTCAGCGTTCATCACGTATATTTCATAATTGCCGTAGGTTCCCGGATCGACGCGATCCGAAGAAAAGGCGATTATGCCCTGCGAGGCCGCCGGGGCGCCTGCCAGCATGCCCAACAGGCAAACGAGCCATAAGGGCAATGATGGGTGAGTGAAGAAACGACTAATGAGAGTAAGCTTGTAAGCCGGAGCAGTTGCGGGAACAATCATTGGGCTTCTCCTTCGCGTGGGATGAAAACGATTGATCCTTCGATAATCAAATTAAATATTAACATCGCTTAACTTGACTGTCAAGCGCTGAAAAGCCCAACTGCCGGCTCCTAGGGACGCTGCCCCTTGTTATAGGATTTAACCGCCTCCGCGAATATCTCCAGCAACCGTTCCGCGGTGTGCTCCCAGGTGTGCGCGGCCGCCCAGGCTTTACCGGCTTCACGCATGGCAGCCAGGCGTGCGGGCTGGTTCAGCAGCGCGGGTATTTCCGCGATCCAGCGTTCATCCAGCAGCGGAATAATCAGTCCGGCCCCGTTCACCACCTCCGGCAGCGCGCCTTCGTTCGAGGCGGCAACCGGCGCCCCCGCCGCCATCGCCTCCAGCGCGGGCAGGCCGAATCCCTCGTAGCGCGACGGCATCAGCAACAGGTCCGCCGCGGCCATGATCGGCGGCAGCTCTGTTTGCGGCAGGTAGCCGGGCAGGTGGATCAGCTCGCGAAAGGGGGATTCCGCCAGCGCGTCGCGCACCGGACCGCACCCCCAGCCCCACTTGCCGACGATCACCAGGCGGTGCGGGATGCCGCGGCGCTTCCAGGCGGTGAACCAGCGCACCAGGCTGTCGAAATTCTTCTTCGGCTCGATAGTGCTCACCGCCAGCAGAAACGGCGGGGCGATGCCGTAGCGCGCGAGCACTGCCGCCTGCTCCGCTTCCGTAAACGGCGGCGGCTTCAGCACTCCCAGCGGCGCCACGCGAATGCGCTCCGCCGCCACCCGGCAGTAATACGCCACGTCGCGCGCCGAGGCATGGCTGGGCGTCGCTACCAGGGTGGCGTGTCGCGCCGACGGGGGCAGCAGCAGCCGGTAATTCACCGCATTATTCAACGCGCATAGACCGGGGTGTGACAGCGCAATGGTATCGTGCACGAAGGCTACCGACGGTCCACGCCAGCGCAGCGAGGTGAGGTAACCGGGCGAGTAGAGCAGGTCCACTCCCCTGCGCCGGAGCGCGTCCGGCAGCCCGAACTGCTGCCAGCAGGCCCGCTTTAATTTCTCGCCCCCGAGCACCGGCGCCCGTAATACCTCATATTGCCGGCAAACGAAGCCGATATGCTCCTCGATCGGCACGTTCCGCGGCGCGACCACGGTAAACCGATGGCCGTGCTCCAGCCCGAACAATCCGCGCAACTGGTGCAGGATGGCGTGCTGCACGCCGGAGAATTCGCCATGTACCAGCAGCGCATCGACGGCAATGTGCATGCATCTAGTATTATCGGTGGTGGGTGGAAAATCCTGCACCGGACATGTCGTTTAGGTCTGTTTGGGAGCGCGGACCTCCGAGTCCGCGCGTGACCTTTCTTCAACACTACTCGCGGACTCGGAGGTCCGCGCTCCCAGGGACTGGGTCCGACTTGAAACTCGATCACTCCTCCCGCAGCGGCAGCCACACCGTGAAGGTGCTGCCCTTTCCGATGCCCGGGCTTTCCGCCGTCACCTTTCCGCCGTGCAACTCCATCAGTCCCTTCACCAGCGCCAATCCCAGGCCCAGGCCGCCGGAGATGCGCTCGCGCCCTACCTGCTGGAAACGCTGGAAGAGCAATGGCAACTGCTCCGGCGCGATGCCCACCCCGGTGTCGCTGATGCTAAGTCGGGCCGTTTGCCCATCTTTCCCGCCTGCTACGGTAATCTGACCGCCGGGCGGCGTAAACTTGATCGCGTTAGTGAGCAGATTGGCCATCACCTGTTCGAGGCGCACCGGATCGGCCAGCACCGGCAACCGTTCCGAAGGTGATGACAATTCCAGCGCAAGCCCCTTCTCTTCGACGGTCCTGCGCTGCTCCTCGACCGTGCGCCGCGCGATATCCCAGGCGTCCACCGGTTGCTTGTCGAGCGTCATCTTGCCATAAATCACTCGCGAGATGTCCAGCAGATCGTCGATGATGCGCCGCTGCGACTGCGCGCTGCGTTGAATGACCTCCATCGCCTCTCCGCACAGCGAGCTATCGTCCAGCGCCAGGTCGGTCCAGGAGATGATGGCCGCCAGCGGCGAGCGCAGCTCGTGGGTGATCAGCGCCAGGAAGGCATCCTTTGCCCGGTCGGCGGCCTTGAGCTGGGTCAAGTCCTGGCTTACCACCACCGCGGCGATGGTCTTCCCCTCTGCGACCACCGGCGCGGCGTGCACCAGTACCGGCACTTCGTGTCCGTCCGGAAAGACCACGATCTGTTCCACGTCGGTATGAGCTTGCCCCTCGCGCAATGCCCGCATGATGGGCCATTCATCTATGGGAAATATCGCCCGCGTGTCCGGGCGAAGGCGAGTGAGCGTAAAAAATTGCCCGCCGGTGATGATTTCGCCATAAAATTCCCGCGCCGCTTCGTTGTAAATGGAGATGCGGCCCTCCGGCTCGATAACATACAGCGGCAGCGGCACGGTATTGAAGATCGCCGCCAGGCGCGCCCGCGCGGATTCCAACTCGGCTTCCAGGCGTTTGCGATCGGTAATATCCCGGATAATGCCCACGAAATGCCGCTGCGGCGCATACTCCTGCGACTCCGCCACCGACAGTTCCATGGGAAATATCTCGCCGTTTTTCCGCCGCCCCTGCACTTCGCGGATGGTGCCGATTATATGCGGGACGCTGGTCTCCAGGTAGCGTTCGAGAAAGCGGGGATGCTCTTCCGTATAGGGCGTGGGCATGATCTTCTGCACCGGTTGCCCCACCAGCTCCTCATTGGTATAGCCAAAGATGCGGCTGGTGGCGGGATTGGCCTGCAGGATATTACCCCCCTCGTCGATGACCAGGATGGCATCGATCGCCGTATCCAGTATGCTGCGCAGGCGCTTCTCCGCGGCGCCGGAGCGCCGGGCTTCCTGCCGGTCGGTCACGTCCAGCATATATACGACATATCCGTCCACCGCGTCGTCCGCGATGACGGCCATCACCGTCACATCCCAGGTGCGCCGAATGGAGGGCTGCCGCGGATAGGTGAGGGTGACGTTGTATTCGTCTACCGGGCGCCGGATATCGCGGGCCCTCGCCATCATTTCGTGGAGCAGGTCCGTCCACGCGCTTTTGATCTCATCGAGTGACCGCCCGAGCAACCCGGGCGCCGGCTGCCCCTGCGTGGCCGCGTATGACGAGTTGGCGTACCGATAACCCAGGTCGCGATCGAAAATAGCCACCGCCACCGGCAGGTTGTCATAAAGCCAGCTCTGCACCCCGGTCAACGCTTCCATCATCCGCCTTCTACATTACCGGCAACGGGCAAACAGGGAAAGGAGGGAGACACGACAAATGGTGAGTGGTGAGTGGTGAATTGAGAATGGTGAATGGTGTCATTCACCATTCTCAATTCACTATTCGCCATTCTCAATTCATTCTTCCGGCAGCGCGTCTTCGCGGGCAACGATGGCGGTGATCGAGGGTGACGTGATGGCCTGCGCGGCGGCCTGCACCTCGGGGATGGTCACCTTCTGGGTGCGGCGCGTCAACTGCTCGCTGTAATCCGGAGGCAGACCGTTGATTTGGCTGACTGCTATATCAAGGCAATGCTGGCTGTTTGTCTCATGCCCTAGCACGAAAGTGCCGCTCAGCCGGCCGCGGGCAAAATCCAGCTCCTCGGGCGTGATGGGGTCCTGCTGCATGCGGGTGATCTGCTCGGCGAAGCCCCGACGGGCGCGCGCGATGTTCTCCGGCGAGGTGCCGATGGAGACGACGAATTCGCCGGCCAGCCGCATGGTGACATACTGGCTGCGCACGGAATAGGCCAGTCCCTGCTTATCGCGCAGCTCGGTGAAGAGCCGCGAGCTCAAGCCCGCGCCGCCGAGGATGAGATTCATCACCGTCATTGCCGCCTGCTGCTCGGAGCCTACCGGCGGCGCATACCACCCGCGCAGTACCTGCGCCTGCTGGGCATTGGTGCGCGCCTGCGTCACTACCCGGTCACCCGTCCGCGGCGTCACCGGCGGCGCGGTGGACCCGGGTATATGATTCGCCAGGTTAGCGAAAATAGCTGATAATTTCGGCGTCACCGCCTCCGGCGTAAAATCACCCACCAGCGCCACATTCATACGTTGGGGATTCAAGCCGTTGTAATACCACGAGCGCGCATCGTCTCGCCGCAGCTTGCCAATATCCTCCAATACCCGCGTGCCGCTGTGCCCGTAGGGATGCCCGGCGAACATCGCGCGCGTGAGCAGATCGTGCGCCAACTCGCCCGGATGGTCGAGCGACGCCTGTATCTCGCCGGTAAGCTTTTCCCGCTCTTTCTCAAAATCCGCGAAGGTGGAATGGAAGAGGATATCTTCAAGCAAGTCGAGCGCGTTGTCCAACTCGCGGTTGAGGAATACCGCGACCACTATCATACTGTCGGCCAGCACCAGCGGCCGCACATCGATGGCCCGCTCGTCCATCTCGCGCGCCAGTTCCTCAGCGCTCCGCCGCTCTGTGCCCTTCTCCAACAGGCGGCCCGCCATTTTCGCCGTTCCCGCCAGCGGCTCGCGCGCCACTCCCCCGCCTATCGCCACCGCCAGCGCCATCCGCGGCGTATTGGGCCGCGGCACGAGAATCAGCGGCATGCCGTCCGGCAGGTTGGTAAGCTCGTATTGCATTCAACTACCCTTCTTGTTTTTTACAAGTGATAAGTCATTAGTGATTAGTGATAAGCGCCTAATGTGTGGTTCGCCCAAAACCCATCAATTCAGTCTTCCTGCCTACTCAACCACCGGACTCACCTTGCTTATGGTGGCAAAACTATGTCCACCAACTTGGTTGTCCCTGGGAATTTTCAACCCCACAGATACTTATCACTTATCACTCATCACTTCTCCCGGCGACACCATCACCGCGCAGTGGTGCTCGACGGGCAGGTACATGCCGGCGAAGTGCACCAGATCCTCCCGCGTTATACTGCCCAGCACATCCAGGTAATTGACATAGCCGGTCGGGTCGTTGAGCCGCGCCATCGAATCGGCGATGGCCACCGAAAGACCCGTGGCGGTTTCCGTCTGGGCGGCGAACTGCGCTTCAAGGCGTGTCACCGCCTTCTCGAATTCCCGCCGGGCCGGCGGCTCGCTCTGCAGCCGCTGCACCTCGCCGCGCAGCAGATCGTAGGCCTGCTCCACCGCGTCGGGCCGCGCGATGCCGTAGGCCAGCACGTTGCTGCTGTCGCGGTGCGTCCAATGCGTGCCGCCGACGTCGAAAAACGGCGTGTCGGGCAGTTGTTCGAGCAGGCGCTGGTGCAGGCGGCTGCTGATCCCCTCGCCGAGAATCAGACTCAACATATCCAGCGCCACCGTGCCGCGCAGATCGCTGGAGGCCGGTCCCAGAAATCCCATTACGATATAGGCCACGTTCAACGGGTTCGTCAGGCGCGCCACACGCGGCACGGGCGGCAGCCCTTCCGGCGGATAACCGAGATGCAGCACCGGCGCCACGCCGTGAAAGCTGAATTGCTCCGCGACCTCCGCGATGACCCGATCCGGCTCCAGCTCGCCCGTTACGATGGTCACCATGTTCGACGGTTGATACCAGACGCGGTAATAATTGTATATCGCCGCGCGCGGGATGCCGGCGATCACCTCGGCGGCGCCGATCACTTCGCGCCGGTAGGGATGGGTTGGATATAACTGTTCTGCCAGCGCGGTGATTGCCTGCCGCCACGGATTGTCCTTGCCCATCTTGATCTCTTCGATCACCACCATCCGCTCGCGCTTTTCCGCTACCCGCGGATCAGCCGGATCGAAGGGCGGGCCGATCTCCTCCTCCGGCAGCGCGGCGTGCAGCAGCATATCCGCGTGCAGCTCCAGCGCCAGCATGTAATGGCCGTGATCTTCGCTATCCGGCAGCGTGACGTAATACTGGGTGAAATCTTTCGAGGTTGAGGCGTTCACACGCGCGCCGATGCCCTCCAGCATGCGGTCGAATTGACCGACCGGATACCGCTCGGTGCCCTTGAACATCAGGTGTTCGAGGAAATGCGATACCCCCGTATTCTCCTCCGTCTCATTCACCGATCCGGTGCGCACCACAGTGTGCAGGTGCACCACGCTGCCGGGCTTCACGATGGCGAAGATCTGGTGCCCGTTCGCCATTGTCGCCCACCGAGCGGGACGTTCGAGAAACGGCAGCGCCACCTCATGCATTCGCGCGATCTGTTCCATGCCGCCTATGCTACCGCATTATCCAGGGAAGGGAAAGGGCGGCAGTGAATCAATTGTAATCAGGGTTTGATCATGATCCTAAACGATCATCCGCCCTCCACGGATCGGCCCCAACCGGCCTTATTGAAATTAGCGGGAGGATTTGGGGATTCGGGTCTATTGACGCCTTCAGTTCCTCATGTTAGGGTAGAAGCGCTCTGCCCAGGACGGAAAAAACCTTAACACGAGGCAATATCATGTCAACTCCAGTTTATTTCGGATCGGCCAGACAGCAGCGCATGCGGGCGGATGAAACCCTCCCCGCCAAGCTCGACCGCATTCTCGAGCGCCTGAACCTGCGCGAGCGGGTGAAGGGCGAGCTCGTCGCGATAAAGATGCATCTCGGCGGCAATATCGGTTACTCCACCGTGCACCCAGTCTTCGTGCGAAAAGTAGTGGACGCGGTGAAGCAGGGCGGCGGCACGCCGTTCGTCACCGACACACCATGGGCGGTGACGACCGCCTACCTGCGCGGCTATTCGCAGGAGACGCTGGGTTGCCCGCTGGCGCCGGCGGCCGGCATGGCGGATGCGTATTTCCGGACCTTTCACGAGTGCTACCGTAACATCACGGAATGGAAGGTAGCCGGCGAGATCGCCGACGCTACCTTCCTGATCGACCTGGCGCACGCCAAAGGTCACCCGTGTCCCGCATACGGCGGCGTCTTCAAAAACCTGGCGCTGGGCTGCCAGGTTGCGGCGGTGCGCGGCGCCATGCACGATACCTTCCATCAGGATCCCTACTGGTTCCCGGAGAAGTGCCCGAACGCAGAAACGCGCGCCGCCATTATCGCTTCCTGCCCGCAAGAAGCCCTGGTGCAGGACCGCGAAGACGAAGAGAAACTACACCTGCACATGGAGCCGTGTAATCAGTGCGGGCGCTGCCTGAGAGTAGCGCCGGAAGGATCGCTGAAGATATCGCCGGAGAATTTCCATGCATTCCAGATGGCGATGGCGTTATCTACGAAGTCGGTGCTCTCCACCTTTGCGCCGGAAAAGCGCATTTTTCTGAATCTGGCCACGCAGATAACGCCAGTGTGCGACTGCTTCGGCATGACGCCCGCCTCCATTCTGCCCGATATCGGCCTTTTCGGCGGCGACGATATCTGCGCGGTGGAGCAAGCGAGCCTGGACGCCATGCTGCCGTATCAGCTCATCGAGGAGAACATCCCAGCACCGTATGAAGTGCAGCACGACTTACCCCACCCCCTGCAGCAGCTTCACGGGCGCTACAAGGACCCGTACCTGGTGATTCGCTACGGCGAAGAGCTGGAGCTGGGAGACGGCGCATATACGCTGGTCGATGTGATGGAGGAAGCGGCGCCGGTCGAAGGTGAAGCCGTGGTCAGCGCGGCAAAGTTGTAAAATTGACAAACGCATCAGTTGTCAACTAAGCTACCGCACGAGACAATAGCGGTTTGCCGCCTGTCGGCCATCACGCTACTACCTGTTGGACGATCGCGCTGCAAGCCGTCTGGAGCGAATGCATGGCGAAAACGCCTGAATTCGAGATCGGCAGTGTCCTAACCAAGTTCCTGCGCAACTTCACTGGCCGCCGCCCGCGCTCCGTTCTGCTCACTCGTCTCCATGTGACCGTAGTCTCCAGCCGGTTCTTCATGAAGCCGATGACCTGGCGGCTGTGACGCGGAGGATTGGTCTACTGAGGACATTCGCTCGTTGACAAAATGAAGCGCCGGCTTTATGCTTACACGGCATCCCTGGTTTTATGCTGCCGAATGCGCAATACCCAGGGAAGAAGCCGCTTTGATCCATGGGTGAATCCAATATATGCCAATCACACTCGGCACCGGCTGGTGCAGTATATTGATCGCCCGTTTTCGCGCCTTGCTGCGCAGTTTCCTGTTCGGACGTCCGCTGCCCACCTCCCTGATGCTCGAACACCGGCTGCCCATCTACCTGGCTCTGCCCGTTTTTGCGTCCGACGCGCTGTCCTCGGTGGCCTACGCGACGGAAGAAATCCTCATCCAGTTCGAAACCGCCGGTGTATTCTCCGCGGAAACGTTCCGGCTGCTCATTTACATCAGCATCGCCATCGTTATCCTCATCCTGATCGTCGGTACCAGTTATCGCCAGGCGATCCATCTGTATCCTTCCGGCGGCGGTTCGTATTCCGTGTCGCGAGATAATCTGGGCGTGCTGCCCGGGTTGATCGCCGCCTCCGCCCTGGTGATCGATTACATCCTGACGGTGGCGGTGAGCGTCAGCTCCGGCGTCGAGCATCTTGCTTCGGCGATTCCCCTGTTTCACCGCGCAATCCCGCTCTTCGCTTTCATGGGCATCCATAAGCCGATCAGCATCACGATTCTGCTGGCGCTACTGCTGGTGATAATAATCACCGTGGTCAACCTGCGCGGCACTCGCGAATCCGGGTGGGCCTTCGCGTTGCCGGCATATTCCTTCATTACCATGATTACTCTGGTGATCGGCGCCTCGGTTTATCGCTTCCTGACCGGCTCCGCCCAGCCGATTGGCGAATTTCCCCATACCACTCCGGTCCACAGTCTGGGCATCTTCGGCATGTTGATAATCCTCCGTGCCTTCTCCAGCGGGTGTGCCGCGTTGACCGGCGTGGAAGCGGTCAGCAACGGCGTCTCCGCCTTCCAGCCGCCGGAAGCTAAAAATGCCGCTAAAACGCTGCTGGTGCTGATGGGGGTGCTGTCATTCCTTTTCCTGGGCATCAGCGGAGCCGCTTACCTGTACCGCAGCGTCCCTTCAACCAACGATACCGTCATTTCGCAGGTAGCGCGAGCGAGCTTCGGGGGCAGCGCCGGGGGAGATATCCTCTATCTCGCGACGATAACGGCGACACTGCTGGTTTTGATGATCGCCGCCAATACCAGCTTCGCCGGATTCCCCCGGTTGCTGGCAATTGTCGCCAAAGACGGCTATATGCCCAAAGCATTTACCTCGCTCGGCGACCGGCTGGTACATAACCGCGGCATCTTCGCGCTGACTGTCATCTCGGCTCTGTTGATCATCGCCTTCCACGCGCAGACGAACGCCCTCATCCCGCTTTATGCCGTCGGCGTATTTATCTGCTTTACCCTCTCGCAACTCGGTATGGCGAAAAAGGTTCGCGAACTTGGTGAACGAAACTGGCGGCGTACCATGACAATCAACCTGGTCGGCGCCGGCATCACCGGCCTGGTGGCAATCATTCAGGCGGTCTCCAAGTTCACCGCGGGAGCCTGGATGGTAGTGGTGGTGCTGCCCATAATTGTGCTGATTTCTTATTTGATCAAGCGGCACTACGAGTGGTTCGACCGCACCATGACGATGCACGAATTCGATTTCAATCCGCTATCAGAACCACCGGAGCCGATTACCGTGCTGGTGCTGGTCTCTTCCGACATTCACCGCGGCATTCTGGAGGGACTGGAGGCAGGCCGCGCCATAACCCGTAATCACCCGGATTCCATCCTTCGCGCCGTGCATATCGAGATGGATCCGGAGAAAACACCGCGATTGAAAGTACGATGGTCACAGTTCGTCGAACCTTACCTCGGACAAAAAGTAAGGCTGGATGTCGTTCCTTCACCTTATCGCTGGCTGATCGAGCCGATCCTGGATTACCTCGACTGGACCGACCTGGAGCGCACCGGCGACCGCATCATCGTGGTACTGCCGGAATTCGAGACGGGCAGTTGGGTCACCCAGTTCCTGCACAACTTCACCGCCCGCCGCCTGCGCACGGCCCTGCTCAACCGCCCGCATGTCACCGTCGTCTCCAGCCGCTTCTTCATGAAGCCAATGGCCTGGCGGCTGGGACGCGGGGGACTGGTGTATTAGAGTTTGAAGTTCAAAGTTCGCAGTTCGAAATTGACATTCACACTGCTTTCAAATAGAAGCACGAACTGAAGCGAAACAACGGAAATCATCAGCCAGCCATGCTCAAACTGAAACGGGCCTATCTACCGCCGGAAGGAGATGACGGCACGCGGGTGCTGGTGGACCGGCGCTGGCCATGCAACGTGTGGAAAGCCAAAGCGAAGATCGATATCTGGATGAAGGAGATTGCCCCCAGCGAAGAGCTCACGACCTGGTTCCACCGCGATCCGGCAAAATGGCAGGAGTACCGCCGTCGATATTGGGAAGAGCTGTCTCACCGGCTCGAATGGGTCGAAGAGCTGGAGCGGCTGGATCGCGAAGGCGACGTCACCCTGGTCTACCGCGCAAAAGATACCGAGCATAATAACGCGCTGGCGCTAAAGGAATATATTGAATGCCATAAGAAATCTATTGGAGGACCATAATATACCGCGTCTTACCATACGAGGCATTATCGGACTTACAGCCATAACATTGATCATTGCAATCTATAAAGCGGCCACCGGCGAACTTCGAACTCCGAACTTCGAACTATAAATTCTTACTCTTCCCACAACAGGCTCGCTTCACCGACCGGCACCACGCGGTCGGACAGGTCGGGATCGATGAAGAGCTGCTCCGGGATCGTCTCGAACCAGCTCCAGCGCAGCCATTCCGGCGGCACGCCGAGCATGTCGAAGATCGACGATACCGCCTCCTCGAAGGGAAGCGCGCCCTCCAGCACGGCGCCGAACAGCTCGTCGATCGCCTGGGGATCGGCATCGTCGGGAAACAACTCGGTCAATGCATGCTCGACGCCGAGCAAGCGCCCCGGCAGCTCGCGCATCTGATCCGCGTTATCCGGCACGTAGGCCGCCACCGGCCCTTGCCGCCCGTCGAACGCCACCCCCAGTGCCCACAGGTCGCTCACCATGAACACGGAAATGCCGATAACTTCGTCCTCCGTCATCACCATCGCCAGCTCTTGTTGGCGCGCCCAATCGGCCGTTTCCGTGGCCAGCTCATCGGTAAAAATCCATTGGCCGTTGACGCGCGTCAGATACGCGCTTGGATTTTCCGCGATTGCTTCGTAGCGGGCGATAAGTTCCCCGGCGTCGGTATGGAAGAAGATAGTCATGCACGCGATCGACATAGCAAGACTGTAACCCGGCACTGTGCTGATCGTCAAGGTGTTGCTAATCTGCATCTTAACTACAATGTGGCAGGATATTGCCGGTTATTGGTGAATTGTATTCACTGTTATACTCCAGGTGCAATAAGCGAGAGGAGAATGAGATGAAGGGAATACTATTGCTTGCGTGCCTCATGATTTACTGCTAATATCGAGTTGCCGTTAAATTCGCTCTTTATCCATCGTAAATGCCCTGATGAAAAGAGCGCACTTTTCGTGAAAGTATTACCCATGGACAGGAAAGAAGCTCGAGGATTAAGCAACCATTTATACATTTCGACCTGATTGCCGCTGTTGAGCAGGGTCGTTGATCGTTAGAAGGAGTATATCATGTCTGCCGTCGGCATCATTCCCGCGCGTTATGCCTCGACCCGCTTTCCGGGAAAACCGCTGGCGGAGATCGCGGGCAGGCCGATGATCCGCCATGTCTACGAGCGCGCCTGCCGGACCACTTCGCTCGAAGAACTACTGGTGGCTACCGACGATCAACGCATCTACGACGCGGTGCACAGTTTCGGCGGCGAGGCGGTCATGACCAGCGCCTATCACCCCACCGGCACCGACCGTATCGCCGAGGTGGCCGAGCGCCTATCCGCCGCGGATATCATTGTCAACATCCAGGGAGACGAGCCGCTCATCGAGCCGGAGGCGATCGATCAGGTGGTGACCGGGTTGCAAAACGATCCGGACGCGGCGATGTGCAGCGTGATGACCCCGCTGGCCGATGCCGCGACGGCAATGGATCCCAACATTGTGAAGGTAGTCTGCGATCTGCGCGGCTATGCCATGTATTTCTCCCGCGCGCCTATTCCCGGCCTGCCTGCCGGTACGACGCCTCGGGTCGTCCCCTGGAAGCGCCATGTCGGTCTATATGTATATCGCCGCGACTTCCTGCTGGCCTTCACCCGGCTTCGCCCCAGTCCGCTGGAATTACTCGAGCGATTGGAACAGCTCCGCGCGCTGGAGAACGGTTATCGCATCAAGATGATTGAACGGGATCATGATTTCTCCTTCGGCGTCGATACGCCGGAGGATTTGCAGCGCGTGAAGGCGCTTGTCGAAAAATCATTGGAGTCGTAGGACATTCATGCATACCGTTACCATCGACACCATCCATATCGGCCAGGGGCATCCGCTGGCGCTGATTGCGGGACCATGCGTGCTGGAGAACCGGGATTTGGCTTTCCGCATTGCCGAATCGGTTTACCGCCTTGCCGCCGATCTCGGCATGCCGTATATCTTCAAAGGATCCTTCGATAAAGCGAACCGCACCTCGCTTTCCTCCTTTCGCGGGCCCGGCCTTGACGCGGGACTGGAGATACTGGCGGCGGTGAAGCGCGAATTAGGGGCGCCGGTCTGCACCGACTTCCATCTGCCGGAGCAGGCGGCGGCTGTCGCGGAGGTGGTGGACCTGCTGCAAGTGCCGGCGTTCCTCTGCCGGCAGACTGATATGCTGATCGCCGCCGCGGAGACCGGCAAGCCCACCTCGGTGAAGAAGGGCCAGTTCCTCGCCCCGTGGGATATGAAAAACGTGGTGGACAAATTCACCGCCGGCGGCAATCATCAACTCATGCTCGTCGAGCGCGGCGCGGCATTCGGCTATAATAACCTGATCGTGGACATGCGCTCGATTGCGGTAATGCGCGAACTTGGGTATCCGGTAATTTTCGACGCCACCCACAGCGCCCAGCTTCCCGGCGGCGCCGGCGCCGCCACCGCCGGCCAGCGCGAGTTCATCCCCGCGCTGGCGCGGGGCGCGGTGGGGGTGGGGGTGGATGCCCTTTTCATGGAGGTTCATCCCGAGCCGGAAAAGGGCCTTTCCGACGCCACCACCATGTGGCCGCTGGACCGGCTGCACGAAGTGCTAATGTCGGCGCAACGCATCGACGCGGTTGGCGGGCGCGCAGGATAATCCTGGGATCGCAGGCGTCCCGCGCCTGCATTACAGGCAAAGGCTTTATTACCAGGGCAGGCGCGGGACGCCTGCGATCCCAGGAGTTCCAGATGATCACGTCTTGTAGGGATGAAAATGACTTCGCGCAGATGTTACGGGACAGCGCGGAGCGGCCTGTTTTGCTGTTCAAGCACTCGACCCGCTGCCCCATCTCCGCCCGAGCGCATGCGGAATTTACACGCTTCGCCGAGGATCATCCGTGGATCGACTGCCGCGAAGTGCTGGCAATCGAACAGCGCCCGCTGTCGCACTATATTGCCGGGCAGACGGGCGTCGCCCACCAATCTCCGCAGGCGCTGCTCTTTTTCGGCGGCAGCGTGGTCTGGCGCGTCTCGCATTACGACATCACCGCCGGCGCGCTGCTGAAGGCATATGAAGAGAAGGCGGGGGTGGAAAATAAAGTCTGAATTTCATCCCCATTCACGGCAGCGTTTTGCCGGTCAGCCGTTGGTAGGCTTCCAGATACCTGGCGCGCGTGCCGGCCACCACTTCATCCGGCAGCACGGGCGCGGGCGGCTCCTTGTTCCACTTCAGCGCCTCCAGGTAATCGCGCGCGTATTGCTTGTCAAAGCTCTCCTGCGCGCGGCCCGGCTCATATTTTGCCAGGTCCCAAAAGCGCGATGAATCCGGGGTGAGCACTTCATCGGCAAGGGTAAGGTTGCCCCCCGCGTCGAGCCCAAACTCGAATTTAGTATCGGCAATGATGATGCCGTGGGTGAGCGCATAATCAGCGGCGACCTGATAGAGCTTGATGCTGGTGTCCCGCAGTTTGTCGGCCAGATGCTCTCCCACGATTCCTACCGCCTGTGCCATGGTGATATTCTGATCGTGCCCGGACTCCGCCTTGGTGGACGGCGTAAAGATGGGCGACGGCAGCTTGTCGGATTCGCGCAAGCCCGGCGGCAGCTTAATGCCGCACACGGCGCCGCTCTGCCGGTATTCCTTCCACCCGGAGCCGGACAGGTAACCGCGGGCGATGCACTCGATAGGCTGAATTTTCACCCGGCGCACCAGCATGCTGCGGCCTTCGATCTGCTCGGCATACGGGCGCAGAATAGGCGGGTAGGTGCGCACGTCGGCGGTGATCAGGTGATTGTGAGCGATGGCCCGCAGCTTCTCGAACCAGAACAGCGAGATCTGCGTCAGCACGCGGCCTTTGTCGGGGATTCCGTTGGGCATCACCACGTCGAAGGCGGAGATGCGATCGGTGGCGACAAAAAGCAGGCGCGCCTCATCGACGTTGTAGATATCCCGCACTTTGCCGCGAGCGAGCAGCGACAAGATAGGAATCTCAGTGGTCAGCAAGGCGGTCGTGGTGGTCATCGGTCATCCTTTTCAACCTGAATGCAGGTAATGGTATTGTACTACGTTTTTGCCTGGAAAAGCTAGGTTGAGGGAAGACCGGAGGCGAAGGAGATAGGGCCGGAGGAAAATAGTCATTCACCCGGCCCTCATCTTTCAACCTGAAATTACCGGGTTCCCCCAGGAGCGTCCTCTTCTCCTTCTTCGGAAATCGGCGGCTGCGGATCCGTGGCTGGCGGCGGAGTCATCTCGGCCGGCTCCCTGGTCGTTGGGGAAGGCAAGGATATCGTGGCAGGCGGGTTCGGTTCCACGTCCTCAGTCGTCGCGCCATTCGGCTTGGCGAGGGGCATAGATTTCGCGGCCTTGAACGACATACCGATAAGCACGGTGCCGATGCGGCGGCCGTTGCTGTCCGTGATCGGACCGAAAAACTGGATGTCTACGTCACCGACGCCCTTGGTACTCACGATTTCATTGTTGATGCCGGAAGGGATGACCACTTTACCGAGGAACAGGTTCGTAGTGGCGCACATTGTCCCGCCGGCATCGAACAACGCGATATACTTGATGTAGCCATTCGATGATCCGATGTTGCTGAAAAAGCCCAGCGCCTTTTGCTGCCCGCGGTCGGTCAGCAACAGCGGATTCACCATCTGAAATGTACGCGCGATGGACTCCCCTTCCTGTGTTACCATCGCTATTATCTGCTCATCCTGCTTCTGCTTCATCTGTTGCATGGTCGCTGCGTGTTGCTTGCCGGCGTCTTCCAGCTTCTTCGCCGCACGGCCATCGCGATACCATCCCACCCCCAGCGTAACCAGGTTGAGCAGGATGAGAATGCCGGTGAGGATGAGCCATCCCTTCGGCAATTTACCGCCTTTTCGCTCCGGTTGCGGTCCCAGGGCTTTTTCGATCTCGGTCATGGGTAACTCCCTGTTCTTCCTCAATAGCCAATGGTCTTCAGAATGGCGCCCATCTCCGCGGGCACCGGGGAGATGGGATCGGCCTGTTTGATGGCATTATCCGGGTCCTTCAGGCCGTGACCGGTGACCGTGCAGACGATGACGCCGTCTTCCGCCGGGAAGAAGTCTTGCTCGACCAGCTTGATTACGCCGGCGATGGAGGCGGCGGAAGCAGGCTCGACGAACACGCCTTCCGTGCCGGCGAGCAATTTGTACGCGGAGAGGATCTCTTCGTCGGTCACCATGTCGATCAGCCCGCCGGATTCGTCGCGCGCCGCTTCGGCGCCCTGCCAGCTGGCCGGGTTGCCGATGCGGATGGCGGTGGCGACGGTATCCGGTTTTTCAACCGGATGGCCTAGCACGATAGGCGCGGAGCCGGCGGCCTGGAAACCGAGCATTTTAGGCCGGGCAGTCGTCTTTCCGCGCTCGTGATATTCTTTATAACCTTTCCAATACGCGGTGATGTTGCCGGCGTTGCCCACGGGCAGCACGTGATAATCGGGCGCGTCGTCGAGCAGATCGACGATCTCAAAGGAAGCGGTCTTCTGGCCCTCGATGCGGTAGGGATTGATGGAGTTGACCAGCGTGATGGGATACTGGCCGGTGATCTCGCGCACGAAGCGAAGGGCGTCGTCGAAGTTGCCTTCGACAGCCAGCACTGTCGCGCCGTGGATCATTGCCTGCGACAGCTTGCCCAGCGCGATGTTGTTGTTCGGAATCAGCACAATGCACTTCATGCCGGCGCGCGCGGCGTAGGCGGCGGCGGAGGCGGAGGTATTGCCGGTGGAGGCGCACATCACCGCTCGCGACCCTTCCTCCTTAGCCTTGCTGATCGCCATGGTCATGCCGCGATCCTTGAAGGAGCCGGTGGGATTGAGCCCTTCATACTTCACGAAGAGCCGTTGAGTCAAACCCAGACGGGCGCGGAGATTATCCACGGGGATAAGCGGGGTATTGCCTTCCAGCAGTGTAACTACGGGCGTGGCGTCGCTGACGGGCAGATAAACGCGATATTTCTCGATCAGTCCCGGCCAGCCGGCACTCAATATCGACATAGGCATTGATCTCACTCCAGACAGAATGACTCATTATAACAGATTCAGTTCAAAGTTCGTAGTTCAAGGTTCCAAATTCACAGTTCCAAGTTTGGAATTCTCGCGGCAGATCACCGCAGATCCTCGGTTTTTCCGCGTTATTTCCTTGCCACCGGCGTCCAGGGGTATAAACGGGTAGACAGGCATTATCCGGGGAAAGGGAAATATTGCCTCTTTGTCGAAATACAAATATGATGAATCCGTAGTAATCGGCCGGGGAGATGTGACGTAGGAGAAGCGATGCTTAACGAAACGCAAAGTAACGCCACGAAATTGGTGTTGCGCGGCAAAGAACTGTTCGGAAACGGCCAGTTTGCACTCGCCGCGGTATGCTACCAGCATGCCAAACTCATGTATGAGGAGACACATGACAGTCCGAACAGCCAGCAGGTGGAGTTGAATTACCAGGAATGCCTCGAGCTGGCCCGCCAGCACGGGCAGGCTTACGAAGCCGTCAAGGAATTGACTCCCGATGTATTGCTCGATACCAAACTGCTGCAGGCGTCGCTGCCCAGTTTTTCCATCGAGGACCTGCTGAAGCGCGCCCGCGAGCAATGGCGGCGGGAGAATTTTCGCGGCATGATCGAGACTGTCCGCGAGTGCCAGCAGTTCCTGTCGGAAATGGAGAAAGAGCTGGCCAAGCAAACTCGCGGCTACCTCGATTTTTATCTTGGCGCGGCATATCTTGGATTGGACCGCAACCGCGATGCGATGCCGCATTTACGGGCGTCCAATCATACGATGCGGGAGTTGCTGCACGTCTACGGCGAGGAGCTGTGGGCCTGCTGCCTGCTCTACCTCGGCCAGGGGCTGGCGGACAGCGACCCAGGCAACGCGGAACGATATCTGCGCGAGGCGCATGACGCCCTGCTGACGCTGGCCGAGCAGCAGCGCGCGGCGGGAAAGAGCGACCGCGATACTGCTTATTATACCGGAATGGCGCTGTTGGAACTGGCGCGCTTGAAGGCTGACCAGGTTATCGCCGGAAATACCGGCGCCATACAAGAATTGCTGCGCAACCAGCAGGAAGCGGTGCGATATCTGCTGCCGCTGCGCGATGCCGAGATGGACGACGAACTGCGGGCCCTGTACCGGAAAAAGATCAACCAAGCGCTGAACGTAGTGGATAAGACCGTCGATCGCATCCCGCCTTCAACCGGCGACCTGCTTGCCGCGGTGGCGGACGGGTGCGAGATCGCCTTTGTCAATAGCTTGACCGACGATCGACTCGCCGCTGCCCTGGTCAGGACAGCCATCAACGCCTGCCGGCGCGCCGGCCTGGACGCGCGCGCGGCGGACGTCGCCCGCAGCGGGCGGACGCATGTTGCCAACCCGGAGCTGCAGTCCTGGCTGGACGGCCTTATTGAGGAATACGAACATCGCCAGGGCCTGGAAACCCGCCTGGCCGCCGCGAAACAGGCGATCGCCGAGGGCTTTTTCAGCGCCGCGTATCCCGATATACAAGCGGCTACCGAGCATGCGGAGTTCCTGAAAGACATCGCCATACAAAGTCAGCTTAAGCGGTTGCTTGCCGAGACCCGGTTGCGCGATCCCGGCCTGGTGGATGAATATCTGGAAGAAATCCGTCCCTTGCTGCGCGAAGGAAACTTCGACGAAGCTGAACGGCTGTTGAGCAGGCTGCGCACCGCGCAGGGAAACAACCTGGCGCTGGCGGAATTCCGCAAGGAGATCGATACGGCGAAAACGGCCATTATCGAACAGCAGGTGAAGGCGATGCAAGCTGCTCTCGAGGCGGGAGATCTGGATGGCGTCGAGGAGGCAAAAAACAAAGCCGTGGCGCTGGCCCGGCAGCTTCCCACCGAGCCGCCGGTGCTGGTAGAGGCGCGCCGCGAACTGGTGGAAGGAGTGATGCGAGAGCATCTGCGGCGAGCGGCGGAATGCGTGCAGGCCGGCGATTTCAACAGCGCCGATGAGGCGTTCATGCAGGCGCGCGGGATCGCCGGCGACATTTCCGTGCTGGCGGAAACACTGGATGCAGCCGAAGGGCAGTTGCAGGCCGATCGCCAAGCGGTTATCGCGCGGGAGCAGCGGAACATCTCCGAAGCAATCGCCGCCGGACGCTACGCGGACGCCAACCTGAAGCAGGCGACGCTGCTCCGGCAGGGAATGCCGCTCGAGTTGCCCGTCGAACAGCAGGAATTGCTCAACGAATACGAGCAGGCGCGAAAGCGGCTGCTCGAGGCGCACGAATTCGCCAGCCAGGGCAGTATCACCGAAGCTGACGGAGCATATCGCGCTGTGCTGCTCAATCCGGCGGCTGCCCCGTTCCGCGACGAGGTGCAGGCTGAATATGACCTGCTGAGGAAGGACTGGGCGAAGCAGCACGCGGGGGAGGCAGAACGGCTGGCGAGCGAGTTGAGGATGGCTCTGGGGCAGCGATTGAACTTCAAGGCAGCGCGCGCCGCGCTGGAGGGGCTGGATGCGCTGATACCCGGCAGCTATGATGAAAAGGCGATCAGGCCGTTCCGCCACCGCTATGAGCTGATGTGGGCGCTGGCCAAACGCAATTATTGCCGTAACGACTTGCTGTTCTCCGGCAAGCCGATGTTCATCACCATTGGCCTGGTGGTGGTCGATATCGTGCTGTGCTTCTTCATCGGCAAGCTGGGCTGGAGCTTCCTCCCCATCGGCGTCATCGGACTCGGCCTGCTGGCCGGCGCCTACGGCGCCATGCAATGCGGCGCCGTGAAATCGATGCATGCCTTTACCGACAAATATCACCCTTTCAGCCTGTCCGCCGCCGGCTTGCTCGCCGCGCTGACCGCCTTCGGGCTGAGCTTTAAATTCCCCTGGGGCTGGATAGCCGGCCTCGTGCTCGGTATCATAGTGTTCGGCGTCACCGAACTAATGCTGCGCAATGCGATGCCGATACGGGTGCCGGAATGAAGAAAGTTCGAAGTTCCAAGTTCCAAGTTCCAAGTTCCAAGTTCCAGGTTTGCAGCTCACGGTTTGGAGTTAATGTTCAGATACAGCATTATGATAATGGGAATACTCGTATCAAGGACTGATGCTTAACAAAGGATCGGAGTAGCTGACATGACTGCCCTCAAAGCGAGTGAGGCACGCGCCAGGTTCTACCGGCTAATCGATGAAACAGCCGCATCTCATCATCCTGTGCTTATTGTCGGTAAGCGGAACAACGCTGTGTTGTTATCTGAAGATGACTGGCGGTCTGTCCAGGAGACATTGCACCTGCTCTCGCTCCCCGGCATGCGAGAGTCGATTATCGAGGGGATGAATACACCCATTTCCGAATGCGCAACGGAGATTGAATGGCAAGCGTGATATACGACAGTTAACATCAATGCATATTGATCATTCCATTTTTGTAGTATAATGAGAATTATGAGCAAAGAATTTAATGTCCTGATCGAGCAAGACGAAGATGGGTATTTCGTTGCTTCCGTTCCTGCCTTGCGTGGTTGCCACACACAGGCGAAGTCGCTTGATGAGTTAATAGAGCGAATTCAGGAAGTCATTGCGCTTTGCCTCGAAGTTGAAGAACCAGTCTCCAACAAATTTATCGGCATCCAGCGCGTTACCGTACCGTCATGATCGACTTCCCCGCTGTTACCGGTCGGCAGATCATTAGAGCCCTGCATAAATTGGGGTTTAAAACGATTCGCACGAAAGGCAGCCACTATTTCCTCCGTCATTCGGATGGACGAAGCACGGCCGTTCCCGTGCATAGTGGAGATACGATTGGTCGGGGGCTCCTTGCACAGATTATCAAGAATTGCGAAATCACGCGAGAACAATTAAAAGAACACCTGTAATACTCATCTTCGTTGATAACGCAAGCATTCCAATCGTTCCGCCGCTGCCCGCAGCGTCTCTTCCTTCTTGGAAAAGGTAAACCGCACGTTCTTCGCTCCCAAATCGCGGTGGAAGTAGAAGCCGTTGCCGGGCACGGTGGCCACGCCGATCTCGCGGACCAGGTATTCGGCATACTCCCACCCCGCCAATTCGGTCAGGCCGGTGATGTCCGTCCACAGGTAATAGGCGCCGCCGGGCTGGAAAACCTGGAAGCCCAGGCCGCGCAGCAGTGGGAGGAGCAGGTCGCGTTTCCGCTCATACATGACCGCCAGCTCGGTATAATACCCGCGGTCGATGCGCAGCGCGGCGGCGGCGGCGATCTGCAGCGGGTGGGGCGCGCCCACGGTTAGAAAGTCGTGCACGCGGCGCACGCACTCGCTGATCTCCGGCGATGCGATGACCCAGCCTACCCGCCAGCCGGTAACGCTGTAGGTCTTCGATAGGCCGCTGATGGTGACCGTGCGCTCCGCCATACCGGGCAGGCCGGCGATGGAGACGTGCCGGTGCCCGTCAAAGAGGATGTGCTCGTAGATCTCGTCGGTGATGGCCAGCGCGTCGAACTCGCGGCACAGTCCGGCGATGAACTCCAGCTCCTCGCGCGTGTATACCTTGCCGGTGGGATTGTGCGGGGTGTTGATGACGATGGCTTTCGTGTAGCGCGAGAAGGCGGCGCGCAATTCGTCCCGGTCAAAGGTGAACTCCGGCGGACGCAGCGGCACGAAGACCGGCTTCGCCCCGGAGACGATGGTGTCCGGCCCGTAATTCTCGTAATACGGCTCGAAAATAATGACTTCGTCACCCGGATTCACCACTGCCATCATGGCAGACATCATCGCCTCGGTGGCGCCGCAGGTGACGGTGACGTGCTCGTTCGGGTCGGCGGTGATGCCGTTGTACCAGCCGGCCTTCTCCGCGATGGCCTGCCGCAGCTCCGGCGCGCCCCAGGTGATGGCATACTGGTTGAACCCGTCGCGCACCGCCTTGACCGCCGCCTCCTTGATCTCCTCCGGCGGGTCGAAGTCGGGGTACCCCTGCGCCAGGTTGATGCCACCGTAAATGGCGTTCTGCCGCGTCATCTCGCGGATGATCGATTGCGTGAAGGACTGGCTGCGGTCACTTACAAATCGGCTGTGATGAAGCTCCGTCATGAGGTCATGGTAGCAAGTTGCCGTTGAACACGCAAGTGAGCGGTAAATCGGTTAGTGTCGGAACCAACTGCGCGCATGTTTCATTCTCAGCAGGATGGCAGATGGCAAGATAAAGAGCGCATTGGTGATCGAGCCTACCGTATTAACTAAATATTTGCTTTCCCAGGCGAACGTATCGCCATACTTCTGCGCGATATTTCGCTGCAGGTCGTAATACCCCCATATGACTCCCGCGATTAACGCCACCAACGCCACGCAGCAATACCCCAGCAGCAGGTACCAGCACCAACGTCGCCTGAAGAACAGCAGTAAAAGCAGCAGCGGCCAGGCAAACGCCATGGGGATGATTTCCCACAGAAAGAAGTCGTATGGGCTCGATAGCTTGAGTGTTTCATCTTGAGATTGGAACTGGAAATACAATAACAGGCAGAGTAGCCAGTGCAGGCACATGATGACGATAAAACCCGTCAATGGCCGGGGAAATCGGTATCTCTTTCGCATGGGGCAGGCTTCTCCTGGATGAAGGCTTTCCAGATGTATTTTCTATATTATACAACTTGGTACGTCTATCGACCATAGCTGCGTTGACACCCCCGCCCCGCGGGATTAAACTATCTCCGGAAGCACGAGGGGAGCCGAATCTCTGCAAGTTCGCGGAGAGGCTGAGAGTCCTCGCTCTGTGATAGAGGCGGGGAGACCCTTGGAACCTGATCCGGGTCATACCGGCGTAGGGACCGTGCGCATGCGTTCTCCCTCTCGCGTCTTCCCACAACACAAGCTGCCGGAGCCGGCGTCCAGGGTACGAGTTCGCCGCATATCCGAATCCCGCGACCATAGCGGGTGATCCGGAGAAGGCTCTGTCGGTCGGGAAAGGAGCGCACCGCCAATGACACTGCGATCCGATTGGGTGGGGGGCCGGTCCGGCGTCGTCACCCAGCTGCATTACGCCCGCCAGGGGCGCGTCACCGAAGAGATGGTCTTCGTCGCCGAGCGCGAGGGCTTCCCCGTTGAGTTCATCCGCGAAGAGCTGGCCGCCGGGCGGCTGGTCATCCCCGCGAATATCCGCCATGTCGAGCTGCAACCGGCCGCCATCGGCAGAGCGGTGAGTTGCAAGATCAACGCCAACATCGGCAACTCCGCCCTCTCCAGCGGCATCGAGGAGGAGCTGGAGAAGCTGCGCGTGTGCCTGCACCACGGCGCTGATACGGTGATGGACCTTTCCACCGGCGAGCATATACATGATATTCGCGAAGCCATTGTCCGCAACTCCCCCGTGCCGGTGGGCACCGTGCCCATCTACGAGGCGATGGAAGGCGTGGACGACGTGACCGAGCTGACCGCCGACGGCCTGCTCGACGTGATCGAGCGGCAGGCGAAGCAGGGTGTGGACTACATGACCGTGCACGTCGGCGTGCTGCGCGAGTTCCTGCCGCTGGTGGAGAGCCGCCTGACAAAGATCGTCTCCCGCGGCGGCGCGCTGACCGCGCAGTGGATGAAGCACCATGGGAAACAGAACCCGCTATACGAGCGGTACGACGACCTGTTGCAGATTTGCCGGAAATACGACGTGACGTTGAGCCTGGGCGACGGCCTGCGCCCCGGCTGCCTGCACGACGCCAGCGACGAGGCGCAACTCGCCGAATTGAAGGCGCTGGGCGAGCTGGCAAAGCGCGCGTGGGCACGGGACGTGCAGGTGATGATCGAAGGCCCCGGCCACGTGCCGATGGACCAGATTCAGCGCAACGTTGAGCTGCAGCAGGAGATCTGCGCCGGCGCGCCCTTCTACGTGCTCGGCCCGCTGGTCACCGACATCGCGCCGGGATACGATCACATCACCTCCGCCATCGGCGGCGCCATCGCCGGTATGTACGGCGTGGCGATGATCTGCTACGTCACCCCCAAGGAGCACCTGGGCCTGCCCAACGCGGAGGACGTGCGCCAGGGCATCATCGCCGCTAAAATCGCCGCCCACGCCGCCGACGTGGCCACCGGCAA
>Ga0172369_10000953_pt1 | contig 42961 bp, 48 predicted proteins | sample LakKiv25m_FD_114539 | JGI IMG/M metagenome (GOLD analysis project Ga0172369, IMG submission 114539) | Freshwater microbial communities from Kabuno Bay, South-Kivu, Congo - kab_022012_11.25m | ecosystem: Environmental > Aquatic > Freshwater > Lake | place: Democratic Republic of the Congo...
GACTTCCGTTCCACGCGGTTATCCTTGCCGGACGGCTCAATATCCCCTCGGCATTAAGGGAATGGTCATAGACAAGGATCAAGAAGAACAGAAGCGCACAAAGAACAGAAATTAAAATAACATCGCGGCGCGTAAAAATTTCTTTCCGCCAAATAATGACTACCGTTATCACAAGAATCGGAACTATTAACCTTCCGGTGGAATATGAGAAGAACGCTAGAATACTTGCAAGACCAAAAAAGAAATAAAACAAAGATGACTTTTTCCTGACAAACAGAGCAAAGAATAGCATTGCAAGAATCACAAAGAACACAAAAGTAATTGATTCAAATCCGACACGGCTGAAATGAAAATGCCACGGCATAGTGGACATTATCAATCCGCCAGCGAGAGATAAGTTTCTATCCCGTGAAACAGCAAAGAGGAAAGCAATAAAAAGAAAGATCGATCCAATTCCGAGAAAGGCGGAAGCAAAACGAACCGAAAAAATGCTCAATCCAAGAAATTTAACAAACGGCACGAGAACATATACAAAAACCGGATTTTTATAATCCCCGAATGCTTCAAAAAACACGGGCGTAAATACCCCGTGTTCATCCCTGCCGGTTTCGGCGATGTTATACGCATTATATCCAAATGATGATTCGTCGCAGAAAAAACCGGGCGGAGATTGGGTTAGAAAAATAATCCGGAATACGAAGCTCAAAACAAGCCCGGCCAATAACAAAATATATACTATCTGTTTTTGTTTTAGTAATTTTATCATTCAAATGTTAGCTTCCCTCTTTTTTAGCATTCAGGGCAATCCCGACTATACCCAGTATGAGCAGGGGCGCAAAACCATATGTCCGAATAATTTTTACCCACTTTGGGACATCTAGTCCAGCGAGATTTTCTTTATATCCTAGTGCGCACTGCCTATCATCATATTGACAAACAATATCACCAGTTTCATACATTTCTCCGTGTTGAAAATAATGGTTTGCATAGTACCCCAAAAAAAGATATATCAAAAAAATAATCCAAATAGTTGCTGCTAAAATTTTTTTTAATTTATCATTCCTTAATTCAACTAAATACCCCAATAATTTAACAAACAAATATATCAGCGTGATTAAACCAGTAGTATATATTATGCCCTCTAGCATTTTTTTATTGTTTAGTTTTATTCTTGGCTTGTTCTTGCTCCGAATTTTTCTTGCCTATGGTAAAACTGATCCACATAACTATCAGAATAATAAATAGGACGGGGAGAAATTTAGGGCATTTCGTCGATGTGATTGCGGGCGCAGTCAGGAATTTGTCGAATAAAATCGATGCGTTAGAAGAAAAAATAAATAAATTGTCAAGTTGACTATTGTTCGTTGCAAAGTTTTTTGGCGGACATGTATTGGTTGTATGCTGGCTCAACCCTTTCTAAGTATTTCTTTGTGCATTTGATTGCGGCATCCTTGTCCGATACATCTCCATTTTTTGCATCGTTATAGCTCCATTTCGCTTTCTCATAAGCCTGGACTATGTTCGTCGGGCCAAGAGCGCGACAAGCACCATTTCCAGATTCTGGAACTGTGGCGAAAAGCTCCTGAGCTTTCCGGCAATTAGCCTCATTGGAAATATCCGACTTGGCTTGCGCAACATCTGATTTCTGATCATCCAATTCTGCTTTCTGTCCGTCAATAATTGATTGCTGTTCAGCGATTTGATTTCGCTGGGTATCAATCAGGGATTGAAGTTCGGCGGATTTCTGGTCGGAGTTCACGCGGTTCTCGTCAATTTTGTCGGCAAGAGAGAGAACAGCTTGATCCGGTGCGAGACCCATAATTAAGTCGCGCGTCGGGGTGATGGCCATTCCCAAAACCGGAAGAAGCACGATCCCGCCGACAATTCCGAGAGTGATTAGAGATTTTTTCATATATTGGACATAAAAAGTTATTTCACATCTAGCAACCACCGATAAACTTCTGTAGCCACCTGAATTTTATCCGCTCCCAAATAATCACAAATCTGATCAATCAGTCTTTCCCGAAATCCGTCTGGACTTGCAAGATAATCGTCCTTTACGGAAAAAACCTTATCCTGAATTTTGGTAATTATAGGGTCGGGTTTCGGAGCGGATTCATTGAGTCTATCCTTCCAATTTTTGCGGTATTTTGCTCCCCAACTCTCTGTATCCGGAGGTATATATTGACAAGTGCAAGACGGACTGTAGCTTCCGTCATTGCAAACCTGTCTACCGGAAGATGTGTCGCAATGAGAAACACCGCCATGCCAAGAACAGCAACCTTGCTTTGCTTTCGAAATCGAGGGAAGCAATAAAAAAACAACCAAAAGAATGGCTACTAACAATAGATTCATTTTCCCGTTATTTAACCAATTCATTCTTTTTAATCTCAATATTTATCAGCCCCACCAAACAAAAAAGGACAGCCGAGCTGTTCACCCACAACGGTTTCCCAAAAGGATTCCAATTATGGAACTCGACTGCCCATTACTATCCACAAGTGGATATAAGGACAGCATCCTTTTGAGAAATATTGAGTTGTAGGTGAACAGTTTTAGATTAGCATAAAATTGCAAAAAAACAAGCAGCATTCGCTATTGACAGATAATATTGCATGATTTATTATGTAGATAATCCAATGTGCTAAAGGCGAGTTTCACAATCTCGCAGGCTTAAAAAAACAAGCGAGAGCTTCTTGCAGCCAGAGCCGACAGTTTTAGAAATGCAAGACGAGCCAGTCTGGCCGCCCAATTCGCAAATGGGACAATCGAAAGGATTGTCTTTGTTTGCGAAAAATTACTATAAGCAACATAAAGCCCCTTTTGAGGGGGTTTTTTATTTTACAAAATTTAACAAATTTAAATTTAAAAAATGGGAAAAATGAACAAAACAACTTTTGCTTACAAAACCAGAGACAGCGAAACTGCCTCTATTTGTGTTAGCCAAAAACAAAAGTTCACCAGTCAAAATAACAACGGCGTGGTCTGGTTTTTATTTGAAAATTCAGAGGCCTGTGAAGCTATAATCAGTGCCCACATAAACGGGGAACTTAATGTTATTTCCAAAGATTTAACCAACGCTATGCACGAAATTAAAAAAATAATTCTTAGACAAAAATATAATGACTAGCAATAACCAAGACGGGATTATAGAGAATCTGAAGAAATGTCCCCATTTCGACCCCTGCAATCAAAACTTTTGCCCGCTTGATCTCGAACTGAATTTGAGAAGCGGAAGCAAACAAGACAAGTGCCGCTATATGAGAGAGGCCAAAGTATCAAAAATCGCCGGACGAGAATTTACATCGGGAGGGAGGGTTATGCCAGATGCCCCCTTGAATTTTGTCCCTAGTGAGAATTTGAGCTGGCTCAATCAGGCGTCTCAAGCCAGATGGCACGAATTACGGAAAATCTAAGAAAGAATAAATTTTTAAATTTATATTTATATGGAGCTGAAAACAGAAGCTGTTCCTGTCAATATCTCGTCTGTGTCTGTGAAGGTTTATGCAGCAAAGGGGAAAAACAAAGACTTGCTGGCAAATGCTAGCTTGACTTTCAGGGGCGAGACCGGAGAATATTTCACTATTTCAGGTTTTTCGATTTGGAATAGTAAATTTGGCGGTTTGAATGTCGAAGTTCCAAGAAAAGCAGGATTTAAGTTTTTTTTGCCCGAATCAACACTTTGGAGAAAATTAAAAAAAGCCATTCTTGATCAGTATGACTATTTCAGTATAAAGCCTCTCTAGACAGATGATTTACTATAGTAGCCGATTCACGGTCTTCTACTATAGTAAATAACTTAACTATAACTATAGTCTATATACTCCTTCTAAGATAAGGAAAATAATAAAAATATTATTTATATATCACTTATTTTTTACTAAAGATTGTTAACAATTATGTGCAGGGAAACAAACGAAAAACAACCAATCATTGATGTTGAGAAAATAACTATTGCTGAATATCTGCGCATATTTTTGATTGAACTTGCCAAAAAAGAAAGCCGGGAAGTGGAAATTAAAAGGTGCTTTCAAGCAGAGAGGATAAAAGGTTTGATCCCTGACAATACGATTTTCAGAGCATTGGCTGATTTCCGAACTGGCTATCCCCATTGGCATAAACAGAAAGTTGATTTTGTGCCTTCAAATCTGGGAAAAAATAGGGGCTTTATATTTTATTTCATCTGCAACGGCTGTGGAAAAAAAAGAAAAGATTTGTATTATCCCTCAATGATTGACGAGCCGCTTTGCAGAGTATGTTGCCGATTGCGATATAAACAGCCAAATCGGGAAACCAGATCGCTGTCTCGCATAGTCAACAAGCCGTATATTTCCAACGATGATAAATACATGCTTATGAAAAGACTGGAAATCGGCAAAAAAGATATAGAAAACTATTTATCGAATTCAGCAATAAAAAACGATAATTTCGATGATTACGGAAAATCATGCTAGAAAATTTCAGATGTTGTATGAAAAAGAGACCGGGAAAAAAATATCGCTCGGAGAAGCTTTTGAATGCGCGGATAGCTTGGTTGAAATGGTGAGACTCGTTTATAAGCCGATCAAAAAAGAGGATTTTGAGCAGTTTGATAAAGTTTCACAATGTGGTAATATGTAAATGCTAATCCAACTCCGGCGCTAAGGATTTTATTATGTCTCACTTTTAGATGGGCGGTTCTGCCAGCGAGACTATCCTTAGTTAAGTTGGATTAGCCAGAACCGTCCTTTTAAGTGGAAAATATTATGCAAACCAAAAACAAATACTTTGTGTATCTCCGGAAATCCACCGACGCGGAAGACCGGCAAATTCAGTCAATTGAAGATCAGAAAAAGGAACTGGAAAAAGTCGCCAGGCAATTTCAGCTTGGAATAGCAGGCGTTTTTCAGGAAAGCAAATCCGCCAAAGCGCCGGGAAGGCCGGAATTTAACAAGATGATCGCGGATATACGAAAAGGAAAAGCGAGCGGAATCTTGTGCTGGAAAATAAACCGCTTGGCTAGAAATCCGGTTGACGGCGGAGAAATACAATGGCTTCTCCAGCAAGGCATAATCCGCTCCATCCAAACACCGGCGAGAGAATACAAAACCGGAGACAATATAATTATGATGAGCGTCGAGCTGGGAATGGCCAATCAATTCAGCCTTGATCTTTCCAAAGATGTGAGGCGGGGAATGATTTCAAAAGCGGAAAAAGGCTGGAGGCCGGGACGAGCGCCGATCGGTTATAAAAACGACAGATACGGAGAAAAGGGAGACAAAAAGGTTTTGGTTGATGAGAAAAAGTTTCCGGGAGTCCGCAAGATGTGGGATTTGATGCTCACCGGCAATTATTCCGTGCCGAAGATTATTGACATTGCCAATGACAAATGGGGACTGCGGACAAAATACAGAAAAACTGAAACGAAACTGGAGGAGAGACACGGCTACACCATATTCACTAATCCTTTTTATTACGGAGAATACGAATTTGCCGGAAACATTCATCAGGGAAAGCATAAGCCGATGATAACCAGAGACGAATTTGATTTTGTCCAAAAAATTCTGGGAAAGAAAGGCAAACCGCAAACGCGGCACAAAGATTTGCCCTATCGGGGAATCATACGATGCGGGGAATGCGGATGCTCGATCACAACTGAAGTGAAAATAAAGCGGCTCAAGTCCGACAATAGCCTGAAATCCTATCTCTATCACCGATGCACCAAAAGAAAGCTCGGCGTGAAATGCAATCAGAAGCCGATCGCTTATGACGAACTGAATAAGCAGGTGTTCAAAACTTTGAACAGAATCACTATTCCGCAAAGCTACTTGGATTTTGCTTTGGAAGTTTTGAACGAAGAAAATGTTCTCGAAAGCGAAAACCGGACAACTTTGATTAAGAATCAGCAAAAAGCTTTTGATGACTGCCTGAAAAGAATTGATAATCTCATTAAGCTGTATATCTCGCCGGACAACGCTAAAAGAGAATTGTTGAGCGATCAGGAATTCAAAGATCAAAAAGCGGCTTTGCTTAAAGAAAAGATGAACATTCAGCAGGAATTGAAGAAGCTGGACGAAAGAATAAACGACTGGATGGACTTGACCGAGCAAACATTCAAATTCGCCACTTACGCCAAAGCCAATTTCGCAAACGGCGACTATGAGACGAAAACTCGCATCTTGCACGCTTTAGGTTCGAACTTTATCCTGAAGGACGGAAAACTAGGGATAGAATTGAAAAAACAATATCATTTGATTGAAAACGGCATCAAAGCGATAGAGGCGAAAAGCGCAGGGTTAGAACTGGAAAAATTCAGCATAGAAAAGGCAAAAACAGGCGTTTATGCACCTGTTTTTGACGCTTTGAGCGGGTAACGGGAGTCGAACCCGTATCTCTACCTTGGCAAGGTAATATAATAGCCGCTATACGATACCCGCAACGGTGCCGGGCCCCAGAATCGAACTGGGCACACAAGGATTTTCAGTCCTCTGCTCTACCACTGAGCTAGCCCGGCAATGATTGTATTGTGTAAAGATTACAATTCGCTCAAGTTCTCTGCTCGGACCCTGCCCGCCTCTGGCGGGACTGAGCTAGCCCGGCTTTTGTTTTTTGTGGACGATGCTGGGCTCGAACCAGCGACATCTTGCTTGTAAAGCAAGCGCTCTACCAGCTGAGCTAATCGTCCGCCGTTTGTGCCGTGGGGGAGACTCGCCCCGCAAACTGCGCCTTCGGCGAGTGCGGGGTAAAAACTCCCACTCGGTGTGCAGGCGAGAGGATTTGAACCTCCACGGGATTGCTCCCACAAGCCCCTCAAGCTTGCGTGTCTACCGGGTTCCACCACGCCTGCAAAATTTAAGTTACCGATTCCTTGCCCGCCAAAGCTTTGGCGACGGCGGGCGGCACCACGGCTTTTGATGCTTCTTTTGGCTGATCTTGTTCCGTCTTTTTGGCTGTCCCTTCAGACTTTTCGGCCTTTTCAGTTTCCGGTTCGGGCTCCTCCTTCTCTTTTTCTGCGGCAAATTTTTCCAGTTCTTTTGTTTTGAGTTTTGAAATGCGAAGGCCTTTTTTGCGAAGATAAAAAAGTTTTGCCCGACGAACTTGGGCTTGCTTCACGACCTCAATTTTCGAAATCGAGGGAGAATAGATTGGAATTGTGATCTCCACGCCCGTGCCAAAAGACACGCGACGGATGGTTGCCGTCGGGGAAGAGCTTTGACGCCCTTTCACGCCAATGACAATACCTTCGAATATTTGGATCCTTTCTTTTTCCCCTTCTTTGATTTTGCGATGAACCTTGACAATATCCCCCGCTTTGAGATTCGGGCGCTTCATAGCCGCGCGGATCTTCGCATTGAAAATCTTCACCTTTTCCATAACAAAAAATGACTTCTTAACGCTTTTTTATCTTATAATCTATCGGGCAAAACGTCAAGCTATTGACAATGGCATAATTTTCGTATATACTGTTATAGTGCCTGAGAAATAAGGGCCTTCAAAAATTACTTTTTCGCGAAGTATTTTTTTATTTTCAAAACAAGGCTTATGCAAAAGCTGGAGCTCGTCAAAAAACTGGAATATCTGATCGCTTTTCAGACTGATTGTCTTTCCAAAGGGGATTGGGATAGTTTTGACAAGGCGGAAAACGAAATAAAAAAACTCGAAGAGGCGATAATCGACGGGTCGGGAAATGAGGCCCTGAGTACGGCCTGAAATCCAATGTTTCACGGAAAATCCGACTGTTTCACAAGCACTTGACTTTTCTTTGCCAAAATGCTATACTACTCCGTTGAGTCCTGAAAAGGGCTTTTTGTTTTGAAAGCGCAAGCTTGAAGGACAATCTGCCTGAACTAGGGATTTGACGCTAACAATTCATCCAATTCAATGCGTATTTTGGCGACATTGATTCTGGCAGCGACTTTGATTTCGGCTGTTCCGGCGATTGCTGCCGACACGAACGATGCAAACCAAAATGGCACACAAAAATTGGAAACCAAAAAGACAATTTCTTTGAACGACAACTTTCTTATCGCGGCTTCTGCGCCTTTGGCATCTTCCAAAAATCCCAAGCAGAGCCTGTTCAGAAGCTATATTTTGGCGAAGGGAAGCTTTATCATCAACGCTTCCGCCTATACGGCTGCGGCCGACGAGTGCGGAAAATCCGACGGGATCACCGCCAGCGGTGCACAGGTGACGGAAGGCCGGACGCTTGCCTGTCCTCCGAGCTACAAGTTCGGAACCAAAGTCAAAATTGACGGAATGGGAATTTATGTCTGTGAGGACCGCGGTGGCGCGATCAAGGGCAACCACTTCGACATCTATATGCAGACCAAGCAGCAGGCTTTCGCTTTCGGGCGAAGAAACCTTGTCGCGATGGTCGTTGAATGAAAACCGCAAAGAAAAGGCCGGGCTTATTGCCCGGCCTTTTTGTTATTTGATAATCTTGTCCACTATCCCGTATTCCTTCGCCTCGACTGCGCTCATGAAATAGTCGCGCTCCGTGTCTTCCTGCACTTTTTTGATTTTCTGTCCGGTGTGTTTGGAGAGGATGTCGTTCAGCCGTTCTTTGACGCGGACAATGTGCTTCGCGTGGATGGCCACGTCTGTGGCTTGTCCCTGCGCGCCGCCCATCACCTGATGAATCAGCACTTCGCTGTTCGGGAGACAGAATCTTTTGTTCTTTTTTCCGGCAGCCAGAAGCAGAGCCCCGGCTGAAGCAGCCAATCCCACGCAGATTGTCGCTACATCGGCTTTCACATACTGCATCGTGTCATATATCGCCAGCGCCGCGCTCACACTGCCGCCCGGCGAATTGATGTACATCGTGATGTCGCCTTTGGTGTCCTGGCTGTCGAGAAACAGCAGCTGGGCAATGACGGCATTGGCCACATGATCGTCAATCGGCCCGCCCAGAAAAATGATGCGCTCCTTCAAGAGCCGGGAATATATGTCATACGCCCGCTCGCCATAGGCGGTTTTTTCAATGACGGTGGGGATGAGAAACTGGTTTTTTATGTCCATAATATTTTGCTTTTTTGATTACAAACTTGCCAAAAAATGAAACACTTTTTCGTTCGTCAGCGCGCCTTTCGTATAGTTGTACAGCCTTTCCATATCCACATTCTTTTCCATATCCGGCACGCTTTTATAATACGCCATCACCGTGTTCATTTCTTTCTCGATCTCGTCGGCGGGAACTTCGATTTTTTCCGCTGCGGCGATTTCGCGGAGAACCAGCGCCGCCCGAACTCTTTTTTCAGCCGTCTCCCGCCAGCCTTTGGTGATTTCGCTCTTTGACTTCTTGATATTTTCAAGATAGGTTTCGAGTTTGAGTCCCATTTGGGCAATATTTTGTTCAAACTCGGCCATCATTTTTTCCAACTCCTGCTCAATCAGAACCTCTGGCAGGTCAATCTCGCTTTCGGAAGCGATTTTCTCAATTGCCTCGGTGCGCCATTTTTCTTCGCTCTTCTTTTTCTGTTCCACCCCGATGCCTTCCCGAATACTTTTTTTGAGAGCTTCGAGGTTCTCAAAACTTCCGAGACTTTTCGCGAACTCATCGTCAATTTTTGGCAGTTCTTTTTTCTGGACAAGGCTCATTTTCACCTTGAAGCGGGCCGGCTTCCCGGCCAGTTCCTTTTGGTGATAATTTTTCGGAAAATTCAGGTCAAATTCTTTTTCATCCTTTTCTTTCATGCCAATGAGATTGTCTTCAAATCCAGGAATGAAATAGCTTTCGCCGATTGTGAGCGGGTGGCGCTCGGCCTTTCCGCCTTCAATCAACTTTCCGTCGACATATGCTTCAAAATCAATTTCCACCCGGTCGCCGTTTCCTGCAACGCGCGAGACAGTGACAAGTTTTGCCCGGCTATTTTGCAATGTTTCAAGTTCTTTTTGGATTTGCTCGTCCGTCACTTTATCTGTTTCGGGTTTTTTGACAGACTTTATATCTTTTCGATAATTTGACAATTTGATCTCCGGCATCACGGCCACAACAGCTTTGAATTCGAGGTCATTTCCCCTGGCGATTTTGGTGATGGTGATTTTCGGCTCACCGATGGCGTCAATCCTGTTTGTGACAATTGCGTCAACATAGGTTTTTTTGATGGCATGTTCAGCTCCGTGCGCCAAAACTTTTTCTGGGCTCGTGTTCTGCTCCACGACGCTCCGCGGCGCTTTTCCGGTCCGGAAGCCGTCGATCTTCATCCCCTCCGAGATATGCTCAGCCGCCTCGTCCAAAAATTTTTCGAAATCCGCCGCGGGGACAGTTATCGAAAATTCCATTTGGGATTTTGGCAGTTTTTTGATTTCCATAGTTGATTTATTTTCCAAACTTCTCTTTATACAACTCAACACTCCTTTTCACCGCTTCAACGGCTTTGTCGCGCCCCTCCACTCCGTCAATTGTCACAATTTTGTTTTCGATTGATTTGTATGTTTCAAAAAAGTGCTGGAATTCTTTGATGGAATGCGGGTTCACGTCCGGCAAATCTTTCACATTGTCCCAACGCGGATCTTCCACGGGCACGGCAATTATTTTGTCATCCGATTCCCCGCTGTCGGTCATATGCATCACAGCAACCGGCCTCACAGAAAGCAGTATTCCCGGATGAATCGGATAGGTGGCCAGCACCACCACATCAAGCGCGTCATCGTCATCCCACAATGTTTGCGGAGCAAAGCCATAATCAAAGGGATAGTCCTGGGCGGTCTTCATCGCCCGGTCGAGTTTGATAAGCCCGGTTTCTTTGTCGATTTCATACTTGTTTTTGTTGCCCTTCGGATTTTCAATAATGACATTGAATTCTTCAGGAGCCTTGTCTCCAAGGGACAAATCGTGCCACAGGTTCATATGTTTTAGTATTAAGTATTTAGTATTATGTATAAAGTATTTTTATTTTTCTTCGGCTTCTTTTTCTTCTTTCGGCTCTTCTTTTTTCTTGCTTTTTTTCTTCTCCTTCTTCGTCTCGGTTTTTTCTTCGGTGGCTTCTTCCGGTTCCTCTTTTTCAGCTTCGGATTCGTCTTCATCGGCTTCTTCAACTTCTTCCTTTGCCTCCCCCGACACGACATCTATTTTCCAGCCAGAGAGTTTGGCAGCCAGCCTCACATTCTGGCCTTGCTTGCCGATGGCAAGTGACAATTGGTCTCCCGGAACAGCCACACGGGCTTCTTTTTTCTCGTCGTCAAGTTCAACATTCAAAACTTTGGCGGGCGACAGGGCATTGGCAATGAATTTTTTCGGATCCTCGTTCCATTCAATTATGTCAATTTTTTCCCCGCCCAGTTCGTCAATCACGGCTTGAACGCGTGTTCCTTTTTGCCCCACGCACGAGCCAATCGGATCAACCCCTTCTTCACTCGAGGCGACAGCAATCTTGGTGCGCGAGCCAGCTTCGCGGGACATCGCTTTTATCTCAACCGTTCCTGCAAATATTTCCGGCACTTCGATTTCAAAAAGCTTCCGGACAAGTTCCGGGTGCGAACGCGAGAGGATTATCCCCGGGCCCTTGGCATCCGATTCGACTTTCATGAGATACACCTTGAGGCGTTGACCCAGCCTGTACCTTTCGCCTTCAACCTGCTCCGATGGAAACAGGATGCCGGTTGACTTTCCAAGGTCAATGAAAATATTGCGGCCTTCGATGCGCTGAATCACACCGCTCAAAATTTCGCCCTCTTTTTGTTTGTATTCTTCATACATCGAGTCGCGTTCGGCCTCGCGGATTTTCTGAATGATCACCTGTTTTGCGGTTTGCGCCGCCACACGCCCATAGTCGTTCTTCGATTCCAGTTTTTCTTCAATAACATCACCCACTTTCGCAGCCGGCTTCACTTTTTTGGCTTCCTGCAAAGTCAAATCTCTTTCCGGATTGTACCGCGGTATTTTTTCTTCATCGTCTGCCGCAGCTTCCGCAGCCATTTTTTCTCTCGCAGCTTCTTCACCCTTGCCCGCCATAGTCCCGCTTAGCGGGACGTCGGCGGGTTCCTCCACTTCGGGCTCGAAAATCCGCGTTGTCTCGTCAACCACTTCTTTCACAAGATAGAAATCGGCTCCGCCGGTCACCTCTTTGAATTCGGCACGGATGTGCTGTCCCCGCCGGCCATAATCTTTTTTGTAGGCAGCCGCCAGCGCGGACTCGATGGCTTCGATAACCTTCCCCTTGTCAATCCCCTTTTCCTCCGCAATCTGCGCGATGGCGCTCCCGAACTGCCCCAGGCGTCCGGTTGATTGGTCTTCGGCTGATTTTTTGATTTTCTTTGGTCGTGCCATAATAGTTGAATTATTTTTAAAATAAAATGCCCGTTCGCACGGACATCTCAAATCACTTCAGGTATCTGCAATTTAGCAAAGAATAATTTTCTTGTCAAATTTTCCCAACAAAAATCCTCCCCGACGTAACGTCGGGGAGGATTTTTCGTGAAACACTTATTGCTTCGGCTGGTTTTGGTTTGGCTGGTTTTGACCCTGGTTCTCGTTCGGGCCGATCGGCGTGTTGGGCGGAACAGGCTCCTGGTCGCGCTGGACGGATTTTTGGTCCTGCGAATTGCCATTTGGATTTTGCCCGCCCGTGCCCTGATCAAGTCCGTCAAGAGCCTTCTTTCCGGCCTGAAGATTGGAAACAATTTTCTTCACATCCTGATTATCCGGATTGAGGTCGGCAACTTTCTGGAATTGCTCGAGCGCATGCGGCTTGTCTCCCAGCTTGTCATAGGTGAGGCCGAGGAAATATATTGCATTGGAATAATTTTCAGCCAGTTTCACCGTGTTTTCAAGAGCGGTTTTCGCCTGGTCGTACTTTCCGGTCTGGAAATACAGAACTCCCAGCTGGAAAGAGATTCCCGGATCCTGGGGGCTCATCTTTTGGCTTTCCTCCAATTTCGCAATAGCCTTGTCGGTCTCGCCCAGCCTTTGCATTGCAACAGCGATCATGAATTGAGCCGGAATATAATTGCCTTTCAGCTCGACCGCCTTCTCAAAATTTTGCCGGGCAAGCACGATGTCCTCTTTCGCTTTGTCCGGAAGCGCCATTTGGGTTCCCTGTTTCTGCTGACTGGCGTTTTTGGCAATTTCCATATCAGCCATTATGAAATAGATTTGCCCGATTTGATAGTAGATCGAAGGATCCCGCGGACTGAACTTCAACGAACCCTTATAGTCGTCCAGAGCGGCTTGCTCGGCTCCATCCTTTGATCCGATCACGTTTTGGTTGATTTGGGCCAACTGGACAAGGTTGTCGGGATTTTGAGGATTCAGACTCACGGCTGCATTCACCTGTTCTTCGGCGGCAAAGTACAGATTGCTTATGTCCGCCCGGTCGTTTTCCGTGAGATTCTGCACTCCCTTTTCCGAAATTTTTTGGTTCAAAAGGGCGAAAAGGGCAACGGACAAATTGCGGTGATAGATATCCCGTGACGGGTCAAGGGTCACAACATTGTTCAATTTTCCAACAAGTTCTTCAACTTTTGCTCCCTGGGAATCACTCAAGAGAGCTTTGTTGTAGGCCGCTGCGGCCGCATATTTCTGGCCATCGAGAAAGATGAGGGAGATAAATCCGACGATGATTATCACAAAGACAAACGACAGAGCCAAAGAGAGGCGCGGAGAAGAAGTTTCACTGACAATCTCCTCGTTTCTTTCAAAAACCACGGCGGACAAGGTGACAATTGCCGCGGTCAGCAACCACCAGGAAAAATCAAGGGTCATATTTGAGGCATAGAAAAAGAATGCCAAGGTGAGATATATCCAAGCGGCTGTGATGCCCAACAAAGTATACGTTCCCTTGCTCTTTTTTACGAAGATTCTGACAAGCGACGAAAAAATGAAGACCACCACCGAGACAACAAGAAAAAGAAAGGCGGCTATGCCAAGGATTCCCACAGATGTAGCAAGCGTGAAGAAGCGGCTGGAGGCTTCATTGAACCGTACCGCCCAGAAATTGGTGAGGTTTATCTCAGACGGCTTCCCTTTCAGATAGTCCAAGTCATAATTTGAAAGGCCGGAACCGAGAAGGGGCTTTTCCTTCCAAGCGCTTTTTGCCACATCAAGTGAAGCACCTTGGGAAAGGCCGACTTCAACCGGAAGCTGCACCCTTATCACCGAGCCGGTTCTCCCGATCAGAGTGCTTATCAAAACCAGCGCCAGAACAACCATTGGGACGACGAGAACGCGGTTTTTTTCCTCGCTTCCACCGGCCATGATCGCCAAACCCAGCAAAACCGCCATTCCCACAAGAAACATTATGAGCGCCGTGCGGAAATTTATGGCGATCAGAACAAAGACGAACGCCAGAATGCACACACCGAGGGCAATTTTGAGCCAGCCCGGCCTTTTTTCAAGGATGGCAGCCGTGGTCAGGATGAGAATAGCTCCAATGAAGACCGAGAAGGCGTATATTGACCCGACCGGATTGAAAGAGTTCTGGGCAAGTGCGGCATTTTTGAAAATGAATTTTCCGAAAATCTGAAAAATTGTGAAAATTGAAGCTAAAAACGAAGATCCAATGAGAACGAGCATCAAGGTGTCGATTTTTCGCCGGGAGTTGAAGTTGTTGCTGATGACCAGAAAAACAGCAATAAGAGAAATAAAGGCGACCAGGGACAAGCCTTCAGTCCCGAAAGCGCCCCACATGCTCTGATCGCGGTAAATGGAAAACACCGTGCTGAGGGAAACAATCAAGAGCAGAAGCAAAATGGGGACCAAAAGGAAATTTTTTCTGATGCGGATTCGCCCCTCCCAAGCCAGTTTGCCTATCCAGGCAAGAAAAGCTATTCCCCCGAAAAAAACCAGAAGAATCTGCTTGTTGAGTTCCAATACGCTGGGAACATTCGGCAGGAAAAAAAGCGGCAGCAGGAAAGTCAGAAGATAGACGGCTCCGGCGATTATCCAGTCCACTGACTTGGGCACCGCAGAGGTCCTGCTCCCGGTTGGCGTTCCGGGCGGAACAACCTTTTTCTCCTCTTCAACCCTCCTTGGGGGCATCATTTCGCCAACATTTCTCCGGTCAGCGAAAGAATTGCCCTTTCGCAAATCAATTTTCATTTTTCTTTCGAAAGTTAAGTATTATGACTTTTTGATTATAGCAGATTATTTTTTTTTGTCTATTTCTTGCTTTTCCCCAAAAAGATAATCGGCAAAACGAAAATCAAGGTTCCAATTTTGATGTCCCAGAAGTAATGATCGAAAAAAGAGATTGTCAGAAAAGATATTATAATACAATATAATATAGTATATGTCAAGTAATACGGAATTATTACGGTTTCATCTCTCAAAAATTTCAAAGACACAAAAACCAAAAAAAGCAGTAACAGAACAAAACCAACAGTCCCCAGTTCACTGAATATAAGAAGATAGCTGTTGTGCACCGGCTGATACTGCCAACTTTCCAGTTTTGGATGTTTGAGATATTCATAGAGCACAAACTGGCCGATGCCAATTCCTTTGACCGGATGAGCCGAAATTGTTTCATATGAAACAGATTGATAGAGGGATCGCTCTTGAATTGATTGGGTGGAAAAGAAAGAGGTGAATTGAAAAAGAAAAACAGTCACTAGCGCAATTGATACCAAGAAAGATATAGGCAAGATAAATGTTCGACTCCCTCCTTTGATGGGGGGCAAAATAAAAACGGCCAGTCCGACAAAGATCCCGAGAAAAGCTGATCTGGAGAGTGTCAAAGCGAATCCAGTAGCAACAAGGACAACACATACATAAAAAAGCCAATCCGGAATGAAGCCCAATAATGTTTCACGTGAAACATTATTTGACCGGTTTTTGCCTTCGACCAGGAGCAACAACAGCGGAAAGATCAAAAAACCGGCCAATATGTTCGGATGCGGGAACATCCCGTAGGCTCGTATATGCTTTTCCCCCTCAATTATGACCTTGGCCACGCCATCAATATTCGGACCGACTATGCTTTCGCCCAGGACGTGGAGCCCAACCGACCCGTTTTTGGCAAACTGGACTATTCCCAGCAAGGCCTGGATGGAACTATTGAAAAGAAGAGCCAAAAGACTTGCCCTGAACCACTTTTGTGATTTCAAGGTTTTTATTGAGATAAGGACAAAGAGGGCTATTTCAACCAGGGTCAGAAATTTATAGACAGCTATCGGCTTATATTGGGCCCAGAAAACTGACAATCCTGCCCAAGCCAGAAAAAGGAGCAACCAAAATGTTTCACGTGAAACATTTTCACCGTAATAATTCCGTATTACGTTTGACATTTTTCGTATTACGTTGTATAAAGAAGAATCGGCAGCGGCTGCGTCTCCTATTTGACTAAATATCTCTTTTATAGTATAAATAACTACCGCTCCAACCATCAGGATATCCGCCCAGCCCAGGCTAAAGGTCATATATTCGTTGAATCCTCCGGCCAGATATGAAAAGGGGGTCAAAAAGACTTTTCGGACATTGAAAGCGAAAGTTGCAAAAAACAGGACAATCAGGATTTTTTCCGCATTTTGCCAAAGCCCCCCGACGTAACGTCGGGGTTGTTTCACGGGCTGCATAGAAATAGTCTAGCATGAAACAAGCAAGCCGGTGAATTGACTATTTGTGGTTTTACACATATTATAAAGGGTGTTTATGGGCCATTAGCTCATCTGGTAGAGCGCATCCATGGCATGGATGAGGTGGCCGGTCCGAGTCCGGCATGGTCCACAATATTTTTCGTCCTTGTAGTTCAATGGATAGAACAGTGGCGTCCTAAGCCATTGATGTAGGTTCGATTCCTACCAAGGACACACAACACCTTTCTTCCAAAAATTTAGCTACCTGACTGTTTTGTCTAAATGACAAAATATATTCAGTGTGATAACATTTAACCAAATGATCAGCAAAATTCCCAAATCCATCATTGAAATCATCCAAAAACTCGAAGCCGCCGGTTTTGAGGCGTTTGTTGTGGGCGGGTGCGTGCGGGATTTGTTATTAGAAGAAGATCTCCGACGCGCTTCGCGGTCGGAGTCCGACCTCCGACGTTTCAGTCGGAGCGTCGGACCGAAAGACTGGGACGCAACAACGAATGCGAAACCGGAAGAGGTGATGAAAATTTTTCCCGATTCTTTCTATGAAAATGATTTTGGGACAGTGGGAATAAAATCAGAAATTGGGGTTGTTGAGGTGACGACCTTTCGCATTGAATCAAAATATTCTGACAAGCGGCGGCCGGACAAAGTGAAGTTCGCAAAAACGCTTGAGGAAGATCTTTCCAGGCGGGATTTCACGATCAACGCACTGGCGCTACGGATTGCAAATCAAAGTCCGACTTTTCCCTTGCTCGAGCGGAGCTCTCGCAATTCCTCAAAGTCGGACTTTTCGCGCGAATATGAAATCATTGATTTATTCGGCGGCCAGGATGATTTGAAGAAAAAAATTATCCGGGCTGTCGGCGATCCGGATGAAAGATTTGATGAGGATGCTCTGCGGATGATGCGGGCGGTGCGGTTCGCGGTGACATTGGGAGGAGACGCAGCCGTGAAACGGACGAGCGGGTCGAGGAAATTGACGGAAAAAACGCCTTTCGGGATTGAAGAAAAGACGAAAAAGGCGATTGTCAAAAATTCAAAAAATTTGAAATTGATCGCGCTTGAGAGAATTCAAGACGAGCTGAACAAAATTCTGGTTTCGGAATATGCCGCCGAGGGAATCGAGCTTTTGCGCGTGTTGAAATTGCTGCAGCACATCATTCCTGAACTGGAAAAAGGCTACGGAGTGGGGCAGAACCGCCATCATATATACACCATCTATGAGCATTCGATTTTGTCTCTCAAAAATTGTCCGTCGCCGAAGCTGGAAGTGCGGCTCGCGACGCTTTTGCACGACATTGCCAAACCCGAAACGAAAAGAGGCGAGGGAGCCTATTCAACGTTCTATAATCACGACCACGTCGGTGCGCGAGTGGCTGAGAAAATTCTCAAACGCCTCAAATATTCGACGGACATTATTCAAAAAGCGAGGCTTCTGATAGACAATCACATGTTTTATTATAATGTCGATGAAGTCGGGGCGAGTTCGGTGCGGCGGCTGGTTCGCAAAGTCGGGCTTGAAAATATTGACGACCTCATTGATCTTCGCGTCGGCGACCGGTTGGGCTCGGGCGTGCCGAAGGCCGTGCCCTACAAGCTGCGCCATTTCAAATATATGGTGGACAAAATTTCGCACGACCCGCTGTCAGTGAAAATGCTCAAGGCGAACGGCGATGATTTGATGCGGGAATTGAAACTGAAGCCGGGGCCGATGCTCGGTGCGATTCTGGACGTTCTGCTTTCCGAAGTGATTGATGATCCCGCGAAGAACAAAAAAAATATTTTGCTCGCCCGCGCGAAAGAGCTGGCGAAAATAGATTTGTCCAAACTCCGCAGAATGGCGAAGGAAAAAATCGAAGAACGCAAAGAAGAGGAGGACAGGGAGATGAAAGAGCGCTATTGGGTGAAATAAAAATATGGCCAATCCGGTCTCGCATGTCATTTATGCCCAGAAATATCTGGAAAAAAATCCCCGCAAGGGCGGAGAGTTTTTCGTTTTGGGGACGCTTTTTCCGGATATACGGCGCGTCACTGAAGAACTCGCGCGCAAGGATACGCATATGTATTTTGAGCATATTGATTTGAATTTTGAAGGAATGGATTTGTTTGATGCGGGGTGGAAATTTCATGCCTGGTGCGATATGCGCCGCGAAGAAATTCTCAACAATTATGATTTCTATTCTTTGCGGGGAGCCAGTGCCATCGACCCGACGGCGAAACTGGTTGAAGACGAACTGCTGTATGACCAATACAAAAATTGGGAGAAGTTGAGATACATTCTCAACAATCCGCCGATTGTGAAGACAAACCTGGATGTTTCACAGAAAACAGTCGAGCAGTGGTACGCGATTCTGGCCAAATATTTCGAAAAAAAACCGGATGACCGGACGATGAAAATTTTTCTCTCCAAACAATCGTCGGACAAAAAAGAGATTGCCGAAATCATTGACGGAGTACGAAAATTGCGCCAGAATCAAAAGGCGGTCGAAATTTTGAAAAAGGTGAGCAAGGAGATAGTTTGACGGGACATAGTATACCGGTAGTATCCGCCAGAGGCGGACAAGCGCACGATTTTTTGAGATATTACGGGCTGTAGTGTATTGGCAACACGCGCGCTTCGGGTGCGTGAGACAGAGGGTTCGATTCCCTCCAGCCCGACCAGGTAAGATAAATATTATGAACGAACATCCGCGAGTAGGGATTGGAGTATTCGTAATTAAAGATGGAAAATTTCTGCTCGGAAAAAGAAAAAATGCACATGGAGAAGGAACCTGGTGTCTTGTGGGTGGGCATCTTGAGTTTGGAGAATCTTGGGAAGAATGCTCAAGAAGAGAAATAACGGAGGAGATAGGGGTAGAAGTAAATAATGTTCGTTTCAGCGGAGCTGTAACAAATGATTTTTTTGAGAAAGAGGGGAAGCACTATGTCACGATATTTATGCTTTGCGATTATGTTTCGGGTGATGTAAAAGTTCTCGAGCCGGAAAAGTCTGAATGCTGGGAATGGTTTTCTTGGAATAATTTGCCAGAGCCATTGTTTATTCCGGTCCAGAATCTGAAAGCAACAGATTTTAATCCATCTGAAAAACAATTGTGAAATTTGTTATCGAAAATCCGAAGGCGAGTGTGGCAAATTTTTTTCGCCGGGCGGGGTATGTTTTTCAGAAGCAGGAAAACGGCGAAATGGCTTTTGTGCGCAAATTGACCGACCAGCCGTTTCCGCGATTTCATTTGTTCGTGAAAATTATTGACTGGAAATTCGAGGTGAATTTTCACATTGACCACAAAGCGGCGAGTTATGAAGGGACAAATATGCATTCGGGAGAGTACGGGAAAGATAGTGAATTACTGAAAAGAGAGGCGGAGAGATTGATGGGCCTGTAGTATAGTGGTAGTACACGGCATTCGCATTGCTGAGACGGGAGTTCGATTCTCCCCAGGTCCACGGAATAAAATATTGGACGTGTAGCTCAGTTGGTTAGAGCACTACATTCACACTGTAGGGGTCCTCAGTTCGAGTCTGAGCACGTCCACGAGAAGCTGGCGGTTCGCCCCGCATTCGCGGGGCGCCCGGCGCATGCCGGGCGAGTCCAGTATTGTCCACAGATGGAAGCGTGGCAGAGTGGACGAATGCGGCAGTTTCGAAAACTGCTGTGCCAGCAATGGCACCGGAGGTTCGAATCCTCCCGCTTCCGCCGATGAAATTTCCTTCAACCGATGAAGGATTTTTCTTTACATTTGGGAAAATCAATGTTAGGCTGGAAAATGACAAAAATGCTCAATTCTTTCGTTCAAAACAACATCGGGATCAGCGTGGCGGGAGCGATTGTCGTGATCGCTGTTCTTTTGATCTGGAACATTTTCTTGCAAATCAACATCAGCCGTATCAGAAAAAACCAGGCACAATTGTTTTCCGGAAAAAGCGGGCAGGATCTTGAGAAAATCATTCTCGACCATGGCGCAAACATCAAGGAACTTGACCGGGATATTCAGGATCTCTATGGAATTTCAAACAAAATCAATGATCTGGCCAAGCGCTCGGTGCACAAAGTCGGGGTTGTCCGCTTCAATCCGTTCAAGGATTTGGGGGGCAACCAAAGTTTTTCAATTGCTTTGCTCGATGGCGAAAATTCGGGGGTGGTGATTTCGGGATTGCACACCCGCGAGGGAAACCGGGTCTATGCAAAGCCGGTTGAACTCGGAAAAGCTGTGAAGCATCCTCTCACTGAAGAAGAAATGGAAGCCATCCGGAAAGCGGAGGAAGGAGCGGAGCCAATCGCAAAAAAAGCATAAAATATATGGAAGAGATCGGACAAAAAAAAGTGAAAATACCTTCGAGAATGACCGTGAAAAAATTTGCGGAGCTTTTGGGCGTGGGGATTTCGGACGTCATCAAGGAGCTGATGAAAAACAAAATCCTGGCGACAATCAACGACGAGATTGATTTTGAAACAGCCGCTATCATTGCTTCCGATCTGGGTTTTGAAGCTGAAGAAGACATTGAAGCGGGCGGGGCGGCGGCAATGACGCTTGAAAAACTCGATGAGGTTTTGAAAAAAGAAAGAAAGGCGGGGGATGAGGCGGGATTGCGCCATCGTCCTCCAGTCGTGACAATTCTCGGTCACGTTGATCACGGGAAAACAACTCTTCTCGACGCAATTCGAAAAACCTCGGTGGTCGAAAAAGAAGCCGGCGGCATCACCCAGCACATCAGCGCCTATCAGGTGAAAAAGAAAGGTGAGTTTATCACATTTGTCGACACGCCCGGCCACGAGGCTTTTTCGGCAATGCGCGAACGGGGAGTGAGCTTGGCTGATATTGCCATCCTGGTCGTGGCAGCTGACGACGGAGTGCGCCCGCAGACCGAGGAAGTGATCAACTATCTCAAAGAAAAGAAGATTCCGATGGTTGTGGCTATCAACAAAATCGACAAGCCAAATGCGAATATCCAGAGAGTGAAGCAGGAGTTGGCAGACCGCGGAATTTTGCTTGAAGAGTGGGGCGGCGATGTCGTGGCGGCTGAAATTTCCGCCAAACAGAATATCAGAATTGATGAACTGCTGGATATGATTCTGCTCGTCGCGGAAGTTGAGAATCTGAAGGCTGACTGGAAAAGATTGCCCCTCGGCGTGGTGATTGAATCACATCTCGATCCAAAAAAAGGGAACATGGCGACGGTTTTGGTGCGGACGGGAACGCTCAAAGAAGGACAAGATGCGCTCGCGGGTTCGGTTGCCGGACGGGTGCGAAGGCTCGAAGATTTCAAGGGACGGCAAATCAAAGAGGCAGGACCTTCGACGCCGGCGACTATCATCGGGCTCCATGAACTTCCGAATGTGAACGATGTGCTACAAGGGATGTCCGACTTGAAATCGGCCAAAGCATCACAAAAAGAAATGCATGCCGGAGAATTTGGCGGAGTGAAAAAATTTGGCGCTGAAAACGAAAATATCAAAAAACTCAACATTATTTTGAAAACGGATGTCCAGGGATCGCTCGAAGCCGTTGACCAGATTTTGGGCGCAATCAACTCGAATGAGGTCGGTGTAAACTATATCCGCCAGGGAGTGGGCGATATCACCGAATCGGATGTGAAACTGGCACAAACATCCGGGGCCGTGATCTTCGGTTTCAATGTTGAGCCGACGACGGTTGCCAAGCGGCTGGCCGAAATGAGCAAAGTCGAGGTAAAAAGCTATAGGGTGATTTATGAACTTGTTGACGACATCAAAAAGCGGCTTGAGGAAATGCTGGGCGAGGAAGTTGTCCGGACGGATCTTGGAAAGCTCAAAGTGCTGGCGATCTTCATGACCGGAAAAAAAGAAATGATTGTCGGCGGAAAAGTCGCATCAGGGAAAATGGCAAACAAGGAAAATATCGAGATTGTGCGGGAGGAAAAAGTTTTGGGCCGCGGAAAAATCAAAAATCTTCAGCAAAACAAAATTGATGTTGATGAAGTCGAGCAGGGCAATGAATGCGGAATCACTTTTGAAGGAGAAACAAGAATCAAAGAAGGGGACGCGCTTGTTTGTTTTCATGAGGAAGTGGTGAAGAAAAAGCTGTAGCCAAACAATGTCTTCCAGAATTCACAAAGTAAACGAACTTATCAGAACTTCAATCGCCGAAATCATCAGCCGCGAAGTTGAAATGCCTCCCGGTGTTTTTGTGACCGTGACCAGGGTTGACACAACGGCGGATCTGCGCTACGCTAGAGTGTTTGTGAGTGTTTTTCCTGAAAAGAAATTCGGAAAAACCATGGAATATTTTGAAAAAAAGATATATATAATCCAGGGAGCGCTAAATAAGAGGCTCCAGATGAAGCCTTTGCCCCGGATCGAATTTATGAAAGACAAGACCGAGGCCGAGGCGGACAAAATCGAAAAGCTGTTGAAAGAATTATGAACTGCAAATTTGCCAAAGAGTTCAATCAAATAAAAAAAGAGTTTGAAAAATCCCGGCGTATTCTTCTCGTCGCCCACTCGCGACCGGACGATGACACAGCGGGGTCTGTTTTTGTTTTGAAGGAATATCTGGAAAAGAAACTTGGCAAAAAGGTGGATGCGGTTTGCACCGATTCTTTTCCTGAATACCTCGCAGAGATTTTTGAAGACGGCAATTTTCTGCTTCCGGAGGAAATCGAAACAAAAGAATACGACTTGCTGATTGGATGCGATGCGGTCGAGCGGAGCTTTGAAAAAATCGTTGCAAAAAAATACGCTGGCCAGACAGTCATTGTTGTTGACCATCACCCCTCCGCCGATCTCAAAAAAATAAAAGCCGATATCGCTTTGTTGGATGAAAGCTATTCCTCTGTTTGTGAAATGCTTTATGATTTTTTTGATTTTCACCGGATCGAAATCACGAAGAAAATGGCAACATATCTTTTGGCGGGAATACTTTATGATACAGCTGTTTTTCAGCATGCCAACACCTCTGCTCGTGTTATGGAGATTGCGGCAGAACTGATGCGGCGAGGCGCACCGATGAAAAAAATTATCCAGATGACTTTCAAAAACAAGAAGCTGGCAACTTTGAAGTTGTGGGGAAGGGCGATGGAGCGGGCGGAGATAAATGAGAAGACGGGAGCCATTATGTCGTTCATAACCCGGCAGGATATGGAAGAATTGGGAATGGAAGAGGACAGTGTGGGCAGGATCGCCGAATTGCTGAACACCGTATCCGGAACAAAGTTCTCTCTTGTCCTTATTGAAAAGGAAAAAAATAAAGTGAAGGGAAGCCTGCGAAGCGAGTGGTACAAGAATGTGGATGTTTCCCAAATAGCCCGCCAGTTCCGCGGTGGCGGGCACAAGCTCGCGAGTGGGTTTGAGATCGCCGGGAAAATCGTGAAGGACAAGGATGGAATTGTGGTAAAATAGAAGTATGTCTCAATACAAAAATCTTGAGGAAGATATAAAAAAATGCTGCGCTTGTCCCCTCCGCGGCACTTGCGCCAAAGTTGTCCCGGGTGAGGGAAATCCGCAAGCCGAAATTATGTTCATTGGCGAATCTCCGGGAGCCAAGGAAGACAAACAGGGTCGGCCGTTTGTCGGAGCGGCGGGAAAATTCCTGAACGAGATGCTTGAGGTGATAGGTTTGCGCCGGGAAGATGTTTTTATTGCCAATATTTTGAAATGCCGGCCGCCGGGAAATCGCGATCCGTTGCCGGAGGAAGTCGAAGCCTGCTGGCCGTGGCTTCTGGAGCAGATAAGATCAATCAAACCAAAATTGATTGTTCTTCTCGGGCGACATGCGATGGAAAGATTTTTGTCGAACCAAAAAATATCAAAGATTCACGGCACGGCCGTTCGTCGCGAAATCTCGGGAATTGGAAAGCAGGTTTTCTATGCCCTCTACCATCCCGCCGCCGCGCTCTATCAGGGAAGCTTGCGCGAAACCTTGATCGCGGATTTCAAAAGGATTCCAAAAGTGCTCGAAGCGATTGAAAAAAACGAAAACGCTCCGAAAGGGAGCGTTGAAGAAAAAATCGAAACCGAAGAGGGCAAACAAGAATCTTTGTTTTGATTCTGTTTTATGACTTGAGAGCAGTCGTCCTTTTTTTGGCCGTCGGATATATTTTCTTGTAATAACTGTTCACATCCCATATCCATTTGGCCGCACCGCGGTCGCGACGGGCGCAGCTCGTTGCGCCGCATTTCCAGATGACCATTTCTTTGGGAGTGTCTATTTTTTGCGCGACGAGTTCATTGATCCTTCCGCCGACAACCGCCACCGCGTGTTCGGGCGAGTCAAAACAGCTGTATCCCGATTCGGTCGTATTTTCCGAACCGCGGTATCCCCAATAGTTGAAACATTCCTTTCCGTTTTTTCGCGGGGCATAGCGTCCCCAGTTGCTTTCTTTTTTGGCAATGGCGACAAGAAACGAAGCCACCCGCTTGTTTTTTTGTGAAATATACGGCGACATTTTTTCAATCGGATAGCCTCTCACAACCTTGCGGATTTTTTTCTCAAGGGCAATTCTTTCAGTCAAATAATCGACCGTCGAAAACGAGGTTGGCATTTGCCGCAAACTTTCAATGGAAAAAAATGAAAACAACAGCACGGCGGCGGTGGCAAGACCAAACAAAAAACATTCGGGAGTCGGCTTTTCCCGGGGAAGAATTCTGTTCAGGCTGGCGTTCAGCCTCAAAAAGGCCGCCTTCAATTTTTCCATTTGACTCTGATCTAAACGCAAAAACGGGCAGACACCCGTTTTTCTCTTTATGTATTGTAGCACATTTTTGGCTTCAAATCAATCTTTTCGCGACGGATTTTGCGGCAGAGTATTGACATCAATTTCGGCCGATTTTTCTTTCGGCGCGATGAGCTCTGGATATTCGATTACCATCTGCGAAAATTTTTCAGTTTTATAAATTTCGTTGACGGCAACTTCAAGAATAATATCCTGAAATTGAAACTTAATTTCGCGGATTAAGTCACGCAACTGTTCATGATTTTCAATTTCAATATCCAAAAAGAGCTGCCAATTGCCCATAACCGGTATCCAGTTGAAAATATTTCTTTGCGCAAGGCAAAACTCGTAAAATTGTTTGTTGCGCTCCTCGTTGGATTGAGAGATTTTGAAAAGAACGCGGAAAAGTTTCATCCCAATGACAACATGATTGAAAGTAAAGGAAGTTTTATTGACAACTTTTCGGCGAACAAGGTTGTTGTAAGCTGTATGCGCCATGCTGGTTGAAATTCCCAAAATTTTTGCGAGTTCCGTGAACTCCATTCGCCCGCTTTGCTGAAGTACAGACATAATTTTTCTTTCCGTTTCGTTTATTTTTGCCACTTCTTTCGTTCCGCCGGAGATAAAAAACTTCTTTCCTGCGTTGTCTTTATCCACGAGATAAGTTCGCGGAAATTGCTGAAAGCCTAAGCCAACACACATCTCGCTCATCGTGATGTGTTTTCCCCATTGTTGAAATAACCTGTTTAATTCTTCATTGTGATGAAATACGTCTTTCGTCGTGATGCAGATCATCGCATCCGCAAATCCTTCGCAACGAAATACAATCGGCATGTATTTGTTTCCCCGAAAACCAGTGAAGATTTCTTCCATTCTTTCTTTCGACAATCCGCTGAATTTGAACCAATAGGCCCAGAAGAAGGAATAGCCCGCGCGGTCATAATCGATGAATGCCCAGAAGTTCTTTATCACATCTTCATCCAGCAATCTTTCAATATGATATTTCACGACTTGGGGAGTTGAGCCTATGGCCCGGGCGATCTTCGAATAACTTGCCCGCCCGTCGAGGTCAAGTTCGAAAAGAATTTTTTTGTCTAATTCCGTTAATTTAATCATTTTTTATTACAGGCTTTATACAAGCCTTATTTTTTATCCCGGCCCAATTTCCTACTATTTCGCAAGCCGGAAATTATAAATATTTCAATTCTGAATACATTTTATCATATTATTTAGAAAAAATCAAGCTAACTCTTGAAATAATTCTCTCGAGGTGCTATAATCCCCTGTTAAGCTGAAAATTCAAGCTTAACCAAAATTAAAAACAAGTTCTTTGAATTCAAATACTTCTTGGTCTCCCGCCATTGGCCGAGATGAAAAAGGAGGTGAAAATATGGTGAAACCTCTTGTCGAACATCGTTGTCATTGTCCCGAAAATTGCAGATGCAAGATCAAGGATGGCGAAGACAATTGCGGCCTGGAGCATTATTGCTATCGCAAGGCATATTATTGCCCACGTTGCAAAACCCTCCTATTAGTCGCCCTTGTTTCGATTTCTGATCCTTACGGGCTTGCCGCTGCGATTCAGGGTAATATTGCTTGCCCGAGTTGCCAGGAAGCAATAGAGCTAGACAGCTCTCTTCCCGAGAATGAGATGGGACTAAACCTCAATCTTATTCAAGAGCTCGGACTTGGTGATTAGCACTCGGAGCTGATGCGCTTCGTGATCGGGGATCCGGGGGAACCTGTGAAAGAGGACGGCTATAAGTTCGGGAAATATCGACCTGAATCGAAAGCGCTCCAACTCCCGGTAGGTGCAATGCCGGAAGGAGTTGGGATAAACCCGGGCGAAACCGAAAAGCATCAATCGGATTGGGAAGTTTCTGCAATGCAGACCTTCCCCTTTCCATAAAGCTCATTTGTGAAGTGAGTTTTAGGAAAGAAAATAAAATTGCTCTTCATAAGGGGAAATGGTATGGACGAAAAAAAGAGAATGACACTAGTGGAGAAAATCGGCGGTGAGATAGCCAAGAAGATTTCCGCTGAATCGTGTGAGTGGTACATAAAATGTGATCTTTGCGAAAAAGTGATTGACCAGATCCGCTGTACTCCCATGGAAATCGCTTCGGTTATGATTAATGCCCAGCGAGATGCCAAATGCGGCGGTCATAACTTCACAATTCTCTCTGTGATCCGGGGCCAGGGGGATAAACTTATCGGCACCCTAAAAGGTTTTGGATTCGTCCTCTTCAGCTGAAGAGTATTCAGTTTATCACAAATCGAAGGCTCGAGCGTGAATCACGCCGGGCCTTTTTTCTTTTTTAGATGTTGCGAAATTTTTGATAACATAATATAATAGCAGTATATAACATAGCCACCTGCGATATGGGGATAAAATTCAAAGTTAATGAAAATTTTTTTGAAATTTGGTCGCCTGAAATGGCATATGTCTTGGGGTATTTATACGCGGATGGTAGCCTTGAAAATGCTGAATACATAAGAGGAAAATATATGAGAGTATCAAGCGTTGAAAGAAAAAATATTTCAATCATTAGAAGCCTGCTAAAATCTCAACATCGAATCATTGAAGAGATTCCTGAGCTCGAAACCCGTCGGAAAAAATATCTGTTGCGGATCGGCAGTCATAAAATGTACGATGATCTAGTTTTGAGAGGACTGTACCCAAACAAATCTTTGACAATAAAATTTCCGCAAATACCGCCAAAGTTTTTGTCCCACTTTGTGTTGGGATATTTTGATGGAGATGGTAGTGTGCGCGTGTATATGGAAAAGGGGAAAACGAAAGAAAAAATTATAAAAAAATTAAATGTAATTTTCACCTGCGGTAGCCTTGCTTTTTTAAAAAGTTTGGCTGTACAATTAAAAAATGAGATAAACACCCACCAAATAAGAGTTTATGATAGCTGCAGATCTTTTATGCTTAGTTATTCAACTGAAGATAGCATTAGAATATTTAAGTTCTTTTATGGAGAGATTAAAAAGCCTATATATTCAAGGAGAAAATTTGATATTTTTCACAAATACTTTATATTAAGACCACAAAGAATTGATAGTGAAATTAAAAAAATACTGAAAAACGGCCGGGTGGCGAAGTAGCTAACGCGGCGGTCTGCAAAACCGCTATTCATGGGTGCAAATCCCATCTCGGCCTCATTTGCTTTGCCGAAGTGGCGGAATGGTTTACGCGCGACACTTAAAATGTCGTGGAGCTTGCTCCATGTGGGTTCGACTCCCACCTTCGGCACGAATTTATGCTTCAGGAAAAAAGACAAAATATAATTTTGACAGCCGACGATTTCGGAAAAAGCCGAAGGGCGAATGAAAATATTTTGAAACTCGTGCGAGTGGGAAAGCTCGATCGGGTTTCAGTGATGATTGGAGGCGGCATCAGTGAGAAAGAAGCTGCGGATCTTTTGGCGGCGGATGTGAAACTCGATATTCATTTTGAGCTCGTCTGGCAAAAAAGGAGGAGGAACCTTTTGAAAGATCACACACTGAGGCAAGTGGCCGTTTTCTTCGCAAACTGGCTCTGGGGCGATTGGCCGGTGCCGGAACATCCCCGAAGCGGAGCACGTTCGGTCAACCGGGAGTGGAAAGCGCAGATTGAAAAATTCGAGAAAATTTTTGGCCGGTTGCCGGACGGAATAAGTTCCCATGAGCACGTCCACTATTTTCCCCCTTATTTCAAGATAGCTTTGAGGCTGGCCGGCCGGCATAAAATTCCCTTCGTTCGTTTTGGCAGGAAAGGCTTCATTGGAAAGCGAAATAGTGTTCGTTTGATTCTGGAAGCGATGCGCTGGCCGGACAAAAGAAAGTTCCTCGGGTCAAAAATTTCTTCTTCCGAATATTTTGCAAGTTTGGATTGGACGGACGGCATAAATGAGTTTTTGGGAAATGTTCCGGACGGCGAAACCGAAATCGCCTGCCATCCGGAGCGCGAGGAGGAATTTGAATTGATTGAAAAATATTTTTGAATTTATGGAAGCTGTCTTTTTTTCCATTGCCACGTTTTTTTCCACCTGGTTCGGCGGAATACTGGCGGTGAAGCTCAAAAGCAAGTTGCACCTCATCATGGGCTTTGCGGCCGGCGTTATTTTGGGCGTGGTATTTTTTGAAATCTTTCCGGAAATCATCGAGCAGGTGAAAACGCACAATTTCGCACCGACCGGGATAATGCTCGCGCTTGTTGCCGGATTTTTGGTTTTTCACATTTTGGAAAAAGCGATTCTCATCCACCACGGCCACGAGGGTGATTATGCGGAGCACGTCCATCCGCAAGTTGGGATTTTGTCGGCTTTGGCTCTCGTCGGCCACAGCTTCCTGGACGGATTCGGAATCGGACTTGGGTTTCAAGCCAGTCCAGCGGTTGGAGCGCTGGTGGCCGTTGCCGTCATTTCACATGACTTCACGGATGGAATGAACACCGTGACTTTGATGATTGCCCACCAAAACAGCGAACGAAAAGCAAAGCGATTTCTTTTCCTTGACGCAGTCGCGCCTGTTGCGGGAGTGGCAGCCACTTTGTTTTTCAGCGTTCCCGAGCGCTTCATGATCCTTTATCTCGGATTTTTTGCCGGCTTTCTTCTTTATATCGGCGCGAGTGACATTCTTCCCCAAGCCCACAGCAAAAAAAGCTCATACCAATTGATGAGCCTCACGGTTTTGGGGGCATTGTTGATTTTTGTTATCTCAAGATTTGCCTAAATAAGCACTTCCAGCAGGTTCTGTCCGGTCATTTCCGGCGGGGCGGGGATATCCATCACAGCCAGAATTGTCGGCGCGACATCGCTCAAGAGTCCGCCGACGTTTTTTTTGGCCCGGACGATATCGGATTCATTTTTTTGTTTTTGATTTTCAGAGTTTAGATACCAGAGCGGAACCGGAAAAGTCGAGTGTTCGGTATCGACCTCCTCCGTGCGGGGATTCACAATTTCCTCGGCATTGCCGTGATCGGCAGTGATGAAAATATGCCCGCCAATTTTCAAGATTTCAGGAACAAGCTTCCCCAAACAGGCATCAATTGTCTCGACGGCCGAAATTGCCGGCTGCAATTTTCCGGTGTGGCCAACCATATCAGCATTGGCAAAGTTCACAAGAATAAAGTTGTATTTCCCTCCGCCAAGCTCTTTCAAAATTTTTTCCGTGATTTGAAAAGCGCTCATTTCGGGAGCCTTGTCATATGTTGATACCGACTGCGAAGGAACCAGGATGCGGTCTTCACCTGTGAAAGGCTCTTCACGTCCGCCGTTGAAGAAGTAGGTGACGTGGGCATATTTTTCCGTTTCGGCGATGCGCAGCTGCTTCAGATTGTTCGCGCTCAAAACTTCCCCGAGGCAATTTTTGATTTCCTGCGGGCCAAAGGCGACTTTCACGGGAAGATTTTCTTCATATTTCGTCATTGTAGCAAATTCGATGTCAGGAAGATATTTTTTCCTTTCAAATTTGGAAAAGGTCGGAAGCACGAAAGCTTTGGTGAGCTGGCGGGCACGGTCTTCGCGGAAGTTGAAGAAAATCAAAGAATCTTTTTCGCCAATTTCGAAAATATTTCCGCCTCCGTCTTCAATTGCAACGGGTTCCACAAATTCGTCGGTGATATTTTTCGCATATGATTTTTCGAGCGCGGAAGAGGCCGATTTTTCGCGCGTGCCTTCACCCAGCGCCAGAAGATTGTACGCTTTTTCAGTCCGACCCCAGTTGTCATTGCGATCCATCGCGAGATACCTTCCGCAGAGCGTGGCGATCCGCGCCCCGGGAAAATCTTTGAGGCGCTCTTCAATACTCTGGACAACTTTCAATCCCGATTGCGGGGGCGCGTCCCGCCCATCGGTGAAGAGGTGAAGGTATATTTTTTTGAGCCCGCTGTTTTTGGCGAGTTCAAGAAGGGCAAAGAGGTGGTCGAGCGAGCTGTGGACGCCGCCATTCGAGGCCAGGCCCATGATATGCAGAGCGCTCCCGTTTTTTTTCGCGTTTTCCGCGGCCGCCAACAAATTTTCATTTTTGAAAAAGCTCCCGTCTTGAATGGCCAGCGTGATGCGGGGAAGATTTTGGTATATGACGCGTCCCGCGCCCAAAGTGAGGTGCCCGACTTCGGAATTTCCCATTTCGTCCCACGGAAGGCCGACCGAAATCCCCGATGCCTGAAGAAGCGTCATCGGATAATGGCGTGTGAATTTGTCGACGTTGGGCGTGTTGGCTTGCGCGATGGCGTTCCCTTCAAGATTCGGATTTTCGCCCCACCCGTCGAGGATGATGAGATAAACCGGCTTGTGCATGGTTGAATTTTAACATTTTTTTTCCCACTTTGACAAAACCTGCGAAATGAGATATCGTTATAATCGGTTAATATTAATTTTGAGCTTCAGTTGATAACGAAGTTTTGTATCTGGTATATAGTATTTTGTATTTCGTATTTGAGACATGCGAAAAAGTGCAGGACTTTGGCGTATTATAAGAAAATGGCAATAAATTGTTATCAAGTGAATAGCACGCAAGAATCTTATGGACTTCAGTTTCGGACTTCTTTCTATTGGAATTTTGGCTCTGGCCGTCGGCTCGATGCTCGGGTATTTTGCCCGCCAGTCGATCGCTAAGAAGCAACTTGGAACCGCGGAGGGAAAAATAAACAAAATGACTCTGGAAGCCGAGGAAAAAGCTCGGCTTGTGTTGCTTGAGGCGAAAAACAAGGCGGTTGAAGTTTTGGAAGATGCGAAAAAGGACGAAAAGGCGCGCCAAGACCAGATTTTCCGGCTCGAAAAAAGGCTCGAGACGCGCGAAGAAAATTTGGATCGCAAACTCGACGAAACCGAAAGGGAAAAAAGGCACTTGATTGCGAAAGCCGACGAAATCAAGCGCATCAGAAAAGAGGCGGAAAATGCGCGCGTCGAACAATTCAAGCGGCTCGAAAAAATCGCCGGACTTTCAAAAGAAGAAGCCAAAAAAATTCTTCTGCAGCTTGCCGAAGAGCAGAACCGGGATTTCCTGGCCGAGCGGATCAAAAAACTGGAACGCGAAGGCCATGACGAACTTGAAAAGAAAGCCCGCGACATAATGTCAACGGCGATGCAGAAATATGCGGGAAGTCACGCGGCAGAGACAACCACTTCGACCGTGGCCATTGAGTCGGACGACCTCAAGGGAAGAATTATCGGACGCGAAGGACGCAACATCAAAACGCTTGAGCGACTCACCGGAATTGAAGTGATTGTTGATGACACTCCGGAGGCAATTGTCCTTTCCGGCTTCAATCCAGTGCGACGGGAAACGGCCCGCATTGCGCTGGAGAAATTGATTGCTGACGGGCGGATTCACCCGACTCGCATCGAGGAAGCGGTGAATTTTGCCAAGACCGAGGTGGCGAACAAAATCAAGGAAGCCGGAGAAGCGGCCGCCTATGACGTTGGTGTGGCCGGTCTTGATCCGAAACTCATCCAGCTTTTGGGACGGCTGCGTTTCCGCACAAGCTATGGCCAGAACGTTTTGCTCCACTCGCTCGAAGTGGCGCACTTGTCAGGGGCCTTGGCGGCCGAACTCGGACTCAATGTGAGCCTCGCGAAGAAAGCCGGACTCCTCCATGACATTGGAAAAGCGATTGACCATGAAGTGCAGGGGACGCACATCGAGATCGGAATCAATATTCTCAAAAAATTCGGAATCGGGCATGATGTGATTGACGCGATGAAGTCGCACCACGAAGACTATCCGTTCGAATCGAACGAAGCGATGATCATTGCGGCGGCTGATGCGCTTTCGGCCTCGCGGCCGGGAGCAAGAAAAGACACTCTCGAGGACTATCTCAAGAGATTGGGCGACCTTGAAAATGTCGCGCAATCATTCGAGGGCGTGGAAAAAACATACGCCATCCAAGCAGGGCGCGAAATCAGGGTTTTCGTGAAGCCGGATAAAGTGGACGACCTCGGCGCGATCAAATTGTCCCGTGAAATCGCGGACAAAATCGAGCAAGAACTCAAGTATCCGGGCGAGATCAAGGTGAACGTTTTGCGTGAAACGCGGGCGGTTGAAGTTGCACGATAGGCAGGAAAGTAGTAAAATATATTTAGCTTGTATAAACTAAAAATAATCTAGATTGAGGGGTGAATTATGGCAACGGATATCAACAAGGAAATTCTGGTTGATATGGTTTCCTCGAAAACCGGAATGGCCAAAAAAGACGTTGAGGTTGTGGTTGACAACATTGTTGACGTTATCATGGACGCGCTGCATGAAGACCGAAAGGTGACGATTGCAAGCTTCGGGACTTTCAAGGTGACCCACAGAGCGGCCCGCGAGGGCATCAACCCGCAGACCAAACAACGCATTATGATTCCAGCGGTGAACACGCCGAAATTCACGGCAGGAAAGCGGCTCAAGGAATCCGTGCGGACACAAGCGGCTCCAGGTGGCGAATCTTCCCAAGCAACGCAATAACTTTTCTTCAAATAAATTCACTCCATACTGTTTTGGGCATGGAGTGAATTGTCGGAGCGTCGTATACCGGCAGTACGCGTGCTTTGGGAGCACGTTGACTGGGTTCGATTCCCAGCGCTCCGAAAGCCGACGCGGGTGTCGTATAATGGTTCTTATGTCAGCCTTCCAAGCTGAAGATGGCGGTTCGATTCCGCTCACCCGCTCACTCAAAAAACTTTCCGAACCCCTTCGGCGCTTCGCTCTCGAAAAAATATTTTTCGCCGTTCGGTCCGGTGAAGCCGATAGAAGCGGCGTGCAAAAGCATCCTCTCAGCGGAAGTGTTTTCGCTTGCCTGCCGGCGAGGCAGGCTGTTTTTGAAAAAATATTTTTTGTCGCCGGCAACCGGATGGCCGATTGCGTGGAGATGCACGCGAATCTGGTGCATCCGGCCGGTTGCGGGATATACTTCAAGAAGCGAAAAATCGTCAAATTCTTTTTTCACCTTGTAGCGCGTGAGCGAATACCTTTCTTTTCTCACCGAGATTTTTCCACGCACCAACGCCATCTTGCGAAAATCTTTTTTCGACCGCCCCATCTCGCCTTCGATCCGGCCCTCTTTTTCTTTCAACCGGCCGTGGACGACCGCCAGATATTTTTTTTCGACTTTTCGGCCTCTGAAAAGATTTTTGAGATGCTCAAAACTTTTTTGATTTCGCGCGACAACCATCACGCCGGAAGTTTCTTTGTCGAGGCGATGGACGATTCCCGGACGAATTTCGGGCTCATCGCCAACACCTTTGATTTCCGGGAATTTTTTGAGCAAAAAATCAACGAGCGTCGGATCGCTCGTCCCGACGCCGGAATGCACCGCCAATCCCGCCGGTTTGTCAATGACGATGAAGTCCTTGTTTTGGAAAATGATTTTCATTGTGCCTTGGGGGAGAGTTGAACTCCCAATCCCTTGCGGGAACATGGTCCTAAGCCATGCGCGTATGCCAATTCCGCCACCAAGGCATATAAATCAAAAGCTTGCGTGCTTGCCCCGCACCAATTCACGAAGTGAATTTGGTGTGGGGTTTCACCACCCCGGCATATGCAAATATAATAGCAACTGGGGAATAATAGCATATATTGACAAACAAGTCAAAAAATGCTATAATTCCCCGAACGCTTGAATTGCGTTTTCAGGGCGAAAAACAAGAGCCCCTGGGGGTTCTTTGACAAAATTTTGAAGAGAGGAGACAAAAATGAACAATCACCCGTGGTTGACCAACATTGTAATTTACATCTTTGTTGGACTGGCTTTGCTATTTCTGTTTTTCACTCGGCACCTTTGGACATTTTCCACAGGACAAATCGTTTCGCTTTTATTTCTTTTGATCTCCCTTGCAGTGCTCGTGATCTCATGGGAAATCTTCAAGCGCAAAGTCTTGGCCGATAAGGGAAGATTCTGGGTAAGAGTACCTTTCATGAAGTATTTAGCCATCGAAGCAGATCGGGTGCTCACAATAGTGCTCGTTGCCTGCACCGACGAGGTATGGATGCGAATCCACCCGGAATGCAATTTCGAGGAGTGGAAGAAAGCTCACCCGGAATGTAGCCAAGAAGAATGGGAAAAAGATCACCCGGAATGTAGCGGCGATGTAGCTAAAATTGGCAAAATCAAGATTATCCGCGTCCATAAGGGTCTCAAATGGATCGGTGTACCATGGAAATACAGAGTCAGGGAATGGTACGAGACTGAAAGTGACGAGCTTGACCCCACGATCCAGCCCCTCCATTCTGTAGGTCTGGAAGAGCAGGTTACACGCTACTCCCGCCAAAAATCTGCAAGCGAAGAAACGGCGGAGAAACAGGCAGACGTTTTGACAACAGAGAAAAGACTTGAAATTTCAGTGCCAAGCCTCCAAACTGCCGATCTCATTGAGCTTTTCGCTGATCTCGTTGTCAATACGGTGGTTTATGACCCCATCAAAGCTTTGTACTACATCCGACATAGAAAAACTGCCATCTTCAATATGATTCTCCCAATTTGGCGGGAAGTGGTGGGCAAATTCTTCTTTTTCGAGTACGGCGATACGCTTGAAAAGGATTTCAAAACCGTTGTCGGAAAGAAAATTATAAAACTCAGTCAGAAATTCCGAGTCGCTCTCGGGATCTCCGAGGAAGAGGGGGAAGGCGATGAGGCAATCGAAAAACCTATTCTGAGCACAGAGCAATTCAAGCCCGGCACAGTGGCCTTTATTCTCTTCAAAGAATGGGGCACCCTCATCCGCTATGCGGCAGTTGAAGATGCCGACCCCGCGAATCCGGAGGTTAAAAAAACCTTCGAAAAAATGATTACAGCTGTTATTGATGCCTTATCTGCAAAGCAGAGAGCCGAAGGTGAGCGAGACGCAGCGATCATAAAAGGAGAAGGTTACAAAAGCGAAGAGGCTAGGTTCAAGCTCGCAATGGAAACCATCCAAGCCCTTGCTGCCAGCGGAAACCTGATTATCTCTTTGCCTGAAACCTCCGAATCCATTGCTGGATTTTTGGCAAGCGCCATGAAATCTTTTCGTGGAGGTGGTTCAAAATGAATTGGATTATAATTAGCGGAATTGCTATCTTAGCCGTTTCCGCAATTCTTGGTCTAACAGCCCTATATGCAGGCAAATCACGTTCTTATGTAACAAAAACCGCCCCGGCGTTTCCGACGACCAGATGGTACAATAACTGGACGCTGTGGTTCCTGCTGATAGTGACAATCGCCGTCGGCTGGTGGGCGCTGGGTCATCAAACACGTCCGGGCACGCCGCCGATGTATCCACCCGTGACGAAAAAAGCGCCCCAGAAATTCAGCCTTGCTCTTGATCCGCTCCAATTTGATCGGACAAGAAGCTCCGGAGTGGAAATCAAAAAAATTGATGGCTTTACAACCGTCATTGTCCATCCCGGAAAGGAATTTGTCATTGAATTTAATATGGAAGTCCCCCCAACGGGGACGGGGCATATTTCAATCGATTACAACATGCGAGAAATTATCGCGCAATACGCCAGCTATCGCATCAACGATGTCCGGCACGAACCTTTCTTTATGACTGCGGGGAGCGGCCACGTTAGCCTGGGCCCTGAACTCCGCGAATTTCGAGAGGGGAAGAACGAGATCGCTTTCTTTTCGGAGGGCGAGCTCCGGATAGACGGTGATACCCCAATCACAATCACCCGGCAATAACAAAAAACCCCGTGCCTTGAGCAACGCTCATCGGCGCGGGGTTTTCATTTTGCAAAAATTTTGGGCAACTAGAAGTTCGTTCCTCCTCTCAACAGCACATCCACCGCGTATATCACCACCATCCCGGCAAGCCCGATGACGACACCGGCAACCGACCATTGCATCTGCTTCTTGGCCTTTTCCTGCGCTTTGTCATCCCCGGCGGCCAAAAAATACATAATTCCGCTCACAAGGAAGCTGATGATTGCCAGAAAGCCGAAAATTCCCAAAATCCAATTGGTGAAATTTGCAATGACTGTCTTGAGATCGGTGGCGGGAAGACCCGAGTTATTGGGAAGCGCCACACTGCCGGCGGCCCGGGCAATCCCGACGGCAAAAAAAAGCAGAGAACTTGAGACAAGAAAAATTTTTTTCTTCATTTTTTGAAAAATAAAAAGCTAGAATCCGCCCGTTGCCCGCAACATCATGTCCGCCGCAAAAACCACCACCAGTCCGGCAAGCCCGACAATCACGCCCGTGATGGAATATATCATCGCCCGCTTGGCGGTTTCCTGCCGGTCTTCATCGCCGGCGGAAGTGAGGTATATGATTCCCGAAATCACAAAACCGACAACAGCAATGAAACCGAAAATGCTCAAGAGCCACAACGTAATGTTTTTCACGATATCGCTTATCGGAGACATGGGAAGCGAAGTTGCATTATAATAATCGCTCCTGTTCCACCCGGCGCCGAACGCAACCTGGATGCCGGCCGCGAAAAGATATATCGCCGCCGTAACGGCCGCCAAAAACCCGTCCCAATATTTTTTCTGTTTTCGCATTTTGCTTCGCTTTAGGTTGTTAAAAAGGGATTGGGAGGGATTTTTGAATTTCAAATCCTCCCCTGATCCCCCTTCCACAAAAGAGGTCCTTAGCGACTAGAATTGGTTTTGGGCGCCCAGAAGCTGTTGGGCTGCAAAAAGAACCACCAGTCCGACAAGCCCGACAATCACGCCCGTGATGGAATATATCATCGCCCGCTTGGCGGCTGCTTGACGGTCTTCGTCGCCAGCGGCAATCAGATACATTATGCCGGAGATGACAAAACCAATCACCGCCACAAATCCGAGGATTCCCAACAGCCACATCATTATGTTCCTGATAATGTTGAACATGCTTTGCCGGGGAAGATTTGTGCCGCCCGGCTCGGTGAATTGGGCCAAAACCGCCACCGGAACAAAAAACAATCCGGCGGACAAAAATTTCACGATAGCTTTTATTTTCTCTTTCATAATTCACCTCCCTTCGTCAAAATATGCATATTTTCCTGCGTGCCGGGCTATCCCCCGATGAGGTTTTTCACCTGCGTTGCGATGATGAGAGAAGCCACGGCAATCACAAGGCCGATGATGGAATAGGTGGCCGTTTTCTTTCCAAGCTCGTATCTTTCTTCGTCGCCAACGGCCGTGAACATCCAAATCGCCCCGACCACCATTGATATTATAGCAAGAAAGCCGACAATTGACAAAAGAAGCTTCAAAATGTTGGAAAGAACCGCCTGAAGAGCCGAGCCGGGGCTTGAGCCGGAAAGAACGGCCTTTATTTCCTGATAGAAAAGGGGGGCGGCCAGCACGATGGCCAAGCCCGCGATCGCAAAGACAAGGGTTTTCTTCGCCCGTTCGGTCATTTCTTTCGACCCGCCGGAGAGCATATACATCACTCCGCCGATGATGATGAAAATCACGGCAATCGTTCCGGCAATTCCCTGGAGATAGCTCATAATATTTCCCAAAACGCCTTCGATCGAATCAACACCAAGCGGATTGCCGAATTCAGAGGGCACGTTCCCGCCTGGATTGATCGTCGGGCTCAATTGTTGGGCCTTTGCAGTATTGCCGCAGCAATTGACATTTTTAAAGCTGGGATTGCCCGATTCCCAACATGTCCCTATCGTTCCCATATTCCCGCAAGGATCAGCCTTGCATAATCCGCCTAGATTGGCACATTCCGCTTGTGTATAGGCCAAAACTGATGGGGCGCAAGCTGCAAAAATAAAAACGACAAGCAAGAGCAGAATTGTTTTTTTCATCTTATTTTTTTGAAAAATTAATAAGGCTCTACGGGTTCATAATATTGGTATGTATTGTCAAGACAGAGAAGAGTGGCGGCAATAATAATCCCGCCTTCAATGGCTTTATATTGAATGAAGCCATTTTTTCCATCGGGAAGATTCACTTCGGCATACCTGTATTTCCCATCGCGAAACTCGATTTTCTGGCTCAAATCCTCTTTGCCGAAATTGATATCGGGATACAAAACCGTGTGAAGATCGGGGAAAATTGTGCTCTCCCAGCTCTTCAATATATCCAAAACATCATAGGAAAACCCTCTGTAAATTTTTTCCGGATCATATTCCAGATATGCGCCAAATTCCTTTTTTCCGCCCGCTCCCGGACAATAAAATACTTGATATCCGTTATTCAAATAATCCTTAATTTTGGGGTTTATTTTGACGCCAAGCGCACTTTCGAAATCAGAAAGAGAGATTAGGTTCCCTTTTTGATCCTTGAAATCAACTTTTCTTGATCCTTCTTCTTTTGTTTCATCAGAAATCGTCTCCCGGACTGTGTTTTCAAATATTTTTCGCGCTTTTTCGACATTTTCTTGGCTATTTGAAGATTCCGTTTTGGAGGGAAGAGCGGCTGGAACGGCGCTCTCCTGACTCTGCGCTGATCCCTGCGGGATGGTTTCTTTTTTTTGAGACAAAATATAAAGCATAGTCACCAAAACGGAGATAATTACAATTATTCCAACAGCGATGAAAATTCTTTTGGAAGACATGAATTTATTCTGCTTTGATATTACTGCTAACCATACTTGGCAATCACATCCTCAAGATGTATTATTCTTAAATTGCCTCCTGATCTGATAATATTCTGGTTCACCCCATCTGTATAAATCCCAATTCCATTTTTCTCGTTTGCAAGCGATGTCATACCACCCCCCAGAACAAGCGCCGTATGGACATTGGGTATCTGTATTATGTCACCCGGCTTGATGGAGGCCATATTTCCATCCCAAGGTTTCCAAATAGAACCCAATTTGTCGAGACTTGGTAACCCAGAGAGTTCATAAGCTCGGCTTGTTGTTGAATAACAGTCTCCCGACTTTCCTTCCACGCTTCGTTCACCATATGCCCATCCTTCCATCGTCAAATAAGAATCAATCACTTTTTGGGTTTTGGGATCAAGAGTGCCACTCGATTTATACGCTCCTGATTTTGAAGCTCCTCCGCCTCCCGCTCCACCACCTCCGCCTCCCGGCAAAGTCGCGCCCCCCGGGCTCGGGGCCTGGGGAGCCGCCGGCGTGGTGTCGCAGGTGAAAGTCCACCAGTTGCCGGCGTTTTTGTAGCCGAGCGCATTGAGCGTGGCATTGATGATAAGCCAGGCGACGAGCGCGAGAACCATCGCCGTGAGAGCGTAAGTGAAAGCCAACTTGGCTTTTTCAATCATTCCCTTCGAGCCGCTCGAGACCATATACATGATTCCTGCGGCAACAATCACGACGGTCGAGCAAACCAGCAGAATCTGAAAAAGATAGTCATAGATATTTTTGAAGCCGAGCACCAGATGGCAAAGCGTGCAGTTGGCATTTCCGGCTCCGATTCCGCAAGGGACAAGGGATTGGGCATTGGCAATAGAGGCAAACAATAAAAGGATAAGCCCCAAAAAAATATATCGATTTATTTTTTTTATTTTCATCTTACGTCAATAATTTCTAATTTCTAATTCTGAATTTCGAATCAATTTTGAATGACAAAATGCTTGAAAAATTAAGAAATTCATACATTCATTCAAAATTCAAAATTGGAAATTCAAAATTGCCAGGCTATTTTCTCATCAAAACGTTCACCGCGTTTTGCGCCTGCTGGATGGCATCATGCACCCTCAAGCCCTTGAGCGCAACATCATCAATCATCCCGTCGAAAATTCGCTCAACCGCCAGATTGTCGGGTTGAGGCCAAGACTTGGCAATCAGATTTCCCGCGGCAAAAGGGGAAAGCAGGATATCCGATTTTTGCTTTTCGATGAGATCCCGCCGCGCGGCCGGCTTTTGCTGGTTGGCAATGTATTCCGCCGCCGGGTCGAATTTCACGCTCTCGGCTCCGGTCGGAGCCACAGGCAAACCGGCGCTGGCCGATTGCGGCATGGTGAGATACCGGACAAACTTCCAGGCTTCAGCCAGGCGCTGTTCATCGGTGGCATATGTGTTTTTGCGCTGCTGGGCTTCCACGACGGCTTCCTGGTTGGGTACTTTGTTTTTGGAAACGGCATATCCCCAATAGTTGGCAAAATCAATGTCAAGGCCATTGCCGCTCTTGTCTTTGTTCTGGGGAACTTTGGCAATTCCGAAATTCAGCTTGGGAGCTTTGGCCTGGATTTGCGGCATCAACCAGGAATAATTGAGCATCATTGCCGTTTTTCCTTCGGCAAAGCTGTCTTTTGAATTGTGCTGGAGAGAATTCCACGTGTATTCGGCCGCCGATGAATTTGAAAATTTTGTATAATAGGCAAGAGCCGATTCTCCCGGGGGCAGCTCGCCGCCGTAGGTGGCCTTCGTGAAATCGGCAAACGCAGCCTGGCGGCCGTCCCTCGGGTCAATCATATCCGCCCCCGACTGCATCATGAGAAGCGTGATGATGTCGGTCGCCCGGTTTATTTTTCCCGAACCCGCGCTTGCATCGCTTGACATTCCCATTGCCGCACCGGCCAGGGTGATGTTTCCGAATGAATCAATGCGGGTGATTTTCTTCACGGCGTCGTCAAAGTCAACCCACGTCGCCGGCGGCGCGACAACCCCGGCCTGGTTCAAAAGATCTTTGTTATAGTACAGCGCAAGCGAGTCAACCGACAGCGGAAGGGCGAATATTTTTCCATCGAAAACAAAATCCGCCGAAACCACATCGGGAAAAATTTCCTGAACCTGCTTTGGAGTGACAACGGGAGACTTGTCAGCCGCCAAATTGTCGACGGGCGCCGGAGCGATCTTTTCCTCATGCTTTGGAAGCCAAGTGTTGTTGATCAAAAATATGTCCGGCCCCGCACCGGTCGCCAGCGCATCCATCAGGTCGTTTTCATACGAATCAACCGTCAGTTTTTTGTAGACAATCTCCTTCACCCGCGGATTCCGTTTCCGGTATTCACTGATGGTTTTTTGCATCACGTCCGAATCGTCAAAAAGCCCCCAAACTTCGAGCCGGACTTCATAGTTCGCGCCGCCCGTGTTTCTGCATCCGCAGCCGGAAAGAAAAACGAGTGAAACGACAAACGCCAGCGAGAGGAATATAGATATTTTTTTTCGCATTGGATTTTTGTTTTACAGGATTTCTTTACTGGAATTTTACAACAAAAGCCAAAAGGGCACAAATACAAGTAGAGACTTGCCGTGGCAAGTCTCTACGAAAGATATTACAGGTTTTGATTATTGTCTTACAGCACCGCCGTTGCGGCGATTTTGTCATCGGCATTCAGTCTCATCACGCGGACGCCCTGTGTCGCCCGGCCCAGAACAGAAATCGTGGCGAGCGGCACGCGGATAATCTGGCCCTTGGCCGAGCTCGTGATGAGATCAGCTTCCAGATTGTCCGTGTTGATCATGTGGGCGGTCACCAGCTTTCCGGTTTTCGGCGTGATTTTGGCCGTCTTGATGCCCGAGCCGCCTCGCTTCTGGATTTTGTAGAATTTCAAATCCGTTCGCTTCCCAAATCCGTTTTCCGTGAGAATCAAAAGTTGATTGCCTTTCTGGTTTTTGAAAATCATATCCATTCCGACCACTTCGTCGTTCTTGGAAAGTCTGATCCCCCGCACGCCGGCGGCCGTTCGTCCCATTGCCCGCACATCCGTTTCCTTGAAGTGAATAGCCTGCCCGGCCGCGGTGGTGATGATGATTTCGTCGCGCCCGGTGGTCGGCGCAATCCAGCGCAATTCGTCGCCTTTCGCCAAATTCAAGGCGATCAGCCCCGACCGGCGAACTTTGGCAAAATCTTCGATCGCCGTTTTTTTGACTGTTCCGAATTTCGTCGCCATGAAAAGATATTTGGCTTGCGAATCTTTTCCGGTCGCGATAATTGCCGTGATTTTTTCTTCAGGCGCA
>Ga0172369_10000955_pt1 | contig 42893 bp, 50 predicted proteins | sample LakKiv25m_FD_114539 | JGI IMG/M metagenome (GOLD analysis project Ga0172369, IMG submission 114539) | Freshwater microbial communities from Kabuno Bay, South-Kivu, Congo - kab_022012_11.25m | ecosystem: Environmental > Aquatic > Freshwater > Lake | place: Democratic Republic of the Congo...
ATCTTTCGTAGCATCCTCTCTATTATTGGACACGAACCTCTGACAGAGCATTTATGGATTGTTGAAGAAACGACAGTTCGCATCCGGGGCAAAGAATAGAAATCTATTTAATTTCCAGCATCCGGTCCAAGGCCCTTTTTGCGGGAATCCTGATATTCTCAGGAACTTTAATGAGATAATTATTTTCCTTCAGCGCCCTTAAAACGCTGCGGAGCGTTGTCTTCTTCATGTTCGGGCATAGCATGTCTTTTCTCAATGGATAAAAAACCTTGTCAGGATTTTCTTTCCTAAGCCTGTGCATAAGCCCTATCTCTGTGCCGACAATAAATTCTTTTTCGGAAGACGCCTTCGCAAACCTCAGCATTCCTGACGTGCTCGTCACATGGTCGGCCATATCAAGAACCTCAATCCTGCATTCAGGATGCGCCATCAGGACTGCCTTCGGGTGCTCGGCCCTCGCCTTCTTAACATCTTCGGGTGTCACTCTCTCATGCACATGGCAGAACCCATCCCACGCAATCACCTGTTTTTTCGTATTCCTCGCAGCCCACATTGAAAGGTTCTTGTCCGGGATGCATATCACCTTATCGCCCGGAAGCGACTCTATGACCTTCACGACATTTGCCGAGGTGCAGCATATGTCGCTTTCCGCTTTCACATCAGCGGTTGTGTTCACGTAAGTTACAACCGGAACTCCGGGATACCTTGCCTTTATATCTCTGAGTGTAAATTCAGGTGGATAAATAAAAGCAGGCGGATTTTCAAAGCCCGGAAAACTTTTTCTGACAGGCCTCGGTGAATCAACTTTTATCATGTCCGCCATGGGGCAGCAGGCGTCAAGCTCTGTAAGGAGCACCGTCTTTTCAGGCGAAAGGATGGACGCGCTTTCAGCCATGAAATTTACTCCTGCAAAGACTATAACTTCACATTTAATAGTAGCGGCAGTCCTGGAAAGCTCAAGAGAATCGCCTACAAAATCAGCAATGTCCTGCACTTCGTCTCTCTGATAATTATGAGAAAGAATGATTGCATTCCTCTGTTCTTTCAGCTTCAGAATTTCTTCTTGAAGGGAGATATTATCTGTGGACATCTAAAACCTGACGGAATTTTGCTTATTATTATAAAGAGGGAAATTTGTGAAGAGGACTGTGCCGTCCTCCATTATAATTTTATAAATAGGCTCCTTTTTAGGCTTACGAGAACCGGGAAAAGAGACGTCGGATTTTCCTTTGTAAATAGCGAGAACTTTCCTGACATACTGTTTTGTTTCTGCATACGGAGGGATTGTGCCGTGTTTCTCAACGGCCTGCGGGCCGGCGTTATAAGCGGCAAGGGCCAGCGTCAGGTTCCCGTTAAATCTCTCAAGAAGATACCTTAGATACCTTGTCCCGCCGTCAATATTTTCTTCCGGGTCAAAAGCATTTCTTACCCGCAGGTCATTTGCTGTCCCGGGCATAAGCTGCATAAGCCCCATTGCGCCCTTTTTTGAAACAGCGTGAGGATTGCCGTTTGATTCTGCTTTTATAACAGCCTTGACCAATGACGGGTCCACGTCATTTTCTTTTGCCTTTTTATTAATTATGGGGTGTAGGCTGTCATTCTGCTGGTCTGGGATATTACGCGCAACTTTTACGGCCTTGTTTGCCTTTTCCTTGGTCTTTATTGCCTTATCGGGTTTTTTGCCGCGCGGGACATCAGTGTAAAGGACAGTTCCGTCTTCCCCGACATATTTGTATATGCCGGCCTCTGCAACACCGCAGATTAAGAATAAAACCGCCAATGTCCTTAAAATTATCATCCTGACCAAATATTACCATTTCACTCTGTGTCTGTCAACCTGAAATGATTATTCCGTCTGCTCTCTTTTATCTTCTGCCTTGCTGAACACTCCCATTTTTGCCCAGAGCCAGAAAAGACTTTTCATGCTTCTCAGGGCGACAAAAAAATCATTCAGGCTTCTCATCTGAAAAAGTTTTTTGAGAATGAACAAAGGCCTTGAATAAAATCTTCTGAAAGCTATCTGCCTTAACTCAAAAATTTCTTCTCTTTTCATTGAGTAGGGGATAAACGCCGCGCCCTGATAAGTGAAATCCGAAAGCTCGTCAGACAGCGTCCCGTATTTTTCAAGGTTGTCATAAAGGTATGTGCCGGGGAACGGAGTTATTGCATGAAAATTAGCTATGTCCGGATTAAGCTCTATCGCAAACTTAATTGTTTGCAATCCTTCCTCAAAAGTCTCGCCGGGAATGCCGAACATAAAAGGAGCGCTTACCCTGAGCCCGGCTTCTTTTGCCCATTTAACTGCATTTCGTATCTGTTCCAGAGTTATTCCCTTTCTGATTGTATTAAGATTTTTCTGGACACCGCTTTCCGCCCCGAATAATATCGCCCAGCATCCTGCATCCTTGAAGGCCTGAAGCAGCGGCTTATCTACCTGATTAACGCAGGCAGAGGCGAACCAGGTGAAATCAAGCCCGCTTCGTTTTATTTCCTGAGCCAGTTTCATAGCCCTGTCATAATCAGCTGCAAGCGTATCGTCTATGAATTTTATTTCCCTGAACCCTTGCTTGATGCAATGCTTAAGCTCCTTCATAACATTTTCAACGCTTCTGTACCTGATGCCTGTCTTGCGTTCTTTGTCTATCTGAAAACAGTAAATACACCTCCGGTTGCAGCCTCTTGATGTTATAAGAACGGCAACAGGTTTTCTTTTATATGTTGCCGGAGGAGGGATATATTTATTCACATCGCCCAGGAGCTCTCTTGCCGGAAAAGGAAGAGAATCAAGGTCTTCAATTAACGGACGGGATAGGTTTTTTATAATCTTCTTTCCGTCCCTGTAAACAACCCCGAGAACACCTTCAAGGTTTTTGCTTGTATTTAGCCTTTCAATTATTTCAAGGGTTGTAAATTCGCCCTCTCCTGTTACTATTGCATCAACGGATTCTCCGGCATCTTCAAGGCAGTCCTCCTGTCTGGCTATTGGATACGGGCCTCCGGCAGATATAAAGACATCTTTGCCGAGCAATTGCTTAATATCACATGCTGTTTTCTTAGCCTTTTCCCAGCCGAAGGTTGTTGAATAAATCCCTACAAACTCAGGATTGAACCGATTTACCTTTTGGAGTATCTGTTCATGGGTCATAAATGCGCCGTTGAAAAACTTCACCTCATGCCCCGCCTTCACCAGGACAGCAGCGACATAAAGTGTTCCCAAGGGCTGCCAGTAGTTAATCTGCGAGCTTGCAGTTTTTGAAGAAAAGATATCTTCAGGAACCCACGCCGGTATGATTAATGCGCATCTCATAGTAAACGCAAAGGTATAATGGTGAATCGGTGAATCGGTGAATCGAAAAAAAATTTTTCATGTCTCTTTAAGTCCCTATGCACCAATTCACCCATTTACCCATTCACCTTTTATTTATTATCTTCTCCGCCGTTTCTATCCCAGATTCTATCGCATGGTCCATGTTGTAATACCTGAACATACCGCTACGGCCTGCGATATGCAGATTTTTAAACCTGTCAAGATAATCGTACATCTCATCACAGAGTTCCTTATATCCGACTTCAAACAAAGGATATGCGTTAGGCACTCTCACCACAACGCGGTCTATCACTTCATTTTTTTTGATAAATCCCATATTGTCAAGATTTTCAACGGTAATAGCTTCAAGCTCTTCATCATTTTTGGCCCATATCGCATCAGCCCTAAAACTAAAAAACTCCGCAACAATAACGGTCTGGCCCTCAGGCGCCATTTTTTCGCTCCAGTTTGTCGGCTCATGCAACCTGCCGAAGGGGATCCTCTGCTCGGGAATATATATCCAGGTCTGGTCTGTAACTCTTTTTCTGTTTATCATAACAGCGACTAACAAAAGGTCCCTGAACCTGAGCCTTGCAGCTGCAGTTAATATTTTTTCAGGAGGAGCGGGATTCAGCATCTTGACAAGCCTTGTTATCGGGATGCTTGATATGAATTCCACGCCGTTTTCAGCGATTATCTGCCCATGACTATTTATTGTTATACTCTCTATTTTAAAGTCCCAATGATTTATACGCTCTATGCGTGCATCCGTTAAAACGCTGCCATTTCCTGCCTCTATATTTTCCTTGAGCTTGTCGGAAATACGGCCGATACCCAATTCAGGATAGAGAAATCTGTCTACAAGAGACGGCATATCCCTTCCCGTTCTTTTAAAGAATGCACTTTTAACAGCACGTGCAAGCGACATTCCGCTTATTCGCTTCGCAACCCAATCAGCGCTTATCCTGCTGCATTCAAGGCCCCATACTTTTTCACTGTATTCCTTGAAATATATCTCATACATCTTCCTGCCGAAATTGCCGACCACCCAGTCCTCCAGAGAAACAGGCGCAGGCCGTTTTATCAGCCTTTTAATCTTTTCAATTCCGTAATCGGCAATTATGTTTAATGTTGTTGCAAGGCCGAGTCCGAATATGGCATTAAGCGGCTTCAGGGGATAATCAAAGTATTTGCCGCGCATGTATATCTTGCTTTTGCGGGGAACTGAGATAAGCTCACCGCCCATTAACTCTTTCACAAAATTATTGATTTTTTCGTCTTTTGTGAAAAACCTATGGCCTCCGAGGTCAAATCTGAATCCGTTGTGGCCTATTGTCTTTGAAAGCCCACCGACAAGGGAATCGCCCTCAAAGACCTTAACGCCGAACCCTGCCTTTGTTAAAGTATACCCTGCAGAAAGTCCTGTAAGGCCCCCGCCGAGTATAATAATCTTGTCTTTTTTAGTGAGATTTGTCATGGGAATATTTAGGCAGTCCTGACGCTAAATACAGCAGACAGTCCCCGATATTGTTACTGTATAATAACCTTCTTTTTCTCCAATCTCGGACTTGCAGCCTGACATTGATGCGAATGTCATAACCCTTTTTGCATCCTGTAAAGAATTGAGCAATATCTCTATAAAAACATCCTTTCCGCAGTAAGACGCCAATACCTCTTTTAATTTTATGAAAAGACTTGTCCCTTCAAATTCTCTTGCATCAATTACCATGTTTATAGTTTACAAATACTTCCATGCTTTTTTCCAGAAAGCAGCTGAAAATAAAAAGGCCCGGAGAATTGAAATACTCCCGGGCCTTGTTTTTCGGTAAAATATGCGGTCAATCCTGCATCGGTTTTATGAACTTAAAATAAACCATGGTCCAGTTTCCGAGGATTATAGCAATTGTTGCTGTGATGCTTCCGATGGAAAGCGTACTAGCGCCTGTAAGCGCCTGTCCGATGTTGCAGCCTCCTGCTGCTGCTGCGCCGAATCCCATCATAATGCTGCCGCCGAGCACGGTTAGAAGCTCTTTTGCGTCACGCGGCGTTTTCCAGACAAACTCCTTTAGTATTTTTGCGCTGATTGCCGCACCGATGGGCACACCGATTATATAAAACGCAGCCCAGGTTACCTTAAACCCAAAAAGGTCATACATAGGGAAAAAGGCCGAACGTGCATCGCCGGTAAGCAATGTAAAAAAAACCTCTCCTGTAGGCGTTGTAAAATTAAGCCCGCGTGCAAATCCCGGAGAGCCGAAATATTCGGACGCCCAGAATGCAAGCGCGCCTGAAAGTCCGACCAGAACAGCAGTGACAGACCAGTAAAAACCTGTCTGTTTTTTGATTGAAAACGGCGCGCTCTTAAGGGTAGATAAGAATAAGACAACGCTGATTACTGCGATAATTATCCACTTTATCTCAATGCTGTCGCCGCCTATAAGACCGTGCATCGTCATTCCCGGCTCGCCAACCCTTACGCTCCTCAGCGCATCATAAACAGGTTTGAGAATTCCATTTGTAGTCATGCCTATTCCAAGGAAAAAACCTAAGACCGCAACCCACGACGCCATCTGGCCTTCTCCCATCCTGTAGATAATGCCGCTTCCGCATCCTCCTGCAAGCACAATACCGAGTCCGAATACATAACCTCCGATAATGTTTGCAAGCGGATAAAAAGACTGTGCCTTCAGGTGAATAAGCCCGGAGTCATTGAGCGCGTTAGAGCTTATCAGCAAAACAATCAGCGCGAGAAGATACGCATGAAAGAGAGTGAAGTCCTTGATAAATATCGTATCTCTGAAAGCCGAGTTCATGCAGAATCTTCCCCTCTGGAGAATAAACCCGAAAATACCGCCGACAAGCAAACCTGAAATAATGAACGTCAAACTTACGCTTTCCGCTATACCTTCCATACCTTCCCCTCCCTGAGAAAAAATTTTGTTTAAAATATCACAGCACTTTTTTTTTGTCAACAAAGCTGTTGATAAATATTGCGGGTTGCCTAATCAAAATATATCGTTACAAAAGTTTTATGGCGGAATATATCGTCTGACCTATCAAAAACCTTGCTCTGATGAAATCTTTTGATCTTTTGTTGTAGGCCTTCAGGAACCGGTGCAGCTCGTTCTCCCGCTATAATGACCAGGGCTGTTTTTTCTTCGCGCGGTTTTATTGCATAATAGCCCGGGTTTTTGTATTCCCATGTAAACCGCAATGATGACTCCTCTGTCTCCTTTTTCCCCAGTCCGAAACCAGGAATGTAATCATAATGGATATTCTTTCCGGTAAAAAGGTCCAGCAGCGGCGCTGCAACAGCAGGATTAAGCACAGGGTCTTTTAACGGTGTAGTGATAACCTCAACGTCAGACACTTCCAGAGTATCCAGAAAGCGTCCTGCAGCCTTAAGGTTTACAGCGCTCAGTTTTCCCATAAACGGAAGATAAACAAACACAGCTAGCATAACAGATAAAACCGCTGCCGACAGCGAGATGAACTTTGATGTCTCACTATTTTTAAAACAGGAAAGTCCGTAGGATGCTGCCATGCAAAGCATCGGAAATATCACAACCGTATAACGTATCCTTTGCACCTGAAAAATGATTATGAAAAGCAGCGGTAAAATTATGAGCAGGTATTTTTTATCTTTTTTTCTGACGGCAGCATAGACTGAGCACAGCGCGGCAAGCGTTATAAGCGGACTTATCTGGAAAAAAAATGAGGATATGAAACTCTCTCCCCAATTCTTAAGCCCGGGTATTTGATACGCCAAGAGGAACCCTAATTGCTCGCAGAAAAAATTAAACTTATATATAAAGACAAAAACCGCCAGAATTCCGGCAAGCAGCAGCGCAGAGAAACCTCTGTATAAAAAAACTGAATTTTCCGTTTCGCTTCTCAAGATAAAAAATATTACCGGCAGAACCGGCAACAAAGGCCATAGGGAATACTTTGTAAAAATTGCAAGCGCTGTAACAATTGCCGAAACCAATATCATAATGCCGCCGCGGTCAAGGGCCTTTATGAAAACAAAGATTGAGAGCATAAGGAAGAACATGCTTGCCGTGTCAACAAGCATGAGCGGAACCTGAGAATACAGATACGGTATCCCCATGAGGAGCATCCCGGCATACAATCCGAAACGTTCATCCCAGAGCCTTCTGCCTGTAAGATAGATAAGGACAACGGTTGAAGAGAAAAGAAATGCCGTAAAAATCTGTATATAAATTCTTGATTCTCCCAAAAACCTGAATATAAGGCCGTAAATAAAAGGAATAAGGGGCATGTCCGTCCATGCGCTAATGTCCCTGCCCCATTCTCTGACGAAATATCCTATGCCGTAGATTTCAAGATGTTTTGCCTGCGTGAAATATCTTGATGCATCAACTATAACCTCTTGCTCTTGCCAGAAAAAAGATGAAATCGCAAAAGATAAAACAAAAAGAGAAAAAACAGCATGCCTTTCAAGAAAGGACGTCTTTGAAAGAACAAGTGCGATGAAAAGTCCGGCAAGAATACCAAGAAAAATATATGTTGCGCTTACGCCCTCAAACGCCCATTGCCAGCTTACAAGCCGGTTGTCATCCAGCGCCTTTAAGGCAAACAGCGCAAGATATATCAGTAAAATAAAGGCAAAAGAAATTACAATGTGTCTATTCTTTTTAAACAGGCCATGGATATGGGGCGCTACCATGATATTACTTTATCGTAAGAAAAAATATCATCTACAAGCTTGTCATAAGAGACTTCTTTTTTTGAAAGGTTGACGACCTTAACCTCGTTGCCCTTTGACTGTGCAAGTATTATCTCATCCGGCAATATCGCAGCTCCGTCATTAAGTATATGCAAAATCTTCATCTGAATTTCCCCCTTAATTAAAGTACAAGGATCCTGTCGGCATCATGCACCATCTCTGCGTTGTTGAGCTGACTTCCGCATACAATCTCATCAGGAATGCCTTCTTTTGATATTCCGAATCCTTTTGCATTATAGTCGCAAAAACTCATCCTGACGCCCTTCATACCGCACAGTTCCCTGAAATAAGGGTTTCCAAGGAGCCTTGTCCCTTCATCCATGTTGAAGATTATGACCTCATGCCCTTTCGCAAGCGCTGCCTTTGTTATACCAAGCACATCAGTAAGATGCCTGTCGGTATTCACAAGTATTCCAAGTTTCATGTTTATCTCCGGTTATCCTTAAATTAATACGGAATCACGACATCATACTCTGTCAGGGCTTGAGCGATTTCTTCGGTAGTCATCTGTTTGAACTGATTTTCAGGGTTATTAGAAAACATCTCTGCCTTCATATCGGCAAGCGCCTCAAGGCTCATCTTAATATTTTGGTCCGATGCAAGTTTTTTATCCATAACAAATACGCTTATAGAATTGTCGGCAAGCGTAAGCCCTAACGCCATTCTTAAAGCTTCTTTTTGCCTGTCTCTTACCAGCACCGCAATTTTTTTTGTCATTTATCCCCGCAGTAAGCCCTAATCGCTTCAGCTACATCATTTACTTTTATTTCTTCCATACATTGAACGTTTCTGCATTTCTTTTTATAACACGGAGAACATTCAAGGTCTTTTTTTATTATGACATGCGAGCTGCCGTAAGGGCCTGTTCTCATCGGGTTTGTGGGGCCGAATATGGCAAAAACAGGCACTCCAAGAGCTGCAGCAATATGCATTGGGCCTGAGTCGTTAGTAATCACAAACCTTGCATTTCTTATTATTTCTATGAGTTCTCTTAATGTCGTTTTCCCTGCCACTGACAAGGCATTGCTGCGAGAATTTTTTACAACAATATCGGCCGTATCAATATCGGATTTTCCGCCTACAACCACCGAGTTAACAGGCAGCATGGCCGCAAGTTTACCGAATCTTTCAGGATGCCATCTCTTTGTTTCCCATCTTGCCCCCGGAGCCATAACAGCATATTCCTTATGAAGCTGATGGCTGATTCCGCCTGAGGCGGCTGATAACTGACGGCTGAAAGACAGGGGAAATGGAAATCTAATATCAGAGATGTCGCAGCCAAGAAACTTTGCTATCTCAAGATTCCTGTCTACGGCATGAACATCTTTTCCGCTCCTAACCGTGTGTGTATAAAAAAACCTGCTCCCCTCCCTTGCCTCTTTAAACCCTACTCTCACCGGAGCGCCTGTCGCCTTTGCAATAATCCCGCTTCTGAGAAGCCCCTGAAGGTCTACGACAAGGTCATACTTTTCAGCCTTTAGCGATTTAAACAAAGCGCGCAGTTCTTTTATTGTAATCCTTACGCTTTTAATCCTCTTCCAGGCATCCTTGTTAATAATCCAGAGTTTGTTTATCATGGGATGGCCTTCCAGGAGTTCATTAAGTCCTTTTGCGATAATCCAGTGAATTTCTGCTTTCGGGAAATTGTCTTTGAGGACATTCAAAAACGGAAGGCTGTGGACAACATCTCCCAAAGAACTCGGCTTAATGATGAGAATTTTATGCGGAGGCTTTTTGAGTTTTAGAACTTCTTCAGACATCATATTATATTTTACAATATCTCAGCCTCCAAACACTCAGGGTTAGTCCTATTTCCTCTCTTCAAAATTTTTTATAAACTGCGCTATTTGGATTCCGAGATAGACGCACTTTATGCCGTCCATGCATTCATCAGCATCTTTTTTTTCAATATGGGTTGCAAGCTCGCGGCTGTTTTTCTTGAATTTTACAAGAAAGGCATTTTTGGCCCTGTCAAAATCAACAGACACAGAGACATCGTGTTTTACAATCTCAGGATACATCTCCATAATCTTATCTTTCAAAGCGACATTTGAATAACCCATGTTTTCCTCCCTTTTTAGTATCAAAGAGTCAAAGTGTCAGAGAGTCAAAGTTTTTAGCTTTGATGCTATGACCCTTTGATACTCTGACTCTATAGCATTCATGCCCACGGCGTGCCTCCGTCAACAATGCTGTGTTCTTCCCACATAAACCAGTTCCCTGTATCGGAAAGAAAAGAATATGAATTCGCAAAAATACTGTAATGCTGTTCCTCTTCTTTTATAAGCCTCGCAAAGAGAGCCTTTTCTTTTTTGGTCTTCGCCTCTGAAAGCGCCTTCTTATAAAACTCAATCCCTTCTTTCTCCATCTGAGACGCTATCCTAAACGCCTCAAGCTCATCCTTTGTTGCCTTAACCCTTGTCATCATCTCATCCTTCATTGACTCAAATACAGTACTTACATTTTCGAGAGGGCTTACATCGCTGAACTTTATACCAAGCCCCTTAAATATCTGAGTGAGCATATTAAGATGTCTTTTTTCATCCTCCCTTATTGTAAGAAACATCTTTTTGCCTACAGGATTTGCCGTTTTGTCCGAGGCTTCTTGATAGAATTTTATAGCGTCCGTCTCCATCCTGATAGCTATCTCAATAGCATTTGTCATTGCCGCCTCCCTTTGAGCAACAGGCTGTCAGCCTTCAGCTCTCAGCTTTAGGTTTCGCCAAGCTTTATTCTTAACCTTTTCAAATAGTCAATGTGTTTGGTCTCTTGTTCCGACATTTCTTGAAATACAACTCTTGCATTCGTATCAACAGCGCTTTTTGCAAGCTTGCTGTAAAGGCTGTATGATTTGCCCTCTATCTCCAGCGCAAGTATTAAGGCTCCCGGATCATCTATAAATTTATGTTTCTCAATCTCTGCCTCAAGATCTTTTACCGGGATGCCGGCCTCCGTATGCGGGGCTTCGGTATTTTTTGAAAACCTGTCAAAACCTGTTATGTCCCTATCTTCCTGAATTGACTGATAGAGGTATCCGATAAAGTCCATATGTTTATGCTCCCACAATGAAAGATTCCTGAACACTTTCTTTGCCTCGGGGTTCAAGGCCTTAACCGCCGCATCCGCATAAAAATTCATTGTGCCTTTTTCCATAAGATATGCCTCAATAAGCGCCTGTATCAAGTCTTCTTTTCCTGTAATCATACTCCTCTTTCAATATGATTCAAACTTAACAAACTCGTTCAGTTCCCTTCTGAAGGCCCGCGGAAGAAGCGTTACCCCTGTCCTGAGATAACCGATGGCTATCAGCATCGGTATTATTTTATCGGCAGGAATATTGAATTCCTTTTTTATGCAGTCTTCATCAAAACCGTCCAGGGGATGCGTTTCAAGTCCAAGTCCCTTTGCTGAAATCATTATGTTCATCGCAAACAAAGATGTGTTCTTCACGGCAAATATTTTTCTCTTAAGGCTGTCTTCAGCGCCGTAAAGATTTCCCGCCATCCCTTTATACGTCTCTCTCATCTCAGGCTTCATATATCCAAGCGCCTGCCAGCTGTCAAGCATCCTGTCCATGTTTTCTTCTACGCCCGTCGGGTCGGCAACCATAATCAGCACAGCAGATGCCTCTTCAACCTTAGGCTGGTTAAAGGCGCACTGGCGTAATATCTTTTTCCTCTCAGGCTGTTTTACAACTACTACTTTCCACGGCTGGAGATTGAAAGACGAAGGCGACAGATTTGCAATTGCAAGCAGTTCTTTAATCCGGCTGTCGGATAACTCCTTCCCGGCTTCAAAGTAATTTATGGAACGCCTTTCTTTAATTGCCTGAATTACATCCATATTTATTACCTCCTACGCTGTCCGTCATAATAAAAAAGCTTCCGTTAGTTCCAAGCTTATCACATCCGCTGCTAATGTCAATACCTCACAGGAAGTCCATAATCTGCAGTTAAGTTATGGATAAAAAAATAAAAATAAAACAGTCACGCTTTACATATATATGGTTTTAAAATATATAATATCTTCAAAAGAACAAAACCGGAGAAAAAGAAATTGCAGGAAAATACCGAAGAACTATTAGAAATAACCGATAACAACGGCAATGTAATCCGGGTTGCTCCGAGGTCCGAGATACACGGAAACCCCTCTCTGATGCACAGGGTCGTGCATGTTCTTGTGTTCAATAGAAAGGGAGAGCTTTTTCTGCAGAAACGCTCGGAGACCAAGGATGTAGCTCCCGGCAAGTGGGACACATCGGTTGGAGGGCATGTTAATCCGGGAGAGGGACTTCTTCAGGCGGCAAAGCGGGAAATGCAAGAAGAACTCGGCCTCACGGCCTGTCAGCCTGAGTTTCTTTATTCATATATCCACACAAACCCTTATGAAACAGAGCTTGTGCATACATATTCATGCATCTATGACGGCAGCGTATCCTTCAATAAAGAAGAAATTGATGCGGTCCGGCTGTGGGATATCGGGGAGATAAAACAGAACCTCGGCAAAAATATATTCAGCGATAATTTTGAAAACGAAATAAAAAAATATCTGAAAACGGTGAATAGGTGAATCGGTCAATCAGTGAATCGGAAAAACAAAAAATATTAAAACCTATTCACCCATTCACCAATTCACCCATCAAACTCGCCGTTTTTCGCTTCCGTAGATATATTTATGCAGCTGAAGGTTCAGCCTTACGTCAAGTCTGTCTTCAAGCATCCACTTTATAAGCAATTCAGGCTGGAGTATGCCGAAGGCGGGAGAAAAGAGAATATGCCATTTTTCCTTAAGCTTATGTTCATGAATAACATCTTTTGCCCATTCATAGTCTGCCTTGCCGGTTATCACAAATTTTATCTCATCACCTGATTTCAGGTAATCAAAATTAGACGTATCCAGGCCGTCATGCATGCCGCTGCCCGGCGTCTTTATATCAAGGATTATAACGGCCCTGCTGTCAACATCCTTTATGCTCATAGTGCCGTTTGTTTCTATAAGAACTTTGTAGCCCTCATTTATCAGGCGCTCTACCAGACGAAAGGTTTCTTCCTGAAGCAGCGGCTCGCCTCCTGTGATTGCAACAAGGCGCGCGCCTATCAGTTCCACTTCGTTTATGATTTCATTTTCGGTAAGCTCAAACCCTTCATAATAGGCGTATTTTGTATCGCAGTATGAGCATCTAAGATTACAGCCTGCCACCCTGATAAAGGTGCAAGGCATCCCGGCATACGACGATTCACCCTGTATACTTGTAAATATTTCGCAGATCTTCATTCCGTATTCTTAATTATTTCATAAAAACCACCAAAAATTCAATTTTTTTCAAGACAAAGTAACGGTAAACAGGATTGGCTTGAGCGAAAATGTTAAACTAATTAATGTTTGACAAAAACTGTAAGAATCTTCTGGTAAGAGGCGTCAACTGGATTGGAGACGCAGTAATGACTATGCCGGCCCTCAGGTCGCTTCGTAAGGAACTTCCCAGAGCAAAAATATCCCTTCTCGTTAAGCCGTGGGTAGCGCCTCTTTTTGAGAACAACCCTTTTATAGATGAGCTTATAATTTACGAGGATAAATATAAAGGCATAAGCGGCAAGTTCCGGCTGTCTTCCATTCTAAAGAGAAAGAAGTTCTGCAGTTCAATACTTTTTCAGAATGCCTTTGATGCGGCCTGGATTGCATTTCTTTCAGGCATCCCCCGGAGGATTGGCTACAAACGGGATATGCGGGGCTTCCTTCTTACAGATTCCATACCCTTTAATAATGATGACAGAAAAATGCACCATACAGACTACTACCTGAACATCCTCAGACAGACAGGCATAGATGCTGAGTTTTCTATCCCATATCTCTATCTGTCTCCGAACGAGAGGATTAACGCAAGAAACATACTTCAAGGATTGAAGAGGCCTGTCGTAGGCATTAATCCCGGCGCTACCTACGGCTCAACCAAAAGGTGGCTGCCCAAAAAATTTGCAGAAGTTGTTAAAAAAATAATTACTGAGCTCAGCGGGAGCGTTGTCATCTTCGGCGGAAAGTCGGAAACAGAAATAGCGGAAGAAATACTTTCCAAATTTCAAATTTCATCCCGAAGGTTGCTTCGGGACAAATTTCAAATTTCAAATATGGCCGGACTGACAAACCTCAGAGAGCTTTCAGCCCTCATATCAGAATGCGATGTCTTTCTTACAAATGACTCCGGCCCTATGCATATTGCTTATGCAGTGAGAACCCCGTTGGTTGCGATATTCGGCTCAACAGATCCTGAACTGACAGGCCCTTTGGGTATAGGCAATATCGTAATCAGAAAAGACCTCGGGTGCAGCCCGTGCTTTGAAAAAACATGCGAAAAGGAAAAAATGGACTGCCTGGATGCCATAACTCCTGATGAAGTTTTTGACGCTATAAGGCGCCTTATCCCTAAAAATAAAGCCGTTTTCTTTGATAGAGACGGCACCTTGTGCAGGGACGCGGAATACCTTAACAGCTTTGAAAAGCTTGAGATATTCCCCGAAGCCGGAAATCTGCCGCACCTGAAAGAAAAAGGCTATAAGCTCATCGGCATAAGCAACCAGTCGGGCATTGCAAGAGGAATCGTTAATGAAGAATTTACAAAAGAGGTCAATAATATCTTCCTGGAGAAATACGGTTTTGATGACTTTTACTACTGCCCTCATCATCCCGACGAACACTGCCCGTGCAGAAAACCCGAGCCTGAAATGGTTTTAAACGCAAAGGCAGAACATAACCTGGACCTTAAACAATCTTATGTAATCGGAGACAAAGAGATTGATGTACAGCTTGCAAAAACAGTAGGAGCAAAAGGCCTTCTCGTCCTGACCGGACAAGGCAGGGAGTCGGCCGGCGCGGATTATATTGCAAAGAATCTTGACGAAGCTGTAAAATGGATTCTCGGCAATCCCTGAAAATTAAGGAGGTTTTTATGATAAAGATAGCGGTCGCAGGAGCAGCAGGAAGAATGGGAAGCAGGATTGCTGCGCTTTCAAAAGAATATCCTGATTTAAAACTTGCAGGAGCTTTTGAGAAAAACGGCCATTCTGCAATAGGGAAAGACCTCGGAACCATAGCAGGCATAGGAGAAACAGGGATAAGGCTCTCCGACAGCCTCGGAAATATTATTGACAACATTGATGTAATAATTGATTTTACATCCCCGGCCGCCACAATGGAAAACATCAGGCTTGCTTCAAAAAAAGGAAAGGCGATGGTGATAGGAACAACAGGGCTTTCAAAAGATGATATAAAGGAAATCCAGGCCCTGACAAAAAACATCCCATGCGTGGCGGCGTCCAACATGAGCACAGGAGTTAATCTGCTGCTGAAAGTATTACGGGACGTGGCAAGGGTTTTGGGAGATGAATATGATATTGAGATTGTTGAATCCCACCATAGACTGAAGAAAGACGCTCCGAGCGGAACAGCATTAAAAATGGCTCAGGTTATTGCCGATGCAGTAAACAGAAATCTTGACGAAGTGGCTGTTTATGCAAGAAAGGGCCTTATAGGAGAGAGGACCAAAAAAGAAATAGGCATACAAACGGTCCGCGCAGGCGACATTGTCGGAGAGCACACAGTCATGTTCGGAGGCCTTGGAGAAAGAATAGAGATAACGCACAAGGCCTCAAGCAGGGATACCTTCGCGCGCGGCGCATTAAAGGCTGCAATCTGGGTCTCGAGAAAACAGGCCGGGCTTTATGATATGCAGGATGTGCTTGGATTGAAGTAAAGATTTGACATGCATGAATAAACGCATCTCCGTTATCATCCCTAATTACAACGGCAGTTCTACGCTAGGCAGATGCCTGGAGGCTGCCTTCTCCTCAGAATATGATAACCTTGAGGTTATAGTTACAGATGACTGCTCAACGGATAATTCCGTAGAGATAATAAAAAAATTTCCATGCAAACTAATCCTGTTAGATAAACACTCCGGGGCATCCAGGGCAAGGAATGCCGGAGCAGAAAACAGCACGGGAACGATATTATTTTTCATAGACGCCGACTGCCTGATTCAGAAAGACACGCTGATAAAAGTAAATATGGCATTCTCAGGCGCGGAAAATGCGATAATCGGCGGCGCTTACACAAAGATTCCCTGCGATGACGGTTTCTTCAGCACATTTCAGTCTATCTTTATAAACTATTCAGAAACGAAAAAAAAAGAACCTGATTATATTGCAACACACGCCATGGCGCTTGATTCCGGAACGTTCAGAAAAACCGGAGGGTTTGCAGAAGGGTTCCTTCCCATTCTTGAGGATGTGGAATTCAGTCACAGGCTCAGAAAGATGGGCTATAAACTTGTAATGGAACCTGAGATAGTCGTTCAGCACATATTCAATTTTAATTTTATGAAATCGTTGAAAAACGCATTTAAGAAATCTTTTTATTGGACTATTTATTCGCTGAAAAACAAGGATATCTTAAAAGATTCAGGAACAGCTTCGCTGGAGCTGAAGTTCAATGTTATGTCATTCTTTATAAGCTTGCTTCTGATATGCCTGTTTCTTCTTATGAAAAACTATTTCGCTTTAGCGTTTTCGGTAATCATTCAAGTAGTCAACATTCGCATAATAAACAAAACTCTAATCAAGGAATTTTTTGAGGTAAAGGGATTATCCTTTACTTTTCTCTCATGCATCTACTATTTTGCAATTTATCCGATTGCCGTCGGAGCCGGGTCTTTTGCAGGAATAATTGATTATCTATTAAAATATAGAAAATAAGAGGATTTGCTTATAATGTATTCACCCTTTCGCCATTTCCCGTCTGTCCTGAAAAAATCAAAGCCTATCCATCTTACCTTTTTTGTAACCAGGAAATGCAATTCGCAATGTCCGTTCTGCTTTTATCTGAAAAGTTCCGGAGTCAGGGTTTCTCATAAAGAATTGTCTATTGACGAAATAGAAAAGGTTTCTAAATCCCTCGGCAGCCTGCTCTGGCTTGCATTTTCAGGAGGCGAGATATATCTCAGAAAGGACCTTGACGAGATAAGCAGGGTTTTCTACAAAAACAACAAACCTGCAATTATGCTTTACCCGACTAACGGGCTTCTTCCAGAACTCATCAGAGACAAAACAGAAGAGATAGTCAAATTTTGCAAAAAGAGTGTGGTCGTTGTAAAACTTTCCATTGACGGGCTTAAGAAAGCGCATGACAGGCTTCGCAATACGCCCGGAAGTTTTGAAAAAACCATGCAAACATATAACCTGCTGGGGAAACTCCTTGAAAGATACCCCAACTTTGAACTCGGGGTAAATACCGTCTTCTGCTCGGAAAATCAGGCTTCAATGGATGGGATAATAGATTTTGTAAACGGCCTGAAGGACATAAAAACTCATACCATTTCCCTGATACGGGGCAGCCTGGAAGACGAAAACTATAAAAAGGTTGACTATAAAAAATATCTCCATGCCATAAAAAGGCTTGAAGAGAACCTCAAGAACAGGACTTCAGCTACATACCGTTTCAGAGGTGCGCGTATCAAGGCAGCGCAGGACATCCTTCAGCGCAACCTTATACACCTCACCCTGCTTGAGCAAAAAAGGCTGACTTGCTGCTATGCCGGAAGGCTGAACCTTGTGCTTACGGAAAACGGCGATGTATTTCCATGCGAAATTCTCACTGGAAGATTCGGCAATGTCAGGGATTACGGCTACGATATTAAAAAAATCCTGCAAACCGAAAATACAAAAAAAATACTCGCATCAATCCAGAACAAAAAATGTTTTTGCACACACGAATGCTATCTCATGACAAACATCCTGTTTAATCCAAAGCTCTACCCTGCGCTTGCAAAGGAATACCTGCAACTACGATAACTATTCTATCTCAACCTTCTTTTCCTTCTTCTTTGCCTCCTCTGTCTTGGGAACCCTTAACTCCAGGACTCCGTCTTTGAAGCTTGCTTTTGCTTTATCTGCCTGCACTTCTGTTGGAATACGGAACGTGCGTGTGAAAGAGCCGTAGGATCTCTCCGTACTGTAATAATTCTTTTTCTCCACCTTTTCCTCTTTCTTTTTTTCTCCTGAAATGGTTACCGTATTGCCGGATATATTCACATCAATATTCTCTTTTTTCATGCCCGGCAAATCCGCCTTTATCACAATATCGTCTGCATCTTCATAAATATCAACCGTCGGAGTAATTTCCTCAATATCAGGAATCCTGAGCCGCGGCCACCACATAGGCTCCATCAAAGAAAACGGCCTCTTGAAAAAATCCTCAAAACGCCTTTCTATCTCCTCAAACGGAGAAAGCACCCTGGTAGCTTCAGTTTTTGCCACCTCTTTAGTCTCTTTTTTAGCCATAGTTTACCTCCTGAATATAGAATTCAACTCCCTCTATTTAAAATTATATTTCAGAGCGAAGGAATGTCAAGAGGTAAAAAATCAATATTTGATGCGGTGTTTGCAGTTTCTTTATCTTTCTTTTTCCATCATGGCAGACAGGTAACGAAGAAGTTCTTTTATACCCTGGCCTGTTGCGGCAGAGACGGGGAAGAATTCAATTTTTTTTGATTTGCAATATGCCGAAAGTTTTTTCAGCCTTTTCTTTTCCATCGCAATATCTATTTTTGTTCCGACAACAGCCTGCGGCTTCTTTAACAGCTTTGAACTATAAAGCTCAAGCTCTTTATTTATCTTTTTAAAATCCTCCACAGGGTCGGTTTCAGGCATGTCTGAGACGTCCACAAGATGAAGGAGCATTGAAGTGCGCTCCACATGCCTTAAAAACTGAAATCCCAGCCCCGCGCCCTTGTGCGCTCCTTCTATAAGCCCCGGTATGTCGGCTACGACAAAGCTCCTGAAATCCTTGAGCTTCACAACTCCGAGATTTGGCGTAAGGGTTGTAAACGGATAATCCGCAATCTTCGGCCTCGCGGATGATATTACTGAAATCAATGTTGATTTGCCTGCGTTGGGAAGCCCTATTAATCCGACATCGGCAAGAAGTTTTAACTCAATAATAAGATTTTTTTCTTCGCCCTCTTCTCCGGGCTGCGCAAATCTGGGAGCCTGCCTTGTGGGAGTTGCAAAGTGGGCATTCCCCTGTCCTCCCCTGCCTCCTTTTGCGATTATAACCTCGGCGTCTTCTTTATCAAGGTCTGATAGTATTTCATCAGTATCTGCGTCTTTTATGACAGTGCCTACGGGAACCGGAATTATCCTGTCCTCTCCGTTTCTGCCGTGCATCTTCTTGCCCATGCCGTGCTGGCCTCTTTTGGCCTTATTTTCTCTCTGGTATCTGAGGTCCAGGAGGGTATTTAATTCCCGGCTTGCCTTGAAAATGATATGTCCGCCCCTTCCGCCGTCTCCGCCGTCAGGCCCTCCTCTCGGAACATACTTTTCCCTTCGGAAACTCACGCATCCTCTTCCGCCGTCTCCGGCCTTCACATAAATTTTCGTATAATCAACAAATTGCATGGTATTATCGTAACATTTTCTTAATTTGGATTGTCATGGAAGACGCAGAGGAATTACCCTGCAGGGAAAAGAATTCCTGCGTAATAGCACAAAAAAACTGCAGCTTGAAACAACGCAGTTTTATCTTGCTGGAAAAATATATTTAGCCTGCACAGTAAGTAACTATCTCTTCGCGCGCCGCATTAAAACAGTAACATCCACTACTTGATTCCCGCCGCTGACTCTGCCCTCTCTCGTTGCCATAATGCCTGCTGCCCTGCCTCCGGTCCCAAGGCTTATTGCCTCCCAGCCTTCACTGGAAAGTTTATTGACCTTTAGTTCAGCCTCTTTTGCAGCCTCGTCAGCGTTAGTAAATGAAGTACCAACCACAATCTGATAATCGTATCTTGGATTCGTGCACCCGAAAACAAACATAATCCCAACGAGCAAGCCTACTAATAAAAAAATCTTGTACTTCATACCGACACCTCCTTAAATTTTCTATTCGACGCATTTAAATATCCAGGTAAGATCAACTTCCCATAAACGGTTCTCGCATACAATACGGTCAAAGCGGTATCTGAGTAACCTAAAATTTGGACATTCTTCATTTAAAGAACAAATAGCCCGTGCACCTCGCTGACCCTTGCCAATTAGGGCATCGGACATCTCTCTTTCTTCATTTTCAGTAATATTGTCGCAATCTCTGACTAATACTCTGTTATAAACGCGAATGGTATATTCTGTCTCACATTCCGGAACAAACCTAACTCCCTGCTTGAGGAAGAGATCTAACCTTTCGCTAAGAGCTTTTTTGTGAACCTCCATAGATAAAGCAACCCTTTGCGCCTGTTTTACAGATTTAACTTTCACCCTTTTTACCTTACTCAAACTGCCTTTGTTTTTATTCACCATACTTTAGACCTCCTTTAAAAAATATTTTAAGGAATCCTTGTGCTGAGCGACAAACTTTGCCCACTACGATGATTTATTAAGTTTAATGTATTTTTCTATATCCTCACGTATTCCTGTCCAGCCAAAATCTTGACTATACATCCTTGACATATCGGAAATCCATCTCTTCTGTTTTGTCACTCAGTAAAACATTTTCTTTTATACTATGCCTTTGAGTGGCATTATATGAGAGATAAAGTAAACATGTCAAGCAATTTCCAAAACTGTTTGTTTCTATTGACAAACGTAATACGTTTGTCTACTATTAAAAATAAGCTGACAAATCTCTGGGAGTTTTGAATGAGAGCTATAAGCTCAATAAAATGGACTATTGAAAGCGTAGAACATATAGCACGACATGCCGTTAGGCCGGAGGAAGTTGAAGAGGCTTGTTTCAATGAGGATGTCGCACCGTTTATCAGAACCGGCAGGGAAAACTTACATTATGTTTTTGGCAGAACATATTCCGGAAGATTTCTTTTTATTGTTATTAGATTTATCAGGCATGGAGAGATAAAAGTTATAACTGCAAGAGATATGAACGCATGGGAAAAGAATTATTTTAGAAAGAGAGGCAAATAAAATGGGAAAAATACCGAAATTCAAGACCGGTAAGGAAGCGGCAAAGTTCTGGGAAACACATAGTTTTGAAGATTATTACAAAGACACAAAAGAAGCCGCAATAAGATTCATCAAAAAGCCTAAGAAAATTGTTGCAATAAGGCTTGACCCTGATGATATTAATTCAGTTGAAAAGATTGCCGAGCTAAAGGGTTTAAGCTACACAGCGCTTCTCAGGATGTGGATTAAGGAACAACTGACCAAAGAATTAAAACGAGTCGCTTGATAAGCTCCGTTGAGCGCCTTTTTTATTTCTTCCCCTCCGCCAATCCGAATGCCTCGTGCAAAACCCGCACCGCAAGTTCGGTATATTTAGCGTCTATAACGCAAGAGACCTTTATCTCCGACGTGCTTATCATCATAATATTTACATTATGTTTTGCGAGCGTTTCAAACATCTGGGAGGCAACGCCTGAATGAGTCCTCATGCCCACGCCTACAATGGATATCTTCGCAATATCCTCTTTCAGGTCAACGCCCTTAGCGCCGAGTTCTTTTGCTATCCCTTCCGTCATCTTCAACGCTTTTTTTGCGTCTGTTTTCGGAACCGTGAATGAAATGTCCGCGGCCTTGCCGTCGCTGCTTATATTCTGGACAATTATGTCAACTACTATGCCAGCATCCGCGATTCCCTTAAAGAGTTTCGCGGCTATGCCCGGCTTATCAGGCACGCCCATCACAGTAAGCTTGGCCTGGTTTTTATCATAAGCAACTCCTGACACAACGACTTTTTCCATCTCCTCATCCTCCTTGGTAACAAGCGTCCCCTCATTATCATTAAAGCTGGACCTTACAACAACAGGCACTTCATATTTCATGGCAAACTCAACAGACCTTGTCTGAAGCACCTTTGCGCCGAGGCTCGCAAGCTCAAGCATCTCTTCATAAGAGATTTTATCCAGCTTTCTTGCCTCAGGGACGATATTCGGGTCTGTGGTATAAACGCCGTCCACATCCGTATATATCTCGCACAAATCCGCATTAAGAGCCGATGCTATCGCAACGGCCGATAGGTCAGAGCCTCCTCTTCCGAGAGTCGTAACATCAGAGCCGCTTTCCGTTATTCCCTGAAAACCTGCAACCACGATTATATATCCCTCATCAAGCGCCTTCTTTGCTCTTTCGCCTGTAATCTTTTCTATCTTTGCCTTTGTGTGCACGTCATCTGTTATTATCCCCATCTGTCTTCCGGTAAACGCCATTGCCTTACAGCCGAGTTCCTCTATCGCCATCGCAGTAAGCGCGCTCGTAACGCGTTCGCCTGATGAGAGGAGCATATCCATCTCCCTTTCCCTTGGGCCGGATGAAACCTGATGCGCAAGATTTATCAGCTTGTCTGTCTCTCCTGCCATGGCCGAAACAACAACCGCAACCTTATGCCCTTCCTTGGCAACCTTCACAACGCGCTGCGCCACAACCTTAATCCTCTCAACATTCGCAACAGAGGTTCCGCCGTATTTCTGGACAATAAGCATTAAATTCGCAAACCTCCTTTAACTCCTCTTTTGCCCGATGAAATAATCCATAAGTTTATATCCCTCTTCAAAAACCATTATATCTTTCCTTTTCAGGATCGATTCATCAAAGTTTGCGCCCTTATTTTCCCTCTTCTGTTTATTGTCATATATGACAAAAGGCACGGGTTCTGCCGTATGCGTTCTCAACTCTATCGGCGTGGGATGGTCCGGCATAATCAGAATTCTGAATTCTTCAAAAGCCTTTATACCGCGCATAACAGCGCCTACGACAAGCGCGTCAAAATCTTCTATTGCCTTTATCTTGTCCTTATAATTTCCAGAATGGCCCGCTTCATCAGGCGACTCCACATGGATATATACAAAATCATTTTTCTTGAGCGCGGTTAAGGCCGCCTCTGCTTTGCCCGCATAATTCGTATCAAGCCATCCGGTAACTCCTGGAACCTTAAGTATCTCAAGGTCCGCGTAAATGCCGAGCCCTTTTGTAAGGTCAACGGCTGAAACGAGCGCGCCTTCAATAGAATATTTGTCTCTGAATTTCGGCAAACCGGGTTTTTCCCCCTGCCCCCAGAGCCAGATGCTGTTTGCAGGATTTTTCCCGTTATTGATACGTTCCTTGTTTATGTAATGAGATTCAAGGACATCCACCGAGTCCAGCATTAGTTGCCTGAGAATGTTTTCGCCGGAGCCGACCGGCAGATAATCCGAAATATCCTTTCCCATTATGTCATGAGGCGGAGTGCATTCCACATCCGTTTCGCCTCCGGACCATACCATCAGATGCCTATAACTTACACCGCCGTAAAATTTTATCTGCTTGGTTCCGAGTTCTTTATTTATATCGTTGATGAGTATTCCAGCCTCTTTGGTTGAGATGTGGCCTCCGCTGTAATCCTCCATCATTGCCAATGTCTTATCCCTGTTAAATTTCAAGGTGACAAGATTACATCTGAAGGCAACATCTTCTTCTTTAAGTTCTACTCCGATGCTTGCCGCCTCAAGAGACGCCCTGCCCGTGTAAAATTTTTTCGGGTCGTAGCCGAGCACGCTGAGATTGGCGACATCTGAACCGGGATGAAAACCCTCGGGAATGGTCCTGACCTTGCCGATTATGCCTTCGCACGCAAGCCTGTCCATATTTGGAGTAAATGCCTCCTGCAAAGGGGTTTTCCCTCCAAGCTCATTTAACGGCCTGTCCGCCATACCGTCGCCTATGATAACAACGTATTTCATTAAATTATCTTCTCTATTATCTTCTCAACTTCTGCAATATCTGCCTTAACCTTCATAGGATCTTTTGAAATCCTGAAAACAGTGTCGGGGTCTTTGAGCCCGTGTCCGGTAAGCGTGCAGACAACCGTATCCCCGGCCTTAAAATATCCTTCTTTATATAACTTCAACACACCTGCCAGCGATGCAGCGGATGCCGGCTCGCAGAATATGCCCTCTGTAGATGCTATAAGGTTATACGCCTTTAATATCTCTTCGTCAGTCACAGCCTCAATTCTTCCGCCTGATTCATCTCTTGCTGCTTCTGCGCCTTTCCAGCTTGCGGGATTGCCGATCCTTATGGCAGTAGCTATCGTCTCCGGTCTTTCTATAGGATGTCCCTTGACAATCGGCGCGGCGCCTGCTGCCTGAAACCCGAGCATAACAGGCAAAGAAGAAATCTTCCTTTTACCGTGATACTCTTTATATCCTTTCCAGTAAGCAGTGATATTCCCTGCATTGCCTACAGGCAGCGCATGGTATTTCGGAGGAAATCCAAGCTGGTCGCATACCTCAAAGGCTGCGGTCTTCTGGCCTTCAAGCCTGAAGGGATTTATTGAATTCACAAGGGTTATCGGGTATTTTGCTACAAGCCCCTTAACAATGCTTAAGGCGTCGTCAAAATTGCCTTCTACCTGAATAACATGCGCACCGTGAACAAGCGCCTGAGACAGCTTGCCGAGGGCAATCTTCCCCTGAGGAATAAGGACAATTGACTTTATCCCTGCCCGCGCAGCATAAGCAGCCGCAGAAGCGGATGTATTTCCGGTTGATGCGCACATCACTGCCCTTGAATCAGCCTCAACAGCCTTTGATAAGGCCATGGTCATGCCCCTGTCTTTAAAAGAACCTGTAGGATTAGCGCCCTCGCACTTAAAATAAATTTCAAGGTCAATGCCTCTTTTTTTTATATTAGCAGCTCTTATAAGAGGCGTGTCTCCTTCATTCAGCGTAACAACAGGGGTTTGATTAGTCACCGGGAGAAATTCCCTGTATTCCTCCACTATCCCCTTCCACCTTAAACTGTTACATTCTCCTATTTCCATAAATCTCCAATTTACTCAATTATGTCTCCCTCAACAAGCTCAACATCTACGCCCTGCTCCCTGAGGTGTTTTATCCCTTTTTCAAGATTCTCCTCAGTGCCTTCAAGCTCAAGCACCATCTCGCCTACTGTTTCGGTAACCCTGGCCCTCCTGATATTAGGCATCACAGCAAACTTCTTAGCCATCGTAAATATAACAGGCTCTTTAATCAGACGCTGCGGAAATGTCAGCTTAACCCGTTTTTTCATATAACCTCCCCTCCCCCTGCTATTGCAGGCACTATGGAAACCTCATCGCCCTCCTTGACCCTTGTCGCTTCAGCCTGAAGAAATCTGATATCTTCCTCGTTCACGTAGATATTGACAAATCTCCTTATCTTGCCGCCTTCTGATATTCTTTCTCCGATTCCGGGAAACTTTTTATCCAAATCAGTAACAAGATTTATTATTGTCCCCGGAACCCCTTCAACCTCTTCTTTCCCCTGAGTTAACCTCTGAAGCGGAGTCGGAATTCTTACCTTTACAGCCATATCTTCACCTCCGATTTTATCTATTTACTTATCTTTTTTAATATCTCTTCAAATGCCGCGAGATTAGGCTTTATGTAATGAACCTCCGCGGTCTGGCCTGTAAGCGCCTCCTGCGTCTTAAGCCCGTTTCCTGTTATGCAGATAACAGTGGTTTCGTCCCTGCCTATCTTTCCTGTTTCAATCAGTTTCTTTGTGCATGCAACAGTAACGCCGCCTGCAGTCTCTGCAAAAATACCCTCTGTCTTTGCGAGAAGCTTTATTCCGTCTATTATTTCCTTATCAGAGACATCCTCGCCGTATCCGCCTGTCTCTCTTACAACCTGCCGCGCGTAAAAACCATCAGCAGGGTTGCCTATAGCAAGGGACTTTGCAACAGTATCTGGTTTTACAGGCCTTATTACATCTGTCCCCTGTTTTATTGCAGCAACTATCGGAGAGCATCCTGTTGCCTGCGCTGCAAAGACCTTTGTTTCCAGTTTCTTCAATATTCCGATTTTCTTGAATTCCTTAAAGGACTTCCAAACCTTAGTCAGTAATGAACCGCTCGCGCACGGCACAACCACATTATCAGGCGCCTTCCATCCCAGCTGCTCAATAATCTCAAAACCCTGAGTCTTTGAACCTTCAGCGTAAAACGGCCTGATATTTATATTCACAAACGCCCATTTGTACTTGTTGGCAATCTCGCTGCAAAGTCTGTTAACCTCGTCATAATTCCCGTCAACAGCAACAAGATGGGGCTCATAGACAAGCGATGCCACAATCTTGCTGGCCTCAAGCGTTGCGGGTATAAAGACAAATCTTTTAAATCCGGCCTTTGCGCCATGCGCTGAAACGGAATGTGCCAGGTTTCCGGTAGACGCGCAGGCAACAGTGTCAAAACCGAATTCTTTTGCCTTTGTAAGCGCAACCGCAACAACCCTGTCTTTGAATGACAATGTCGGATGCGCGACAGTGTCATCCTTTACATACAACTCATTCACTCCAAGCGCCTTCGCAAGATTATCAGCCTTTACCAGAGGCGTAAAACCCGATTCCAATCCCACCTGCGGCTCACCGTCAATCGGAAGAAGCTCTTTATATCTCCAGAGGTTTTCCTCCCTTTTCTGTATGTTCCTTTTCGTCAGGACCTTTTTAATTTTTTTGTAATCATAGACAACTTCCAGCGGGCCGAAACAAAATTCGCAGACATATATAGGATCAACAGGGTATTCCCTGCCGCATTCTCTGCACTTAAGACCGCTAACATATCCCATAGAACACCTCCCGAAATCATATTGAAAAATAAGTAATATTTTACTCCAAAATGAAAGAAAAATTAAAGGGCAGCGATGTCTAGGTTATTTTATAGAAATACCGATTTCCTTTATTGAGCCTTCACGTATAGAAAACCCCTTTGCAACCGGTTCTTTTTCTGCAAGGCTAACGATAATGTATACGCAGTCTTCATAGAACGCAAGGCTTTTGTCTTTTTCAGAGGGGTATGCCTGAGATGACGGATGTGAGTGAAAAATCGCAAGCATTGAAAGGTTATTCGCGCGGATGTCTTTCATGACTTTGAATTGTTCTTTGGAATCCATGAAATAACTTACAGAGGATTTCTCAATATTCGTCATCTTATAAATCTTTGAAACCTCTCCACCCTTCCCCGCCAAAATCCCGCACGCCTCATTCGGCACAGCCTCTTTGCAATGAGCAATCATCTCGTCAAAGATTTCTTCTGATATAGTCAGCTTGTCGGACAAAATAATTTCCTCACTTCCCCTTTGCGCTCCGAATCTTGTCCAGCGTGTCCTGATATAAATCCTTCTTCGCGGGATTAAGCTCCATCGCCTTAAGCGCAAGGGTTTCAGCCTCGTCAAGTTTTTCCTTCTTGGTGTAATAAAGCCACGCGAGGTTGTTATGGGCATCGGCATTCTGGGGGTCTTTGTCTATTGCCTTTTGATAAGCCGACTCTGCCTCGTTCAAATCATTTTTCCGGAAATATACATTCCCGATGTAAAGATATGCCATAGGGAGGCTCTTTGCGGCAAGCTTGTATTCCCTCAACGCATCGTCAAGCTCTCCGTTTTTCTCGTACGCAACTCCGAGGTTTATATGCTCTTCAGGAGTAAGCGGGTCGTCAAGGATAACGATTCGAGGAATGGAGCAGGAAGTTAAAAGTGACAAGTTAAAAGTTAAAAGTAAAAATACAATCAGAAAATAAATTGGCTTAACATACTTAACTCTAAACTCTAAATTTTTCACTTTCTTTTTATCTTCAGCGTCCAGAACTTTGTCTTTTCCCAGGTCTTTATAAAATCCTCTTCAGAAACGAACTTGCGCTCATCCTTTCCGGAATTAACAATAATGCCGTCATCATTATACCCTATAACAACCATGAAATGATTTGCCTGAACCATCCAGTAACCGTAATCAACCATCACAACCAATGGATAACCCGAATCAATATTTTTTTTCAGGTCGTTCATATTTCCCGAATACTGCTCGGCAATGAAACCTTTTTTTTGAGGATAAAGCGCCATATCAATATTAAGGGTTCCCCTCGCGGACTTGCTGTATATATCTCCCGCAATTTCATCCGGAGTAACGCCTGTCTTCCAGTAATTCATAACGCCAGCCAATGATGCAGGACCGCATTGATAAGCCTCCTGAGCATAGAAGGGGACCTCCGGAATAATGCGGTTATGCCTGGACCCGTGCGAAACAATTACAGGAGCGCATGAATGCAAAAAAAAGACAAGCAAAGCAAAAAATAAAACCCCGTTAGAAAATAAATTCCTAACGGGGTAAACAGACTGAAAGATAAACCTCATCTTACTTCGTCACGACCACCTTATGCCCTGTAAGCTGAATCAATAAAACAACAAGTATGGCTATTACGAGAAGGGCAATAACAATGCCGAGACCGTCGCCGCCTGCCTTAATATCATCAATCTGGAGCGCTAACTGGTGCATTTGCTGGTCGCTTAAGCCGCCTAACTTGCTCTGAATCTCATCTTGAGTAAAACCTAATTGCTCAAGCCTGTCTTTCACCATCTTCGTCTCAAGAACCTTCTGAATCTTCCCCAGGTCTGCTGCCCTGTCTACTTGCGACAGGACAATAATCTCGGACGGAGCGATTCCCGCTTCAACCTTCGGTGCAATGCCGATTATAAACATTGCAACTATAAGATACCACGACAAATGCTTCATTAAAGGTATTCTCATTCCGGTTCACCTCCTTGCGTTTATTTTTTTACGCCTTCTCTTGTTATGGCAACCTTGCCTGTTCTTACAAATTCCTTTATGCCCATAGGACGCATAAGCTCCACAAAGGCCTCTATCTTCTTTTCATCGCCTGTTATTTCTATAGTATATGTCTTCTGGCTTGAATCAACAATCCTTCCCCTGAATATCTCGGTCAGATTTAAAACCTCCGCCTTGTCCTGCCGCCCCGGAGACACTTTCAGAAGCACCATTTCACGCTCAACATGGTCCAGTTCCGTCATGTCGGTGACCTTTATAACATCTATAAGCTTATTGAGCTGCTTGGTGATCTGCTCAATAACCGCGTCATCTCCGGTTGTTACTATCGTCATAATGGATATTTGCGGGTCTATGGTTTCACCGACCGAAAGGCTTTCAATGTTATAGCCCCTTCCGCTGAAAAGCCCCGATATCCTTGAGAGCACACCGAATTTATTCTCAACCAAAACAGAAATAGTATGTCTCACCCTTAACCTCCACTAATTAAGTGTCAGAGTATCATAGTGTCAAAGTATCAGAGTTTTTTAAAGGCTTTGACCCTTTGATACTTTGAAGCTTTGACACTTCACTTCACTGCCTTTAATTTCTTCTCCGGTTTCTTTTCCTGTTCAAAAAGCATCTGGTCAATCGCAGCGCCCGAGGGGACCATCGGATAAACCTTTTCCTTCCAGTCAACAACAAAATCCATAAATACGGTTCTCTTAATCTTGAAGGCCTCCTTAAGCACAGGCTCAACCTCGCTCGGTTTTGTCGCCCTTAACCCCACAGCTCCGTAGGCCTCTGCAATCTTTACAAAATCAGGCACATTCTCATTAAGCTTTGTGTGAGAATACCTTTCATCAAAGAACAACTCCTGCCACTGCCTTACCATACCGAGGTATCTGTTGTTGAGTATGGCTACTTTAACAGGAAGCTTATTTATAACCGCAGTGGCAAGTTCCTGAATATTCATCTGTATGCTCCCATCGCCCGCAATGTCAATAACGAGTTTTTCAGGATGCGCAAACTGCGCGCCGATTGCGGCAGGGAAACCATACCCCATAGTGCCGAGCCCGCCTGATGTCAAGAGCGTTCGGGGTTTGTCAAATTTATAAAACTGCGCGGTCCACATCTGGTTCTGCCCTACCTCTGTTGTTATAATCGCATCTCCTTTTGTTAGTTCGTATATCTTTTCAACCACAAACTGCGGCTTTATAATTTCAGCGCTGTGAGTATAGGTCTGCGGCCTTTCAGCGCGCCATGCGTCTATATGCTTGAGCCAGGCCTTTCTGACCTCTCCCCACTGTTCTTTCACTTCCTCCTTAAGCGCCTTATTCATCACCGACAGCACTCTCTTAATGTCGCCTACTATAGGAATATCAACCCTCACATTTTTCTTTATTGACGTCGGGTCAATGTCTATGTGAATTATTTTTGCATTTGGCGCAAAGGCATCAACCTTGCCTGTAACTCTGTCATCAAAACGCATTCCAACTGCAATGAGAAGGTCTGAGTCCTGAACAGCCTTATTCGCGTAATAAGTGCCGTGCATTCCAAGCATGCCGAGAGAAAGCTTATGAGAGCCGGGGAATCCGCCAAGCCCCATAAGGGTCATGGTCACAGGTATATCCGTATGTTCTGCGAATTCTTTAAGCTCTTTTGAGGCCCCTGAGAGTATCACGCCTCCGCCTGCAATTACCACCGGCTTTTTTGATTTTGCTAGAAGATGCGCGGCCTGCGTAATCATCCACTTATTGCCTTCATAAGTCGGTTTATAACTCCTTATATCAAGCTCGGGCCATACAAAATCTGTTTTTCCTGTAGTTACATCTTTAGGAAGGTCTATAAGCACAGGCCCGGGCCTGCCTGAAGCGGCTATATAAAACGCCTCTCTGACAATCCGCGCAAGGTCCTTTACATCTTTAACAAGATAATTGTATTTTGTGCACGGCCTTGTTATGCCGACAATATCAGCCTCCTGAAACGCATCATTGCCGATAAGCATTGTCGGCACCTGCCCTGAAAAAACAACAAGAGGAATGGAATCCATTGAAGCCGTAGCAATGCCTGTAACCGTATTTGTTGCTCCCGGGCCTGATGTCACAAGGGCCACGCCGACTTTTCCGGAAGATCTTGCATACCCGTCCGCAGCATGAACCGCGCCCTGCTCGTGTCTTGTAAGAATCAGATGTATATCTTTATTGTCATAGAGGAAGTCAAAGATATTCAGCACAACGCCTCCGGGATAACCGAAGATGTACTTAACGCCTTCCTTTTTCAGACATTCAATCAATATCTCCGAGCCTGAGATCTTCATATCGCGCTTTGCTCCTTTTCGCCTCAGCGAATCCCGAGAGGTCGGGATAAAAATTTAGATAATTTTACCACAAAAGATTATGAAAATGTCTATAAAGAAAATTCTAAATACAAAAACAGCTATTATTAAGAGACTTAATCGGACAACTATTGTGGAGGAGGCGTAAGCGCCTTCATAAAACTATTCGGGTCATCACCGGCACAACCGCGGCCGTCAGTCTTGTAGCCGATAATTGTTCCTCTCGGACTTACATGCCAATTCATAAGGCAATCTTCGCTTAAGGGCTCAACATACACAGAGTTTCCATTGGTAAGTTGATATGTGGTTTCTTTCCACCCGATTTTCGTAGCATATGAATCAGGTTTTTTCATCTCCTCTTTAAGTTCAGACACGGGCCTTGCTATCCATGTTTTGGCATGGGTCTTAACATCTATTTGAGCTGCGCATCCTGAAAGAAAAATTATCAGCAACAAGAAGCGCCATCTTTTAATCAAATTGCCTTTCCGATTAATCATTTCATCACTGCGCCTGTTCCCGCTGAAGTGACCATCTTCGCATATCTTGAAAGATAGCCCTTTGTTATCTTCGGCTTCGGGGCCTTCCATTTTGCAAGCCTGTCCTTTATTTCTTTATCGGATAAGAGAAGGTCTATCTTTCTGTTTGGAATATCAATCTTTATCGTGTCACCGTTCCTGATAATGGCTATCGCCCCGCCCTCCATCGCCTCAGGAGAAATGTGCCCTATGCAAGGCCCTCTTGTTCCTCCTGAGAACCTTCCGTCCGTAATTAATGCAACTGAATCGCTCAAACCCAGGCCTGCGATTGTTGCGGTAGGAGAAAGCATCTCCCTCATTCCGGGGCCCCCTTTCGGTCCCTCATATCTTATAACAACGACATCGCCTGCCTTTATATTTCCGTTGAGGATTGCCTTCATGCCCTCTTCCTCAGAATCAAATACCTTTGCGCTTCCCTCAAATTTCATCATGTTCTTGCTTACGGCAGATTGTTTGACTACTGCTCCGTCAGGCGCAAGATTGCCTCTGAGAATCGCAATACCGCCTTCTTTATGATACGCCTTATCAAACGGTCTTATCACATTTTCATCTATAACCTCTGCAGAATCCGCAATATCAAAAATACTTCTGCCGCTTACCGTCATGCAATTATTCAAATTCTTTCTTAACCTTTTCATAAGCGCAGGAATGCCTCCGGCCCAATCCAGGTCTTCAAGATAATGCTCGCCTCCGGGAAGCATATTGGCAAGATGGGGCGTCTTTTTGCTCAGGGTGTCAAATGTTTCAAGCGGAAGCTCCACTCCGGCGTCATGCGCCATTGCGGGGATATGAAGAACGGTATTAGTTGAGCCGCCTAAGGCAAGGTCGGCCATTATCGCATTCTCAAACGCCTTTCGCGTCATTACCTTTCTTGGCGTAATATTCTTCTTTACCAGTTCAACAATCCTCTCTCCGCTTGCAAATGCAATTCTCCGCTTGTCTGCAGATACCGCAAGCGCGGTGGCGCATCTTGGAAGGCTCATGCCTAGGGATTCGGTAACGCATGCCATTGTGTTTGCAGTATACATCCCCTGACATGACCCTGCGCCCGGACATGCGCACATCTCAAGCGCCTCAAGCTCCTCGTCTTTTATCAATCCTTTTTTATATTTCCCAACAGCCTCAAAGGTGTCATTCACAAGCGATAACCTCTTACCCCTTAGACGCCCTGAAATCATCGGGCCTGCGGTAACAACTATTGAAGGTATATTAATCCTTGCCGCAGCCATGAGCATTCCCGGCGTGATCTTGTCGCAATTAGTAAGAAGCGCCAGGCCGTCAAGCTGATGAGCTTGAGCTACGGTCTCCACCATATCAGCAATCAACTCCCTGGAAGGCAGGGAATAATGCATGCCGCTGTGCCCCATTGCAATGCCGTCGCAGATGCCCGGAACACCAAAAAAGAACGGATAGCCTCCTCCTGTGTGAATGCCCTTTTCTATAAATCTCTCCAGGTCCCGCATCCCGATGTGGCCGGGAATAATATCCGTAAAACTTGTTGCAACACCGATGAAGGGCTTTTTCATCTCACTTTTGGGAATGCCCGTGGCATAAAGGAGCGCCCTGTGCGGAACACGCTCAAGACCTTTTTTAATAGTAGCGCTTCTCATGAAAAATAAAACCCCCTTCTTAAAGTGTCAGAGTATTATTCGCCTCAGGCGAACCCGCCGAGGCGGGAAGTCTTTTGCTATGACCCTTTGACACTATATTAGTTTACCGAATGGCTCTTTTTGTATTCCCTTATAAGCTCCGCCATCCTGTCTTTTTTTATAAGTTTTAACTTCTGAATCCTTTTTCTCTCCACCTCTTCTTCAGGCGTGAGATGAATTTTTTTGTCTATTTCGGCAAGCGCCTCTTTAAGATATTTGTGTTCGTCTCCAAGTTTTTTGTACTCCTCATTTTCTTTTAAAAGAATCTCTGCTATCTCCTGTTCGTTCAATTTATATTTCCTCCTTCCGTATTATTATATTTGCCAGCTTATATGAATTTTCTATGCAGTCATTAACGCCTATGCCCCGGTAGGCATTTCCGGTTAAATACAGATTTCTGTATTTCAATAATATATCATCAAGCGCTTTCAGTTTGCTGTTATGGCTTATATTATACTGCGGAATCGCCTTTTCATGTTTATAAATTTTTACAAAATCCGGCTGGACTTTTATATTCATGATAGGCCCCAATTCTTCCGCTACAAGGTCTATCAGCCTTCCGTCATCCTGCATCGCAAGCTCGGACGCCCTCGCTCCTCCGACCAGGCTTCTCAAAAGCACATTTCCCTCAGGAGCCCGGCCCGGAAAAATACTTGAATCCCATAAGGTTCCGAGGATTTTTCTACGCTCTTTATACGGGATAAGAAAACCGAATCCGTCCAGCTTGCCGGCAATACGCTCCTTTTTGTATCCGAAACATACAACCGAAACAGAAGGATACTGTATCTCCGAAAGAACCGATGATAAATGTCTGTCAAGATTCTTAAGAATCTCCGATGCTGAATACGCAGGAGCTGCTATTACAACAACATCCGCATCAACAAGCATGCCGTCCGAGAGATGGACCGCATATCCCTTGCTCTTTCTTTCAACAGAAACCGCTTTGTTTCCGGTTCTGAGCCTTTCGCCAAGCGATTTTTTTACGGAATCTACCATGGTCCCCATACCGTCATAAAAAGATGTAAGCACACCGCCGGGACCTGCGCCAACCTTTGCTTTTCCTACCTTCCTCGCCTCTTTCTGAAGTTTTATCATGCCTTTTATAAGGCTTCCGTATTTTTCTTCAAGCTCGTGTATCTTGGGAAAACAGCTTTTGAGGCTTAACGATTCAGGATTGCCGGCATAAATGCCTGACGCCATCGGGTCAATGAGTTTTTCATATGCCTCTCTGCCGAGCCTTCTCCTGGCAAAATCCGCGAGAGTCTCATCGTCTGCTTTGCCTTCCGGAGCAAAAAACTCATACATTACCCTTAGACGGCCGTAAATGCTTAAGAGGCCGGAAGACAGAAGCGATAATGGAGATTCAGGCAAAAGATGAAGCTTTCCATCCGAAAAAACATATCTCTTTCTGGCTGCAGCGCTGCTGCGAAGCGGATTAATCAGGAGTTTTGATGCAAGCTCTAAAGTCTTCGGCCTGTTATCAAGAAACCCGTTAACCCCGCCTTCGCAGAGAAAACCGTTCACTTTTTCCGTTAATATCTTTCCGCCGGCCCGCTTTTCCGATTCAAAAACAACAACATCTGCAGACGGGCCTGCTTCAAGAAGCGTATAGGCAAGCGAAAGCCCTGAAATACCGCCGCCTACAATAACTATTCTATCCAACCATGCTCCTTTATATTTTTTATTATAATGTGTTTCAGAGCCTCAATAAAAAGCGGATGTGTATTAAGAGAATCGGTTCGCCTGAGATTGATTCCAAGGCCTTTTGCCATTTGCATATATAATATATCAATCTCATACAGCGTCTCAATATGGTCGGAGACAAAACTTATCGGGACAACGAGAATATTTTTAATATTTTGCGCTGCAAGCTCTTTGAGTTTCTCCTCGGTTGAAGGAGTAAGCCATTTTACGGGCCCGCTCCTGGACTGGTAACTCAGATGCCATTTTAGAGGCATAACTTTTATGAGCCCGGCGATTGTCTCCATAATCTGCTTCACATAAGGGTCGCCCGCGTTAATAAATTTTTCAGGAAGACTATGCGCGCTGAAAAGGATGTGAATCGGTGATCCGCCTGAGGCGGAGGTGAATCGGTGAATCGGTGAATCGGTCTTAAACGATTCCATTCCTTTTTTAATCACATCTACCAGAGCCTTAATATAAAGAGGATGGTCGTGCCATGAAGGGATACAAGAGTATTTAATCGGATATTTCGATATAACCTCCTCAAACTTAGCCAATGAAGAGCCGGATGTTGCCAGGGAATACTGGGGATAAAGACTAAAAGCAATAAGTTCTTTGATTCCGTCATTATAAATCTGTGGAATTACCTCCTCCATAAAGGGATGCCAGTAGCGCATGCCGACGTAAACTTTAAAAAATGGCAAATCGGTGAATGGGTGAATGGGTGAATCGGGATTTTTGACTTCTGCTCTTCTGCTCTTCTGCTCTTCTGCTCTTTTATTCAACGCTTCTTCCAGCGCATATGCCTGAGCATTTGTAATATCAAGTATAGGAGACTTGCCGCCTATCAAGCGATAATAGCCCTCTGTTTTTTTAGACCTCAAAGTTGATATCAGCCGCGCAAGAGGTTTTTGCAGAAACCGGGGGCCGAGTTTTATTATCTTTCTGTCTGAAAATAAATTATAAAGAAACGGCCTTACGGCCTTAAGAGAATCAGGCCCTCCGAGATTCAAAAGAATGATTCCTATCGGCTCTTTATTCCCCAACTTTCGCCCTTTTATCTGTAAGTTTAAAGACCACAACTGCCAAAGGCGGCAGAGTGATACTTATGGAATAAGGCCTTCCATTCCATGGAATATCCTCTGATAAGACATTATCCGCATTGCCTATACCGCTTCCCCAGTATTTAAGCGAATCGCTGTTTAAGACTTCAGTATATGAACCTGATTCGGGAATGCCTATCCTGTAGTTGTATCTTGGCACCTGAGTAAAATTACAAACAAACACAAGAAAGTCGTCTGTCTTTTTCCCTCTCCTTATAAAAGATACTATGCTCTGCTCGGTATCATGGAAATCTATCCATTCAAAACCGGAATAATTAAAATCAATTTCATAAAGTGATGGTTCTGCCCTATAAAACCTGTTGAGGTCTTTTATATAACCCTGAAGTTTTTGATGAGGTTCATACTGAAGAAGATGCCAGTCAATACTCCTTTCAAAATTCCACTCGTCCCACTGTCCGAATTCTCCCCCCATGAAAAGAAGTTTTTTGCCGGGATGCCCGTACATAAAACCGTAGAGGAGCCTCAGGTTTGCAAATTTTTGCCACATGTCACCGGGCATCTTGCCGAGCATTGAACTTTTTCCGTGCACAACCTCATCGTGGGAAAGCACAAGCATAAAATTCTCGGTAAAAGCATAAAGCAGTCCGAATGTGAGATTGCCGTGGTGATGCTTCCTGTAAACCGGGTCTTTTGAAAAATACTCAAGTATATCGTGCATCCATCCCATATTCCATTTAAGGCTGAATCCAAGACCTCCGAGATACGTCGGCCTGGATACGCCTGTCCATGCGGTGGATTCCTCTGCAATCGTAAGAATGCCGGGATGAAGCAGGTGAACAACTTCATTAAATTTTTTCAGAAAATCTATAGCCTCAAGATTTTCCCTCCCGCCGAATATATTTGGAACCCATTCGCCTTCTTTTTTTGAATAATCCAGATAAAGCATTGAGGCCACCGCGTCAACGCGCAGACCGTCTATGTGATATTTCTCAAGCCAGAAGAGCGCGCTTGAGAGCAAAAAATTCCTTACCTCATTTCTTCCGTAATTGAATATCAGGGTGCCCCAGTCCTTGTGTTCGCCTTTTTTCGGGTCTGCATGTTCGTAAAGCGCAGTTCCATCAAAATATCCGAGCCCGTGCGCATCCCTCGGAAAATGCGCGGGAACCCAGTCCAGAATAACCCCTATGTTATTCTTGTGGCATTTATCAACAAAATACATAAAGTCTTCAGGCGTTCCGTGTCTGCTTGTAGGAGCAAAATATCCCACAGTCTGGTAGCCCCATGAAGCATCCAGCGGATGTTCTGTCACAGGCATAAGTTCAACATGCGTATATCCGGTATCTTTCAGATAACGAACCAGCTTATCCGCAAGCTCTCTGTAAGTGAGGAAGCGGTTTCCCTCTTCCGGCACGCGCGTCCACGAGCCGAGGTGCACCTCATAAACAGAAACCGGAGATTCAAACCAGTTCTTCTTTGAACGCATCTTCATCCATTGACCGTCATTCCATTCGTATCTGTTTATGTCATATACAATAGACGCATTCTTCGGCCTGGCTTCAAAATAAAAGGCATAAGGATCCGCCTTCAGAAAGATCTCGCCGGACTTTGACTTTAGCTCAAATTTATAAAGCTCTCCTTCACTAAGCCCGGGCACGAATATCTCCCAGACGCCTGACGAACCGCGGACACGCATCTGATGCCGTCTTCCGTCCCAGTTGTTAAAATTACCGACAACGCTGACCCGTTTTGCATTCGGCGCCCAGACCGCAAAATGAACGCCTTTTATTCCGCTAATTTCTATAACATGCGCTCCAAGCTTTTCATACTTTTTATAATGGCTGCCCTCTCCTATCAGATGAAGGTCAAAATCCGAAAGCACCGGCCGAAATGAATAAGGGTCAAAAAATTCTGAGATATTATTATCTGATGTTTTTATCTTGAGTTTGTAAGGGAAAAAATCATCTCTAGCTTCAAAGTTCTTTTCAAAAAAACCTGCCTTATTGGTTTTTCCCATTTCATAGAATTTGTCCTTGACGGCGTCAACAACCCATGCCTTATCAGCCTCAGGCATGAATGCCCGGACTGCTATGGACCTTTTGCCGTCGGTTCTTGTCTCATGCATCCCGAGCGCATGGAAGGGATCCCAATGCTCCGCCTTAATAAGCAGCTTGATATGTTCTTTAAGGGTCATCTAAATTTTTTCAGCTTCCCCATCTTTTAAAAAGCTCGTGCTCTATTCCGATTAAATCAAGAATTTTTCCTGCAAAAAAATTAATCATATCATCAACTTTTTCAGGCTTATAATAAAAGGCGGCAACCGGAGGAGCTATCTTTACTTCGAGCCTTAAAAGCTTAAGCATATTTTCAAGATGGATGGCGCTAAACGGCATTTCCCTCGGCGAAAGAAGCAATGGCCTCCCTTCTTTTATCGTAACGTCAGCAGTTCGCTCAATAAGCGTGTTTGCATAGCCGTTGGCAATTCCTGAAAGAGTTTTCATGGAACAAGGCACAACGAGCATCCCGTCTGTCTTAAACGAACCGCTTGCAACAGGCGCATCCATCTGAGAGTTCTCATAAAAAAAAAGCCTCTCAGTCTTAAAATATTTTCTTATTTTATCTTGTATCTCCCTTGACCCCTCTGTCTTCATCGTCCAATCAATCCCTGTTTCTTCTTTTATTATCGGGAATGACTGCGATGAAATTATAAGATGAACTTCGGAAGTCCTGAGCAGCTCGCGGATTACTCTTATCCCGATTATGGAACCGCTTGCGCCGCTTATGGCAAGGACGTATTTTTTCACTTTTTATTCCTTAATTTTTTCAAGAACCTTCTGCGCATCTTCCCATACAAGCCATTTGTCTTTTGGGTTTCTCAAAAGATATGAGGGATGAAATGTCGGCATCACCGGAATATTTTCAAACCGGTAGAACTTCCCTCTGAGTTTGCTTATTGGGATTTTCACTCCGACAAGTGTCTGCGTAGATATGCGGCCCAGAGAGACTATAACCTTCGGGGATATTATCTCTGCCTGCTTTTTTATGAACGGAGAACATGCGTTGATTTCATCTTCTTCGGGGTCTCTGTTAAAAGGAGGCCTGCACTTTACAATATTGCCGATATAGACCTCCTCTCTTTTAAACCCCATCTTTTCTATGAGTCTTGTAAGCAGCTGCCCTGCCTTGCCCACAAACGGCCTGCCCTGAATATCTTCATCCTCGCCCGGCCCTTCGCCGATGAACATTATTTCCGCATCAACACTTCCCTCTCCAAATACAATATTCTTTCTTCCCTTCGCAAGCTTGCACCGATGGCAATCGCCAATTTCTTCACGCAATGTTCTAAGAGCAACCTTCTTTGGCTCAGAAGTTTGCAATCTCAGAAGTTTGGAAGACTGAACATCCTTTTCTTTTGACTTCTGCACTTCTGCGCTACTGCGCTTCTGCACTATGCGAATCGGTATCTTCTCAATCCCCATCGCCTGATAAAATTCAAGAATGGTTTTTATATCTTCAGCAACATTTTTCATTTTTAACTTTTCACTTTTAACTTCTAACTTTTAGCTATCTCTCTCCCCATTTTAACTTTGTCCTCAATATCTGGAAATAATCCCTCTCAAACGGAATTATAAGCCTTGTCTTGAAAGGAGATCTCTTTACCTCCACAACATCATCCTTTCTGAGAGAAAATCCCACCTGACCGTCAAGCGTAAGAAACACGTCCTCGCTCACTGATTTAAGCATTATCTCTATAAGCGCATCGTCCGGAAGCACAGTGGGCCTGTTTGTTAATGTATGCGGGCATATCGGCGTAAGCGCCATGCAGTCAAGCGTCGGGTAAAGCACAGGGCCTCCTGCTGAAAGCGAGTATGCTGTTGAGCCTGTAGGAGTGGAAACTATAAGCCCGTCCGCTTTAAAGGTGGTAACATACGTCTTATTGATGCATGTCTCAAGGTCTATAATCCTCGCCAGGGCGCCCTTATTCACTACGATATCATTAAGAACCGTGTATTCTGCAATACGTTCGCCGTGCCTGTGAATATGCGCTGTCAGCATCATCCGCTCTTCAATTGAAAACTCTCCCGAAAGAGTTTTTTCCAGCGCATCGTAAAGTTCTTCCCTCTGAATCTCTGTTATGAAACCGAGACCGCCGAGATTAACTCCAAGAATCGGAATCCCTCTTTCACAAACCAGCCTTGCAACATTAAGCATTGTCCCGTCGCCGCCGAGGACAATAACTATCTCGGCCCGGGTAGGGATTTCCGAGCGTGAATAGCCTTTTACATTAAGAACAGAGGCCGTCTCAATATCCAGGAAGGTCTCAAGCCCTTTATCCTTAAGCCACGGCAGAAGCCCCTTTAATATCTCCGTGGGTTCAGGCCTTCCTGTTTTACAGATAATCCCAATCTTTTTCATCTATACCCTCAATCGTAATATCCCTCGTTCTTTCATCTATAATAGCAAATTTCACCCTTATAAAATCATCTTCTATTTCTCCGAGACGTTCAGCCCATTCAATAACAGTAACGCCGTCGCTGTAAATATAATCCCATATCCCGGTTTCATCAATATCAACGTCTTGTGCAAGCCTGTAAAGGTCTATATGATAAAGCGGAATGTCATTTTCATACTCGGCAATTATTGTAAAACTTGCGCTTGTAATATCCCGGTCCGGAATTCCGAGAGCCTGAGCAATTCCTTTCACAAACATTGTCTTTCCTGCGCCGAGTTTGCCGTAAAGACAGACCACGCTTCCCTGCTTAAGCAGCTCTGCAAGCCGCGCGCCTAACATCTGGGTTTCTTCGGGGCTTTTTGTTAAAAATTTCATTCTATATTATCCCTATAAACCCTGCCTGTCTTCCTGTTGTGCCTTTAGCATGTCTATATGAATAAAATTTATCAGGATAACAATAGGTGCATTCATCGGACATCCATATATTGCCTTCAGGAATTCCAGCAGCAATGGCCTGATATTTATTTGCAGTTGCCAGGTCAAGGCACAAGGCCTCTCCTTTTTGCATGTGATATTCGCCCCTGCCCGTAGCTTTTACAACTGCTTCAAGAACATCATAACCCACGTGATAACAACACCATCTTATGCTCGGGCCTATAGCTATTTTGATATTGTCAGGCCTAGACTTGAATCTCCCCGACATTGTTTCTATTGTTCTTTTTAGTATTCCTGCTGCAGTGCCTCTCCAGCCTGCATGAACCGTTCCGATAACAGAATTCTTTTTGTCACAGACAAGAATCGGCACGCAGTCCGCAACCTGAACGCCAAGAAGGATGTCTCTAGCGTTAGTTATCACAGCGTCTGCAATTTTGGGACTTAAATCCGAATCAAGCACAAGCACCTTGTTTGTATGCTTTTGTATAGGCAGATAAATCTTTTGCTTTTCAATAGACAAAGCCCGGGATATTTTTTCAATATCAGCGCCCGGAGATTTGCCTGTAAAAAAGGCTGTTACATGGCTGCCGAATATGTCAGGATGTATTAGCGTTTCCATTACGCCTTTAACGCTGAAAATGCCTCCGGAATCAAATCAATTATATCCGATGCAATCAATGAATGCTCACCAATTTTCTTCGCTGCAATATCTCCTGCAAGCCCGTGCATATAGACCCCGAAGATGGAAGCTTCCATTGGATTTAAATCCTGCCCTAAAAGACCTGCAATCATTCCTGTCAGGACATCGCCTGTTCCTGCGCTTGCCATCCCGGGATTGCCCGTAGGATTTATGTATGCCCTGCCCTCCGGCTCAGCAATGACAGACGGCACGCCTTTAAGCGCAAGATATGTCCCTGTCTCTTTCGCAAACTCTATTGCTGTATTTATCCTATCTTTTTCTATTGCCCTTATCTCTGACCCTTTGACCCTCTGATCCATTCTCCGTAGCACTGCGAAGGATGAACCCTTTGACCCTTGCAGCAACCTCGCCATCTCCCCTGCATGAGGCGTAAGAATTACCGGAGCCTTAGTTTTCTTTAGAATCTGTTTATTTCCTTCAAGGGCATTTATTGCATCGGCGTCAATAACTGCCGGGGTTGTTGAATTCATTAAAATTTCTTTAATAAGTTTTTTGGTATTATCCGTAACAGAAATTCCAGGGCCTAGCGCAAGCACGTCGGCCTTTTCCGAGAGAAATCCCAGAATTCTTTCCAAGGCCCTTGAAGAAAGAGTCCCGTCTCCGGCATCTGGCAAGGGGAGCGTCATCTCCTCTGTAACCCTTGACTGAAAAACATCCATTAATGATTCCGGAATGCCTATTGTCACAAGCCCCGCGCCTGCTCTCAGACATGCCTTTGCAGCCATAAACGCGGCGCCTGTTTTACCTCTTGAGCCGGCAACAACAAGAACATGCCCGTAATCGCCCTTATGCGAATATCTCTGTCTTTCAGGGATTAATAGGGACACATCCTTTTTTTCAAGCAGTTCTGTTCTAAGTTTTTCCGAATGAATAAGTTCTTCCGGAAAACCTATATCCTCAACAAAAAGCTTACCTGTATACTCTGCGCCCGGATAAAGAAGTTGCCCTCTTTTGGGCAGGCCGAATGTAACGGTATAATCAGCCCTCACAGCCTCGCCCATAACCTGTCCCGTATCAGAGGAGATACCTGAAGGGATATCAACAGAAATTACCGGAACGTCCGATGAATTGATGAATGATATAAACTTGGCAATTTTTCCTGTGACATTCTTGCTTAACCCTGTGCCGAAAATCGCATCCACAACCAAAGCGCTGTGAAGGTCCTTATCGCTCACATAATCCCTGAACTCTATCTGAACGCCGGCCTTTTTAGCAATCTTGAATTGCTTAAGGCAGTCCGGGCTCAACTTGTTTTCCTTTGACGGAAGAATTACTTTCACGTTCCATCCCCACTCCTGGAGATTTCTCGCAACAACAATGCCGTCTCCGCCGTTATTGCCTCCACCCGAAAGAACGATAACCCTTCTTCTTTCATATAACTCTCTTATCTTCATTGCAACGGCAAGCCCGGCCCGCTCCATAAGAACAGTCCC
>Ga0172369_10000956_pt1 | contig 42883 bp, 39 predicted proteins | sample LakKiv25m_FD_114539 | JGI IMG/M metagenome (GOLD analysis project Ga0172369, IMG submission 114539) | Freshwater microbial communities from Kabuno Bay, South-Kivu, Congo - kab_022012_11.25m | ecosystem: Environmental > Aquatic > Freshwater > Lake | place: Democratic Republic of the Congo...
AGAATTTCAATATCGAGATAGATATTATGCTAGTAAAGATAATTGGAATTATTCATTTAATGATTTCAAAATCAAGGGAGTATACGAGAAAGGTGCCAAAACAGAAGTTTCTATTTCTGCAATAGCAGGAAAAGGAAATACTACAAATGTTGAGTTTCAGTTTGAGAAAAAAACAAAAGCAGTCGAACAAAAAGAAAAACTATCTATGGATGAGCAAATGGATTTCAGAAATCAGATCGATAACTTTATCCAAAAAATTCTTTCTGAAAAAGCAGCTAAGATTAAAGGCAATACCCACTTCGATAAAATGCATGGCGGGTACACTTCTTGGAATCAGCCAAAACTTCAAGAATTAAAAATAGATGCCGAAAATGGAATCGCTGCTTTTTCAGTTATAGAAAATATCGACTACGGAAGTCCTGTTGAAATTGATATGCCTCAAAATAGATGCGAACTTTATCTCGCTCAATACGGTAAAGAGATACAAGAAATTGCTCGTGATCATGCGTATGTAATTATGGTTGAACACCCAGCATATGAAAGAGTCAAAAATTCTGAATCATATGGAGATCCAACAATGCAAAATATAAAGATCAAAGGAAATAAAATCACTTATTCTGGCAGAAGTGGTAAAAAAGAATACATTATTGAGTAGGTTAAAATTGAATTAAGCCCGCTCGTCTCAAAAACCCAAAAGCACGCGAAGCGGAATTTTGCGGAGTCCTTTCCCCCAGACCCCCAGTCCTCCGCAAAATTCTTCCGCTCGCGTTCCGCATTTGCATTTAGCACTCTGCCTCCATTCCCAGATTATTGTGGCGGAGTGCGGACACATTGTGCATTTCCGCTCTATTGCTTTGCAAGAGGACGCGCGTATTCGCGCGTAGGGCTATGCTCAAGCGGAATGCTCCATTATTTATTTTGAAAATAGGTTCTGATATGGTTTAATAAATACACAATAAAATTTCACGTTCTGGGTCTTTGGGTTGGTATATTGCTTAATGAAGGAAATGAAAAAGAAATTTTTTCTCAGAACTTGGTTTCTTGTGACGAGCGCCACCATTTTTGTTTTTTTAGTAATTATCTCTGGTATCTGCATTTGGTTCTATGGGTCGGTGTTTCGAGTTTCTCGATCCCAAGTTATGCAAGAGCTTTCTTCCAAAAAATCTTTATGCGAAACATTAAATACATGCTCCATTCTTCCAGGAGATATTTTAATTCGAAAATATATGACGCAACGAATTCAATATATTGATAAGCCACTCAATATATTTTTTACTCATGCCGCATTTTATCTTGGTGATGGGAAATTGTTTGAGGTCTTTGGTCCAGAAAAAAATTCCAATGATGACATTCAAATTTTGGAACTTTCAAAAAGTGATTGGTTAAATTCCGATATCACAAACTTTATGATTATTCGTCCTAAAAAATATTCAGAGACGTTGGAAACGATAAAGAAAACACTAACGTATATTGCAAACGATTCAAATTATCGTTTCGGTCTCCCATTTTTAGGGCCACAGCGCGTAACGTGTGCTGACGTCATTTTTGACCAATTGAATAAAAATGGAGTTGTTCACGTGCAAGACATTCCAAGGATTGTAACGCCAGATTATCTTTTTTGGTTGGCTATTCATAGCCCCAATGATTTTGAAATCGTCGGATTTCATGTTCAATAGCGTGTTTTGACAGAATGGCAGTGGTGCGCATATATTTTAGATATGAATCTCATTCCAACAGTTATAGAAAAATCGAATTATGGAGAGCGGGCATATGATATTTATTCACGACTTTTAAAAGAGCGCATCATTTTTTTGGGTGGGCCAATTGATGACACGGTGGCAAATAGTGTCATTGCTCAACTTCTTTTTCTTGATCACGAAGATCCAAAAAAAGAAATTCAGTTTTATTTAAATACCCCTGGTGGATCAGTCCACGCAGGACTTGCAATCTATGATACGATGCAACACGTGAAATCTCCCGTCTCAACTATTTGCGTGGGGATTGCTGCGTCAATGGGCTCAATACTTCTTGCGGCGGGGGCAAAAGGAAAGCGATTTGCACTGCCAAATTCTGAAATAATGATTCACCAGCCAATGAGTGGAGTAGAGGGACAAGCATCCGATATCGAGATATCTGCAAAACATATTTTGCGCATTAAGGAGCGCATCAATCAAATTCTTGCAAAACATACCGGACAGAAATATGAAAAAATTGAAGAAGATGGTGACCGTGATTTCTGGTTAAGTGCTGATGAGGCAAAGCGATATGGGATTGTAGATGAGATTATCAAAACAAAGAAATAAGAGGAACGCCCCACTGGGGTGTTTTCATTTATTTTCATCTGCGTTATCATTTCTATATCTATGAGTGTGCGACACGACAAAAAAACCGTTTCTGATTTGCTTTCTCGGGGCGTGGAAGAGGTAATTCAATGCGATCATTTGGAGAAGCGTTTACTTGCCGGGGAAGTACTCCGAGTTAAACTTGGAATTGATCCAACAGCTCCCGATTTGCATTTAGGGCATACGGTTGTGTTGCGCAAATTTAAGGCATTTCAAGATGCAGGTCACCACATTGTGTTGATTATTGGGGACGCAACTGCAAAAATTGGCGACCCATCGGGACGCTCTGAAACGCGAAAGGCACTTTCCTCAAGTGATATAGAAAAGAATGTGCAGACATATATTGCTCAGGCAGGAAAAATAATTGATATAGACAAAACAGAAATTCGTTGGAATAGTGAATGGCACGAAAAAAAAGGACTCCAAACTATTCTCGCTCTTGCGCAGGCAGCGACAATTCAGCAGGTATTAAAAAGAGATGATTTTGAAAAACGATTAAAAGCAGATTCAGAAATCTCGCTTCTTGAAACGTTATACCCATTGATGCAAGGATACGATTCTGTTGAAGTAAAGGCAGATCTTGAGCTTGGGGGAACGGATCAAAAATTTAATTTGCTTATGGGACGGAAGGTTCAGCGTCATTTTGGAGTTCCCGAACAAGATATTATGACGCTCCCGCTCCTTGAGGGAACGGATGGAGTAAAGAAGATGAGTAAGAGTTATGGGAATTATATTGGCATCACCGAGGTTCCGCAGGCAATGTTTGGAAAAGTTATGACAATTCCCGATTCGCTTATAAAAAAATATTACACACTTGTTACTGACTATGATCTTGCAAGCGACGCATCTCCGTATGAAGCAAAAATGGCACTCGGAGAAATTATTGTAAAAGAATTTCATTCAACAAAAGAGGCCAAGGAGGCGCGCGAAGAATTTGTGCGAGTATTTTCAAAAAAAGAGCGCCCCGAAGATGCGCCAAAACTCAAAGTTAAAAAATCACTCTCGCTTATTGATTTGCTTATTGAGGCGGGAGTTGAAAGTAGAGGTGAGGCGCGGCGTCTTATTATCCAAAGAGCAATAAAGATAAATGATGAGCAAAAGAAGGATGAGAAAGAGATAATAACAGTAAAGAAGGGAGATATTCTCCGTGTTGGCAAGCATCGTTTTTTTGAACTCATATAAATTTAATAGTGTATAATTTACATATGGAGAAAAAATTTCTCATTCTAATCATTCTTGCACTTGTTGTTGGTCTAATTGTTGGCATGGTAGGAGGATATTACTGGGGCAATACCAAAGGGACAAAAAATTTGCGTGATGTAATAAGTCTCGTGTTCCCTGAGCCACCGAAGCAGATTTTTGCGGTGTCGGGATTGGTAACGGAGGCAGTTGGTGCGCGGTTGGTCATCGAAACGGCAGACTTCAACGATTATCTCCCTCATACTGATGGAACGCCATCAAAAAAATTAAGCAGAGAAGTGTTCTTGAGCGGAAACACAAAACTTACCGTGTTATATCCCGCATCGATTGATTCAAAAGGGAATATGAAACAAGAGGCGCTTGATATGAATGCGATAAAATCGGGAATGATGGTAACGGTAAAAAGTACATCAAATATTCGAGACGCGAAAACCATAGAGGCATCAGAGTTGGAGGCAATTCAATATTAATAAAATCCCCACGTTTGTGGGGATTTTTAGTATTTGACAATGCGGGGATTTATTCATATAGTCCAAATAGAAGCTTAATTCACTAATTTATTCACAATATTTTGGAGTTTGCCATGAAACGCAATCCTTTTATATTGTATAACGGTTCCGAAGATGAATCTGATAATGATTCTCACGATACCTCCACTGATGATACTACAGCTCAGGAACAAGGAAATGCTGGCGAAGACACTGCCGACACAGCTGGTGCTGGATTCGGAAGGGATAGTAAATAACCGTACTACCGCTTTTATGCGGTAGTTTTTTTATCAATCTTATCTATTTCTTGAAGTGTTTGCATCCACGTGTTCGTCATCTTTTTATAAAACTCATCATCAAGTTGTTTTCCCATTTTAATATAGCTATATGTGAATTTTGAAATGCGCATTGCGACGACACGAATAATAAAACGCACAGCCCTCCCACGTTCAAATTCTTCTTGTGGTATAACGTCTTTGTTCACCTCTTCAGAATTTTCCCCGTATATATAATATCCAAGTGCTGAAGTGAGTCGTGGTCCAGCAACGGCAACAACGAAAGATTCTTCAAGGATAGATTTTTCTGTCCAACCTTTTGGAATTAGGAAATTATATTTTTTTATTTTCTCCGCTTCAATATCTATTTTTTCCAGAATTTCCAGTGACGAGTTCATTGCGTTGTGCGAGTATTCGTGCATCACCGCAAGAAAAGATTTTTGGATAGAATCTAAAGATTCATTTGAAACCTCAAGCAGAAGAATGTTCTTTATTGTCGGAAATGTTCGTGCTCGAAATACGTTTATATTGTCGCTAATTTGGAGAAGCACTGTTATTTTTTCTTTGTTTTTATAACTAAAAAAGGAATTAACCAATTCAATCATTTTTTTAGATTGTTCTGTTTTTGTATATTCTGAGAGTTTTTGCTTCCATAATTCTAGTTTTGGAAGTTCATTTTGAAATAAAGTGTCAAATTTTTCTTTTAATCCATTTTCTGCTGACGACCACAACAATGCGTCTTCTGCATCTTTTATTGGCGTATTTAAAAATTTTCTCCAGATTGTTCCATTTCTTCTCTTTTTTTGAAAATACTTTTTTGCTTGTAGGATCGTACCCTCTTCTTTCGAAGAAAGTTGTCCAATTTTCTGTAAAAAGTAATTCGCCATAATTTTCCCCCCATGACGATTTTCTTCTCCAAGGATTTCAATAAATCGAGCAAAATTTGCGTTTTGATCTATGATGAATTCAAATTGATTCGTGTCCTCCATATTTCATATCCTACACCAGAACAGAAATTTTTCCGAATAAAAAAGCCGCCCCATAAAGGGCGGTTTTGAATCATTTAACCAGAATCATTTTTTTGGTCTGGACAAATTGTCCGTGGCCAATACTGATTTGGTAAAAATAGGTACCTGAGGCGAGACGAGAACCGTCAAAATGAACAGAGTGTTCTCCAATTGATTTCTCTTCGCTTACCAATGTTTCAATCTCTCTTCCGAGAAGATCAAATACCTTCAAACTGACAAAATTGTCATTGCGAGAAACTTGTGATGAGGCAATCTCAAGAGATTCCTTCACTACGCTCGGAATGACATAGCTGATTGTCGTACTTGGATTGAATGGATTAGGATAATTTTGAGAAAGAGAATATGAAGTTGGAATAACAAGATCCCTTTCTACGTCGGTTATTGTACTGTCCTCAAAGTCTTCGATTATCGAAAAGGTTGGTTCACCAAGATATTCAGCAAACGTCAGATAATCAATTTGGACAGCCGTCTCTTTAAATCCACCAGAAATCCGTATGTAGATGCAGTCAATAGAATCAAGCTGAATTGGAAATAGTGTCGTTGGTTTCCATGTGTCATTCGGATAAGCAATATCCGAAAAACTACTTTTCTCTGCCCCTTTTCCAAATGCAATTGAAAACTGAAAATCTTCATTATAGCCACTGACTGAAGGCTTTGTGTGTGAATAACCTAGCCAAGCCTGAGGTAAAGCACTTGCGACTTTCATTCTTTTGGGAAGAATTTTTTTAAAGATTGCATAATATTTATATATATCTGCAACATTTGGTGAAAGTCGGTCTACTTCAAAAAATTGAGAGAATCGTCCATGTTGAGGGTCCACGTTGGTGAACCATGTTTTGGCGAATGTTACGCCAGGAGCATATTCTATCAATCTGTATCCATTGACTTGGGTGAGTGTGTCCAATCCAGATCCTGTTTGTGCTACAACCTTATTTATAGAAAGGAAGAGTGCAAACAGTGTTACCAGTACTACTAAAAATGTACGTTTCATCGCACACCTCCTTTTTGTTAATGATGTAATTACATTATACCACCAAACTACCGAAAAATCAATAGCAATACTATTTTGTCAAGTGTATAGAGTTTAAGTAGTTAATTGTTTTGCTAAATACATTCTACTCTATACATGCTACTATTCTGATTTGTTATCCCAGTGAGATAGTAACTTCGTTACATCTCACGGGATTACCAAATTGCTATTGCAATTTGGTATACTAATAGTAATGAAACAGAGATATATTTCACTTGTTTTATCTGTCGTCGTGTTATTTTTATCGGCAGGAGTTTTGTTGGTGCGCGGACAAAATACCTATGTTGCGCCAACTGAAGTATTTCCGAATGGTACAAAAGAGGTTCCACTTGATACTGGAAGCGTACCTCAATCAAAAAATAATAGTTTAGCGCCACTGCAGGTTGATCTTACGTCTTCTTCTGCAAGATCTGCTGGGATTTTGATGAAAACAAACCAGTCTATTCAATCTGGCACAAATTTGATTATTCCAGATGCTACCGGAAATATTTTATTACTCAGTAGCACAGGAAATATATTATTAACAGGTACAAGTGGAAATTTAGTTATTAATGCGCAGGGAGTGGTACTTCCATCGAAGGCATCAGATCCAGCGACGCCAACCCCAGGGATGATTTATTATGATTCTACGGGAGACGGAAAGGTGAAATTGTATAACAAAAAAGGATGGACCGACATCGGAACGGGAAGCGGAGGAGACTTGTATTGGAAACCGGGAAATGGGGGGATCACATACAATGGAGGGGATATAAGTATTTTTGGACCCTCACCAGTTAACAGTGGTAATGTTGACTATTATGCTGCTGGGAAATTAGAAATTAACAATAACAAAGAACATCTCATACCGTATGACTTTAATCCTAAATCAGCTTCAGCAGATGAGTTAGCCAAATATTGGGGAAAAGAGCAGGTCAATAATAGAATGAGTTGTGATACTGGATTTGGAGATGTTGCAGATTGTTCGAGCATAAACGGACTATTTCTAGAAAACAATTCTTCCTCTGCCAAAAAATACGATCTTTTCGTAACTATATTTAAGCTTCAGGGTTACGCTGGAACGTGTTCACCATTGCCAAATGGAGATTCTTCAATTCGAGGTAATTGTGCCTACTATGCCAGTTTTGCTGAGTTTAACAAACAAACAGTGGGTGGTGAAATAGTATTTTATTATACACAAACTGATCTTGCCGGTGGTTATAGCCAAAATCAGGACAGTTCTGGACAAATTCCTCTCCCCGATTATCCATCTATGGTATGTGATGCAGATGCGTATGGGAACCCTGATCCATTTAATATCAATTGTCCTTCTGTATATACAACAGGAGTTAATGTTACATCTCCATCAAATGCTATGGATCGCTTTGAGAGGACGGAATATGTGTGTGCGAGATATAGAGATAATAACGAAGGGTGTGCTACTCTTGAGAATCAATCTGTAGATTATGCGAAGGTCTATACGTTGCAACACATGGTTCTTGGGGTGGGGAGGGCCAATCTAAATGCTGGAGGTATACGGCTAAGCAGTGAATTTGAGCTGGGGACAACAGTGGAAAAAAATATTTTTGCGAATGGCGGGAATCTTGAGTCATTTACTGTGAATGCACCAATTAGTCAATGTAACGCTGATCAAAGAGGAATGATACGGTCATTCCAGAGTAGCAGTGGAGATAGATTCTGTTATTGCAGAAAATCTAGTGTTGGTTCGTATGAATGGCTATGTTTTTAGGGGTTAGACTATAATAGTCACTTAAACCAGGTTCGTGCCTGGTTTTTGCTATGCAATATTTATTTTCACTATTTTGCTCGTTATCGTGCCAAGCGTTGTATCTGCGCTTGCTTCGGAAATACACACTATATGTATGTATTGCAAAGTGAAAAGGATAAAAGATTTATACAGGATATACTATTGCTTTAGAGAAACATTTGAAGGAACGCAACGAAAACAAATCAAGGCATACAAATGAATGCGGTCCCTTTGTGCTAATCTATTATGAAATGAGTTATAATGAAAAAGATGAAACGATTTATTGTGTTCTTCGTTTTTATATTACTCATTAATGTCGGTGTTTTTTTGTACACAGCACAAAGCGATGCGCAGGGGACTCCTGCGATTCCCACGATTGATTCTCTTGTCGCGCGGTCTGCGTGCCAGGTTGATATGAAATTTAGTGAGACGGGTTCCGCGAGTTATTTTTCAGCAAGTGTGCGAACAAGCGAGGGAACTCCAAATGGCGGGCAAGATATTCCAGGTCTTTCCACTCCTCCGAGTCCCTTAAATTATTCATTCAAATATCCCGATTATCAATTTGCAAAAAACAGAACATATTATTTTGCGCTTCAAGCGCACTCAGACATTGGGGGAACTTCTGCGTGGAGCGCACAAAAGAATGTAAAGACGCTCGATGTTGTTGCGCCACCTGCCCCCGCAGTCGTGGGACACGGGGCGTGGGAGCAAGAAACGCGAACAAAAATTTCATGGAGCATCCCAAGTGGAATGACGCCGGATTATAGCGGATATAGAGTGTATTCGTCAGAAAATGGAAAAAAATATATTGCGGACGCAATAACGTCATCACCTGAATACTATGCGATTGTTGATCCAACAAAGCCATTTTATTTTAAGATAAAAGCGTATGAGGCGGGGCTTGGGTGTCCCCTGGACACCATTTCGACATCAACTGATGGTGGCGCATCGTTTTCGGAATTTTCGGGTGAGCTTTTAATTCCGCCAGTTCCCGTGATTACCAAAGAAGAAGTAACTCCAAGTGGAAGCGATTGGAAGATAAAACTTTTGTGGAACAAATCCGCGGGGGCAACGGACTATGATGTCGATTTTGCAAACGATAGTGAGTTTTCCGATATTATCACCGCATTGAGCGTGTCTGACACGAGCTTTAATTTAAACAAAACATTTGCAAGCAACAAGACGGTATTTTATCGCGTTCGCGCAAAAGCGGGGCCGGGGATTTCTAATTATAAAAAGGGAAGCATTGTTACTGGCGTCCCTGCGCCGGCGAGTTTGTCGGTAAGTGGCATTTCGTTTAATCAGTGTTCTAACGAAACAGGAGCCAAGATTGGCACGTTCACTTGGACTGACAATGCTTCAAACAACCAACGGAAGATAAAGTTTGAACAATCTGAGGATGGAAAGCCATTTGCTGAAATAGCTTCCTACAATGTTCCCAACATTGAACCGGATGGTGGATATTCAAAAGCAATAAGTTTTCCGATTGGGCATACCTATGATGTTCGTATCTATGTTGATGCAAACGGCAAAAAATCCAATTATTCAAATGTTGTTACGGTGAATCTTGTTCCCTATACCCCACTATATAAATTGACTGGCGAGGCATGGACGCAAACGGGAGGGTGGTTGAAGCTTGACCCCGGATCAGGGTTTTGTGGGGTTTCAGTTGATAAAGACGGAAAGACGCTTCGAGGCGAGGCGTGGAATCCATTATTTGGATGGCTTTCATTTGATGAAAAAACCACGGGACGGGCCGCAACAATTGACGTGTCCACTGGAGAAATAAGTGGATGGGCGCGATTTATGTTTAAAAATTCTGTTGGAAATGGATGGGATGGGTGGGTGAATCTTCGTGATACATCGAGCCCGATTAAATATGGATTGTGTTTGGGAGATGTGAGAAGAGAATCGGTAACGGCGCTTGACGAAGAAGGAGTCGAACATGTGTATGGAACAGGAGAGGAATGTGAGGGGAACGGAGGTTCTACCAACAATAAGGTAACTGGAATGATGTGGGGAGGACCAGTGATAGGTGGATGGATTCCATTTGTTGGAAAATCCGCACAGTCGATGACGATAAAGAAATTTCCTGATATCAATTTACTTGCTCCACGAGAACGAGTGAAATTATGGGTAACGCCACTGCCACAACAAGATACTGCATGGTCACTTGCTCCAGTTGGTGAAGGAACGCTCAATCCATTGACGACAAACGGGGTGAATACATCGACTATTTATAGCGCGCCAATAGTGGGCGAGAAAGCAGTGAAAGTTACTGCCATTTCTGGCACCGAAAGTACGAATACGACACTTCAAGTAGTAAAAGATCCATATAGTCTTTCATGCCTTTCACAAAAGAATTCAATTCGCGTAAATTGGGCTGAACAATGGGTTGATCCAGATTATGTTACCTATGCGCCACATAAATTAACACTTGCCTATTCGACTTCTTCGGTGAGTGGCCCATGGAAAACACTTTCGCCGAATCCAAATCCGCTTTCTCCGGAAAGTGGCGTGTATGATCATCGCGTGCTTTCTACAACAACGTCGTATGCGTACAAACTCGAAGCAGTCTTTTCTGGTCCAAATCCATCGACATCTACTATTGTAGTGGATGGGTGTACCGTTGGTGTTCCCGTTGTTGACAATCCTTCGCGACTTCGTGTGTTTGCCCAGGATGCAAAAACGTTAGTATTAAATTGGAAAGATAATGCGACATCGAGCGCGAATTATAAATTTGAAGTGCAACGAATAAAACTTACCCCCGCACCATCAACTGATTTTGCCGTAACTTCAACAGTTCGTTCAACGGGCATTTCGCTGTCATGGAAAAACTTTACTACAAGCACGCCGTTCTACATGTGGATAGAGCGGAGCAGCTCAACGGTAAATCGGTTTGCTAATCCAAATAAAAAGGATCCGACGTATCCAGCGTGCTCTATCGCTGAAGGTGGCGATTCTGCGTGTGTAATCAATAAAAAATTTGGCGTATTTCGTCCAATCGTCAACACTGCAGTAACGCCGAAGACATTTATTGGACAACTTACGCCATTTGTAGCGACTGACGATGTGACTCGCGATGGAGAGGGAACGACATTCTTTTATCGCATTCGCGCGTGTTCATCAATTAGTCCAAAATATATCGAATGTGGTGGATCTCTATGCTTGTTAAATACTGACTATCGTCCAAATCCAGCGTGCACTCCATTTACCGACACATCGGCGAACGGAATACTTATTGCGACCACTACTCCACCACTTCCGATTATTAAGGCGGTGTCAACAAAACCAGAAAAAGTAACCCCAGCAGATAAAGATTCTTTGTACAAAATAGCACTTTCTTGGACTGATGATTCATTGAGAGAATCGGGTATGATTGTTCAGCGTGGCCCTGATACCGCGGTATTAGTAGGAGGAAAAATACAATTCAAGAATCGCGACATTAAAAAACTTCCTCTTGATACTGACGTGGTAGTATTTGGCCCATATTCGGGAAGGGGGACGCTGGCAAACCTTGCTCTTATTGACGAAACTTTAGAGCCGGGGACTAAATATGAATATCGCGTAAAACCATTTTACGATTTTACCGATCCGCTCACAGGGAACAAAGCGCGCGTTTTTACTCCTGATGTTGAAATTTCACCGATTATTATCGAAACTCCACAGAAATTTGCAAGGAGTGAAGGTGTTCTTGCAAGCATTCGACTAAAAATTAGCAAATTACTTGTAAACAGCAAAATTGATAGAAATTCATCACCAGTAAGTTCATTCACTGCAAGTGTATACAGTACAATTTCCTCCATTGCATTGGAGATAAAAAATATGGTAACTGGTTTGTTCTCTGCAAGCGCTGCAACCAATTCTGACGAAGATTATTTTGTAAAAGCAAGCGCAGACATCTCTCAATCTTCATTTACTGACGAAAACTTGGATGCCAATTCCGTGTACTTGTATCGAGTGGGGATAAAATATCCAAGTGATACAAAAACAAACAAGTGGGCGTTGCCTGAAGGCTCGGGAAAGACGCTTCCAAAAGAAATAACAGATTCTCGCGAACATGCCCCTGTATGCGTCAGAAATAGTTATTGCGATTTCTCACTAAAGAAATGGGAGGGGCCATCGGTGAATGGGTTGAACAAAAAAGAATCATCTGAACAACAGTGTCAAACAAATAGCGATTGTGTAAATGTTGGGAGGAAGAGACAGACAACCGAAGAACAATAGGAAGACGTTTATGTGCGCGCAGCAACAAGCACAATGATTTTTCCTGCGCCACGTTTTTTTAATTCGTTTACCGCGCTACGAATTGTTGCTCCCGTGGTATACACATCATCAACAAGAAAAAGTGGAAGCCCATTTAGCGTTTTTGGGATGTTTGCGGAAAACACATTTTTCATATTTCTTTCCCGTTCTTTTCTTGTTGAAGTTTTTGATTGTGGAACTTCATATCGTATCCGTTTTAGTATCTGTGGAGAATAAATAAGTTGTGGGATTAATTTGTGAATTTCCTTTGCGATGAGGGCTGATTGATTAAATCCGCGTTCATATTCGCGTCGCTTTGCAAGCGGAATAGGAACAAGGAGTGCGCGCGATAGATCAAATGGAATTTCGTCTAGCACGCTTGATAGTGATTGTAACATCATATGCGCAAGAGGAAGCGCTGCGGATCGTATATAGTCGAATTTCAAACCGTGAATGAGCGATTCTAGATGCGCATTTGAATACAAACCTGATGGGATAAGAAGGAAATTTGATCGATGACACAGTGAGTTGATTGTGGGAATTCTTTTTCCACAATCTTGACATGAAAAGCCAGAGCCGGGTACGCATTCGTTCATACAGGATTCACAGATGGCCTCGTATCTGCCTGTGTTTGTTGATGTGCGACAAAAAACACAACGCGGAGGGAACAGCGCATCTTTTAATATTTGTATTGAATGCATTGCCACTCTTATCATTGTATCTCAATAGACAAAAAAGTATGGTAAAATAAGTACGATGATTGATTTTGGGATCAAGAATTTTTTTTCGGACATAAAAAACGTGCTTTCTTCCGCCAGCATTCTCGGTGTTGATATAGGAACCACTTCAATAAAAGTAGTTGAGGTTGCAAAAAAGGGAGACGCGCTTTCACTAGAAAACTATGCACTCCTTGAAACAAAGGATTATTTAAGTAGGGGGAATGCGGCAATTCAAACAAGTGCGTTAAAAATTTCCGAAAGAGACATTTCGCAATTACTTTCAAGATTGCTTAAGGAGATGAACCCAAAAACAAAAAATGCAATTGTTTCGATCCCAGTATATAACGCATTTTTTGTAACCATTGATATGCCGACACTTCCACCAAATGAGGCGGCGGTTGCATTAAAATTTCAAATGAGACAATATATTCCGCTTCCTATGGATCAGGTAAATATTGAATGGGTAAAGATGGATTCTTTTCAAAATGAACGTGGGCAAGATATGTCGCGATATCTTATTATCGCTGTTCCAATTGCAACTATTGATACGCTCAAGAGAATTTTCAAGAGCGTTGGGATAGTATTGCGCGCACTCGAAGTCGAACATCAGTCGCTCATTCGCGCGTTACTAACTCCTACAGATCCGGTTGTTCAAATTGTTGATATTGGTGGCGAATCAACCGGAGTGTATATTGTTGATGGCGGCATTTCAAAGCGATCAATTCAAATCGATTCGGGGGGAGCGATGCTCACAAAGTCTCTCGCTCGTTCTCTAGATATTTCTCCGTTTCGGGCAGAAGATTTAAAAAAGCACAGAGGACTTCTAGGGTCAGGTGGAGAATATGAAATATCACAAGCATTATATCCCTTTCTTGATAATATTTTTAACGAGTGTGGGCGGATACGCGCGGAATTTGAACGGACAAGTAAAAAAAAGGTTTCAGAAATAGTGATAGTTGGCGGTGGAGCGAATCTTTTGGGAATTGATGCATATGTAAAAGAGACAACGGGGCTCCCAATAAAAATGACCGATGCGCTTGAACATCTTATATTACCAAGCGAGATAGAGCCGATTCGAAAACAAATTGGACGAACATTTGCTTCCGCCTCCGGGCTTGCATTGCGATTTTTTGTATAGGTGAGTACTTCATTTCTGGTAGAAAAATAAAAATGCTATAATACATATAGTAGAATCCCGCTAGAGTTAGAAGTCTTGCTAACCGGCAGGCGCGATGGTTTTTCGGGATTATAATCGTAATGATAAAAAGTCGCATAAAAAATAATTTATATATCGCTTTTTAATGATCGCGATTTGTTTTTAACAGAATGGAGCAAAGAGATCCACAAACAGTGCTTGCAGACCAATTTGTTGTTGATGCTCCAAGTGTGGGGCTTCCATGGAAACTGATGGTGTTTTCCATAATTCTTTTTATTTTTTCTCTCTTTATTTTTGCGGGAATAAAGTTTGGTTATGCTTCATATTTAAGTCAGCAACAGGATAAATTAAAGGCTGATACGGTAGCACTTGCAAAGAAAATAAATCCTGATGATCAGGCAAAATATGTGAACTTTTATTCTCAGACACTTAACCTCAGAAAGGTTCTTGATCGACATCAGTTTTCTGGAAATTTATTTAAATTCTTAGAAGAAAAGACCGCGACAAATGTATATTATACCAATGCTTCGTATACGGGGGAGGGAGGCAAGGTGACGTTGCAAGGAGTTGCGGCGACTTCCGAGGCTCTCGTTCAACAACTTTCGGTGTTTGATTCTTCTCCAGAGTTAAAAAGTGCCGTGCTTTCACAGATGCGCTTTACCGAGGCGGGAATGGTGAGTTTTAGTATTGATTTTGAATTTCGAGATAATTTTTTTGAATCACCAGCATTATAAACTATGAGAGCTTCATCAAAACGAGTAATGAGTATTGGAATCGCAGCGCTGTTTTTGTTGGGCGCATTTATTGTGTATGGAACACTCATTCGTCCTCTTTATGTTGAAATTGAAAAAACTCGCGCAACATTAAATGCGGCGCAAACTATTTTTGATGACCAAAAAAATGCTACCGAGCAGGTAAATAAAGCATTTCTCGATATGAAAAATTCTACCAAAGTGCGCGAAGTTATTTCGCAGGCATTGCCTGTTGGGCCAAATATGACTCAGGCGCTTCATCAGATCGAATCGGTTATTCGGTCAAATAGAGTTTCTATTGACGCACTTACCATCAAGGCAATACCTCCTGAAGTTAATAAACAGATTCTTGCAAAACGTTTGGGGAAACTTGATATTAACTTTTCTGTATCTGGCCAGTATGAATCTATTCGCGATTTTTTGAGGGCGCTTGAATCAAACGTTCGAGTTACTAATGTTACCAATTTTGAATTTTCATCAATGTCAAAGGCAGATAGGGGATCTTCATCGGTATCACTCTATACGCTCCAATTAGTCGCACAAATGTATTATCAAGAAGATTAATATGGCAATAATGATCGAACAACAGGAGAGGCCGAAAAATTGGATGCTCATTGGGGGAGTAAGTATTTTCGTAATCATTTTGTTTTTTGTTACTTATTATCTGTTTTTCAAAAATCCTCAAGTGATTGAAGATTTGACTGTTTCGCCAAACCAAAAAGAGGTTGAAGTTCTTTCGCAAATAAAACCAGATTATGCAAAGTTGGTTGATCAGTTAAATAAATTTTATAAAAAAGGGGAAAATCAAAATATAACTGCGCCACAACTGGGGAGGCAAAATCCATTTCTTCCACTCTGAATATCTGGTTAATCAAAATCCTTTTATTTAAAAGGATTTTTTTGTGACAGATGATATAATAATGATATGCAGGATCAACAGCTTATTGAAGAACTTATAAAGAGGGGAGTTGTTCAGAAAATTCCTGGTGAAAAGGTGATACAAGAAGCGGCACTTTCTGGTGGAAGTGCTGAGGAAATTTTATATGAGAAAAAGATTGTTGATGAGGCGAACGTTGTTAAAATAAAAAGCGAATTATTAAAAACCCCATACCGAAAAGTTGAGGCGAGTGCTGTGGACGAAAAATTGTTTGATTTAATTTCTCGCGAGATGGTGCTTACCTATCGCGTTATTCCTATCGAGCGCACTCCCAATTTGCTCATTGTTGGGATGTTCCATCCAAACAATATCAAGGCACAAGATGCGCTAAAATTTATTGCAAAACAGCAGGGGATAAGTTTGGGAATTTATTTAGTAACATTAGGCGATATTGGCGCACTTCTTGCGCGATATTCCCCGTTTAAAAAAGAAATTGAAGCAGGATTGATCGAAATGGGAGATTTGAAAACTGAAAATTCAGCAATTGATTTGGAAGAATCGGGGAAGGGAGAAGAGGCTCCGATTATAAAAATTGTTGCGTCGACACTTCGTCAGGCAGTTGAAATCGGAGCATCAGACATACACATTGAACCTCAGCGAAGGAGTTTGCGTATTCGATTTCGTTTGGATGGCGCACTTGTTGAGGCGATATCACTTCCCCCTACGCTCATTCAGCCAATTACTTCGCGCGTAAAAGTGCTGTCTCGATTAAAACTTGATGAAACTCGTATCCCTCAAGATGGAAGGTTTAGAACCAACTTTTTAGGGAGAGAAATTGATTATCGTGTTGCCACATTTCCAACTCCTGGAGGAGAGAAAATTGCAATCCGCGTGCTTGATCCTAAAACGGGACTTCGGGGTCTCGATCAGCTAGGAATTAGTGAATATAATGCAAAAATATTTGAAGAGGCGCTTACTCGCCCCTATGGAATGATTCTTATTAGCGGTCCAACAGGATCAGGAAAATCAACAACATTATATGCGGTGCTTTCTCGTCTTAATAAAGAATCAGTAAATATCGTGACGCTTGAAGACCCAGTTGAATATTTTATGGAGGGAATCAATCAGTCACAGGTGCGTCCTGAAATTGGTTATACGTTTGCGTCTGGCCTTCGTCAAATTCTTCGCCAGGACCCCGATGTTATTATGGTTGGTGAAATTCGAGATTCTGAGACATCGGGACTCGCGGTAAATGCTGCGCTTACTGGACATATAATGTTGTCTACAATTCACACCAATAATTCATTGGGCGTTATTCCACGCTTAATTGATCTTGGCGTTCAACCCTTTCTTCTCTCTTCCGCATTAAATCTTATGGTCGCTCAGCGGTTAGTACTTCGACTGTGTCCTGATTGTCGCGTTTCGGAAAAGGCGGACAAAGAAATGGAGAAGTTAATTGAAGAAAATTTTGAATTATTGCCACAAGTTGCACGTAATAAAGTGTCATTTACAAAACCGTATACAATATTTAAAAATGGAAATGATTCGAGTTGTAAAACTTGTAAAGGAAAGGGGACGGTGGGGCGAATTGCTCTTTACGAAATATTTCGAATGACGAGAGAACTTGGAGATATTATAAGTAAAGGATTTACTTCTGGCGCATTATTAGACGAGGCGCGAAGACAGGGAGTTGTTACGTTGCGACAGGACGGGCTCATGAAGGTATTGGAGGGAAAAATTGGGATAGAAGAAGTGTTAAAAGAAACAACATAAAATATTTTCTTATTGTTGTTAGTTGTTTTTTGGCATAAGAAAATAAGGTATAATACAGAGAATGGATCCCGGTAGAAACCTGCCTACCGGAAGGCAGGACGGACCGTTTGTATCTAGTTGTCAATAGCATGTATAATCAAAAAAAAATATCATTATCGTCGAATAAACTAAGTTGTCGGATTTTCTAACGGGATGGATTATAAAGAGAAGTTAAATGAGTTACTATTGACTACGGTTAGGCAAAACGCTTCTGACCTTCACATAGGAGTCGGGCGTCGTCCTTCGATTCGTGTTGATAGCGTTCTCATTCCACTTGCAAAAGAGGCGATTCTTACCAAAGAAGACGCCGAGGGGTTAGTGTTCTCGTTACTTTCTCCTGACCAAAAAGATAGATTTTTAAAATTAAAGCAGTTGGATTTTTCATATAACTATGAAGACAAGGCGCGCTTTCGTGTAAACGTTTATATTCAGCGTGGATTTATGGCTGCAGCGCTTCGTGTAATTCCTTCTCAAATAAAAACGCTTGAGGAATTAAACATGCCTCCAATTTTGCATGATTTTGCGAAACTCACACAAGGATTTGTGCTTGTGGTAGGTCCGGCAGGACATGGGAAGTCAACATCGCTTGCGGCAATTTTGGATGAAATAAATCATTCACGAACTGATCACATAATTACCGTAGAAGATCCAATAGAATATTTGTTTGCGCAAGATAGATGCATTATTTCGCAACGTGAAGTTGGCCAAGACACCACTTCATTTCATGACGCACTTCGTGCAATTTTGCGACAAGATCCTGATGTGCTTATGGTTGGCGAAATGAGAGACCCAGAAACAATTGCAACTGCGATGACTGCGTCAGAGACTGGTCACTTGGTATTTTCTACATTACATACAAATTCTGCGTCACAAACCATTGACCGTATTATCGATTCGTTTCCACCGGAGCAACAAGGGCAGGTTGTTTCTCAGCTTGCATCAACGCTTGTGGCAATTGTTTCTCAACGTCTTATTCCGCGTCTTGGGGGGGGGAGGATTCCCGCGACAGAGATAATGCTTACGAACTCGGCAGTGAAAAACCTTATTCGCGAGAAAAAGATTTATCAAATTGATTTGGTTATTGAGACGAGTGTCCAAGAGGGAATGATGTCACTCAATCGATCACTGGTAAATTTGGTAAAGAGAAAAGAAATTTCACTTGAAGAAGCGGAGGCGCATTCGTTGAATCCCGCCGAGCTTCGATTGCTCTTAGAGAGAGGGTAGTATGGTGATATAATTATTATTAGATGAAATTCAACTATAAAGCTCGAACTAAAGAGGGAGATCTGCAAGTTGGTAATGTTGAGGCAAGTTCACGTGAGGTGGCAGTAAATATATTGCTTACTCACGGCTTGTTTGTGCTTTCAGTTGAGCATATAAAAGAAAATTCAATTATTGCTCGGGCATCACAATTTTTCGAGCGAGTAAGAACCGCGGATTTAATGGTATTCACTCGTCAGTTTGCTACGCTTCTTGCGTCTCAAGTTCCATTGAGTGACAGTTTGGCAGATTTATATAAACAGACGACAAATCCTATCTTGAAACAAGTTATTTACGATGTGGGAAACGATGTGTCCGCGGGGTTTTCACTTTCTCAGGCGCTTGACCGACATCAAGGGGTATTTTCCGAGTTTTATATCAACATGGTTCGTGCGGCAGAAGTTACTGGACGACTTTCTGAAGTTCTCGATTTTCTCGCCGATTATCTTGAAAGGCAATCGGCACTTATTGGGAAGGTAAAAAATGCACTCTATTATCCGGCGTTTGTTATTGCGCTATTTATTGGCGTTGTCATCGTTATGGTAACTATGGTGCTTCCGCAAATTGCGCCAATATTTGAGGAAACAAAAACAAAACTTCCCATGTTTACTACGTTGATGCTTCAAAGCGGAAGATTGCTTGCAGATTGGTGGTGGGCACTTCTTATCATTGTTGGTGTTGTTGCATTTATGGTCATTGATTATTTTTCTACAAAAGAGGGGAAAACAGTTCTTGATGAGCTAACGCTCCGTTCGCCAATAATAGGAAAACTTTTTAGGAAATTATATATTGCGCGGTTTTCTGAATCTGCGCGTGTACTTATTAAAGGGGGGCTTACCATTCCTCAAGCGATTGAAATTTCTTCTCGAACGATTGGAAATTCTGTATATAAAGAATTACTTCATTCTGCGGCCGACGAGGTTCGAAGGGGGAAACTGTTATCTCAAGCGTTGTCCGAAATGCCAGAATTTCCTCCATTGGTATCTCAGCTTGTTGCGGTTGGAGAGTCTACGGGACGGCTTGAATTTCTTTTAGAAAAAGTAAATTTGTTTTATACGCGTCAAGTGGAGGATACTGTTGATAATTTGGTGAATCTTATTCAGCCAATTTTGATGGTAGGAATTGGAGTTATGGTTGCGTTGTTGTTTGCGGCGATTTTGATTCCACTGTATAGCGTTTCCCAATCATTGGGAGGATAGAGTATTAATATGGTATACTAGATATGTAAATAAAACTGTCGAAATCTTTTTAAAAACAATGAAACAAAATAAAGGGTTTACTCTTATCGAAATGTTAGTAGTGGTCGGAATGATCGGCGTGCTTGCTGCCGCGGTGCTTACTGCGCTTGGTCCGTCACGACAAAAAGCTCGGGACGCTCGTGTTATTTCTGGTTTAAATCAGATTGCTGCGATTGCAGAAACCGGATTTAATGGAAATTCATACCCGGCTGATTTAGCAGCCATAAAGGCACTATCGGGAGGTACTACTGTTGTTGATGATGTCAAAGCTATTGCGGGAAGTGATCCGACATATTCAATTGGCGCGGCAAACAGTGCCACGTTTGCTGTCTCGTCTGTTCTTCCAAGTGGAGGAAGTTATTGTGTTGATAGTAGCGGAAAAAGAAGTGCTGGTTCAGTTTCGGCGAAAGGTGCCTGTCAAGTAGAAGCAAATAACAAGTAAGTCAACTGCTTTATGAAACAACGAGGTGGGTTTACCCTTATTGAGATGCTGGTAGTAGTAGCCGTGATCGGCCTACTTTCTTCGGTGTTGCTCACCTCTCTTGGTCCTGCGCGTGACAAGGCGCGAGACTCACGTATTATTCAAGAAATAAATCAAGTTCGCGCACTTGCGGAAACAATATATAATGGGAATTATAATGGGCTGCCACCAGTGGAAGGGGTGTCTGCAATTGATGCCATACCAAATGAAGAGCTGAAAAGACTCGCAAAAGATATTTTTTCATTTGGCGGCGAATTGGTTCTTAGGCGACCTCAAACTGCGGCGACTTCATATCTAGTATATTCGAAATTAAATGTAAAAGTAGGAGCAGAGCCAAACTTAATGGTAAATTATTATTGTGTTGATGCTCGTGGAAATGCGGGATACACCACCACAGAACCAGTAAATACATATCGATGTAATTTTTAATTATGATTTTTTTAATAAGTCTCATTCTTTTTGTATTTGGCCTCCTTTTTGGGAGTTTTTTTAATGTCGCCACTATTCGATATAACCCTGATAACGAGGCATTAATGAGTCCACATATTATTGGTGGACGATCAAAATGTATGTCGTGCGCGCGGACACTCCGGTGGTTTGAACTTTTTCCATTATTAAGCTTCCTCTTTTTAAAGGGAAGATGTAGGACGTGTAGTGCCCCTCTTTTGAGGCAATATCCAATTATTGAGTTTTTAACAGGGTGTATTTTTGCTGGGGTTCCATTATTTTTTAATGCATTTTTTGGATTTTCAAATATTATTTTTTATTCTTTTTCTGCGCCATGGTGGCAATATGTTATTTCAACGGTATGGATTATTGTTTTTTGCATTTTTCTTTTAATGGTAGTCATTGATTTGAAGCATTTCATACTTCCTAACGGGCTCAATTTGTTACTTGGTGGAATCGGAGTATTTTATGCGTCATTCCTTTTTTATATTCGCACCGATATCCCTTTATTTTTTGACTCATTTATTCGACATTATGCTATGATCTTTTCTCCATTTGAGAATCTTTTCTATATGCACTTATTCGGATTTTTTGCTGGTGGCTTATTTTTCATTTTATTGGTGTTGTTTACATTAGGGAGAGGAATTGGAATAGGAGATGTGAAGCTTGCATTGGCACTCGGCATTCTTTTGGGGTGGCCGGACATTATTTTTGCAATAATGTTTTCGTTTATAATTGGAGGCACTATAAGCGGAGCCTTTGTATTGGCTGGGAAGAAGCGTCTTAAAGAAAAAGTGCCATTTGCTCCATTTTTTATCGTCGGCACTCTTGTTGTTGTCTTCTTTGGATATAATATATTGAAGACATATTTTTCTTTGTTTGGCTTGTAAAATTTGTATTCTCTCATACCTTTTTAGAGTATAATAATGATGATGAGAGTTCGAAAACCAGAAAAAAAAAGACGTATGGGTGGTTTTTCGGTTATTGAAATGCTTGTTGTTATGGCAATTATGGGGGTTTTGGCGGGCGTGCTTCTTGGGTTTAATCGATCATCAGAGAAAATGATTGCGCTTGTGACCGAACAACAGCGAGTAATAAGTATGTTGGGAAGGGCTCGATCGTTAGCAATTCAGCGATATAATACTGGTTCAGACGCATACACATGTGGTATACGTGTGGATCTTCTTGAAAGCGCCATTTCGACCTATGTAATGACTCGTTCGAAAGATTCAAGGGTTACTGATTGTCCCAGTGCGGCGGTGGCGCAACTTATTGAGAGTCAAACACTTGCAAGCGGTATTACCGTAAAACGCGGTGGGGTGCGATCGATATATTTTTCCTCTCCGTTTCTTGAAATGACATTTGACCCAGCGCTCCCAGTCGGTTCGTCAGGAATTATTACGCTTGAAGCACCGGGAGTTTCAAAAAGCACTCAAATAGAAGTAACACGGAGTGGTTCGGTGTTGCCTAAAATAAACTAGAATGAATATTTTGTATAAAAAATCTGGAAGCGTGCTTATTGAAGCAATGGTTGGTTTGTCTCTAATTGTGTTAAGTTTTGGTGGAATCGTTGCACTTGTTTCTCGTGGATTTCAGTTAAATGTTGATACGCTCAATAAGTTTGTTGCGGTGAATCTTGCCACTGAAGGAATTGAAATTGTAAAAAATACACTTGATACGGATTTATATCAACCATCAAGTGGATGGGAAACAATAAAATCTGGTTTATATGAAGTGGATTACACATGTAATAAAATTGATCAGGCGCCCTGTGCATACTATGCAGCGGGGGGGAGGAGCGACAGAGTTCTTGCGCGCTCTTCTCTGGGGATGTACGCCTATGGAGTTGGCGATGACACATCATTTAAGCGGAGCGTTGTTATAAATGTTTCTGGGGATTCGGTGAGTGTATATTCGATTGTAGAATGGGACAATCGAGGGACTAAAGAGGAAGTACAAATTTCTGATACATTTATGAATTGGAGAAAAGATCCAAAATAATTTATGAAAAACGATTTATCAAAAAAAAGTGGATTTACTATTATTGAACTTCTTGTCGCCTCTGCAATTTTTGTAACATTTCTCGTGGTGGCAGTGGGATCTTTTACCCGAGTGCTTCAGGTGCAACGGACACTTGCTCGAAGAATTGTGATGACGAGTGCCTTGGAGGCGACCATTGAATCGATAGCTCGCGAGATTCGTATTGGGCAAGAATTTACTCCGCTTAATGCTACTACAAATTCAATATCATTTAAGAGTTTTTCTACGCACGCAATTGATCCATCTTCAATTTCATATACTTTTGATGTTGGTACTATAAAAAAGACGGATTCTGTATATGAGGGGTCAGTTACTCCGAGTAATGTGATTATAAAAAATGGAACGTTTATTGTGAGTCAAAAAGATAGCTGTCAACCATGGCGCATTACTATTGCCCTTTCTGCTATTCCCGCCGGTTCTGGCATGGACAAGCCCGAAGAGAGAGTAAATATGCAAACAACCGTTACGTCGCGAATACTCCCTGTTGATATAAAAGGAGACCCATATCGATGCAAATCAATGTAATAAAAAAAGACGGACAAATAATGATATTAAGTACGGTGCTTATTGGTGGAGCTCTTCTCTCGGCGACTGCGATTGCGGGGTTTGTGCTGTTTTTCCAAATTCGACAAGCAGGCGACGCAGTACAATCTGCTGCTGCTTTTTTTGCCGCCGACGCAGGAATTGAAAATGCTATATATTGTTATTACCGAAGAGATCATACAAGTGAGAATATTGACTCTGTTTGTGACGTTGGAATAAATACTGAGGCGCTTGGGAAAAACGATATGGATTGCGGCGGGGGGACGTGTGTGCCACTTGCATCATCGGTGGTTAGTCTTTCCTGTTTTGTTGATCCTGCAAATAAAACGTTGGAAGCAACGTGCGTCCCGCCACTTCTTGGAGAGGATCCGGTGAGGGGCATTTATATACTTTCTAAGGGGTCAACAATTCGGGCAGAACGAGTGCTTGATTATACAGTTGTCACTGCCTCAGGGGGTAACTAAATATGCAGAACAAAGAAATTCGTGATCGCATAACAAAACTTCGAAAACTCATTCGATATCATCAAACACGATATTATACGTTTGACGACCCTGAAATTTCTGATGCTGCATTTGACGCGTTGAAGGAAGAGCTTGAGAAATTTGAAATAAAACATCCAGAATTTAATTTTTCAAATTCTCCAATAGATGCCATTGGAGGTGTTCCACTTAAGAAATTTCAAAAAGTGAAGCATGAGTATCCAATGTTTTCGTTGCAAGACGCGTTTAATGGGACAGAGATGGAAGATTGGGTTGAGCGACTTTCTAATTTTCTTAAACTTCCAAAGAAAGAATTGAATCAAAAAAGTTATTATTGTGAACTAAAAATTGATGGTCTTGCTATTGAACTCATTTATAAAAATGGCGTCCTCACAAATGCATTGACACGGGGCGATGGAAAAATTGGAGAAGATGTTACCCAGAATATTTCTACAATTGTATCTATCCCACATACATTAATACAGTTAGGAAAAATAAAAATTCCTGAGAATCTTATCGTGAGAGGAGAGGTTTTTTTGACTAAAAAAGAATTGGAGAGAGTAAACAAAGAGCAAGAAGGGAATGGCTTAAAGCCATATGCAAATACGCGAAATCTTGCTGCGGGGTCATTGCGACAATTGGATCCAAAAATAACCGCATCAAGAAAACTTGAGTCATTTCAGTATGATATTGTGGGCCAGGGCGAGGAACAATTTTTGACACATGAAGAAAAACATAAAGCGCTTGCTTCGTGGGGATTTACTGTAAATAAGCACAATAGTTGTGCAAAAAATATTGAGACGGCTATGCGATTTCGAGACACGTGGGAACGCAGGAGGGAACAATTGAATTATGAGATAGATGGAATCGTTATCATTTTAAATGACTCTGCATTATTTAATTCATTAGGAGTAATTGGGAAAGCTCCGCGAGGCGCAATTGCATATAAATTTACTCCGCGTGAAGCGACAACATTCATTGAGAATATTAGAGTGCAGGTTGGAAGAACCGGGGTGCTTACTCCAGTTGCCGATTTAAGGCCAGTATTAGTTGGTGGGACGACAATTACCCACGCGACACTACACAATGCAGATGAGATTAAACGTCTCAGTCTTCGCATTGGAGATACTGTTGTGGTGAGTAGGGCGGGAGATGTGATACCAAAAATAACTCGTGTTATCGCAGAACTAAGAACTGGCAGGGAGAAAAAGTTCTCTATGCCGAAATTTTGCCCAATCGATGGATCAAGGGTTGTTATAAATGGTGCCCTACACCAATGTTCAAATGAGTTGTGTGGAGCAAGACACAAAGAGGCACTCTATCACTTTGTTTCGCGACATGCATTTAATATAAGGGGGTTGGGGGTAAAGATAATTGATAGATTTATTGATGAGGGACTTGTTGTTGATGCGGGAGATATTTTTGCGCTCACTGGGGGGGATATAAAAGTACTCGAGCGATTCGGAGAAAAATCTGCAGAAAATATTATTGAGGAAATAAAAAGGAAAAAAATAATTCAGCAGGCACGATTTATTTTTGCGCTTGGCATTGTTCATGTGGGCGAGGAAACCGCTCGAGTAATTGCGGAACAATTTCCTGTCTCTTCCGTTGCGGAAGTTATTTCTTATTATCCAAAAATAGAGAAAGAAGAATGGGAAGCAATCGAAGATATTGGGCCAAAGGTTTCAGCAAGCATTACTTCTTGGTTTAAGGATCAAAAAAATATTAATTTATTAAAGAAATTTGATGCGCTTGGTGTATATGTGACTCCATCAGAAAAAAAGAAAGGGAAACTCACTTTAAAAACTTTTGTACTTACCGGGACTATGAAAAAATTTTCTCGAGAGGATGCAAAAGAGAAAATTATTGCACTCGGTGGGTCAGTTTCCGATTCAGTTTCTCGAAACACTTCTTTCGTCGTTGTTGGAGAAAATCCTGGGTCAAAATTAAAAAAAGCGGAGGAATTGCATATCCACATTTTATCAGAAAAAGAGTTCTTAAAATTTATCAAATAAAAATCTCCCAAATGGGAGATTTTTATTTGATTACATCAATATCTTTTTCGTATTGATCAGCTTTTACTACTACTGGTTCTCCATACCAAAAGCGATAGGTATACCATCTACTTCCCGCATAATACATGGCAGCCGCGCATCGTTCCTTCAGTTTTGCTTTATCTGCGGGAACTTGATTCCCATAATTTATACACGCAGATGAGTTCATGAGATCAGCTATATACACACCGGTTGCAGTAAATGCATCCGAATTATTCCATGGATTTGGAGGAGAGCTTTTTGTTACTGCAGAGATTTTCGCTTCATACATTTTCCACGTTGATGGGATAAACTGTGCCGGTCCCATGGCGCCTCCATATGCGCCATGTTGATTTGCGCAAGAAACTTTTGCTTTTTCTGGATCAATTCCAAGGCGTTTTACAAGTTCAAGAAAATAAGGGATGTCTCGCGTTGGGTGCATTGCTTTTTGGTAGGTACACTGGCCAACATTTTTTCCAAGCAGTGATTCGCGGTTTAATATCGCAAGGATAAGAGGCGCTCGCACCCCAGAGGCTCCCTCTGCTATTTTTGCGAGATTATAGGCCTTTTCGAAGGTTAACTCACCACCACCAAGCAATTCGAATATTCTGCTTCGTATTTGTGCGGCGGTTTCTTGGGTTTTTTTTAGAATTTTTTGATATTCTGATTCTTTCCCCTTCGTATCTTTTAAGAGTGTATTCTTTTCTGTTTTTGTGCTTTGGGCTGCTTTTTGTTGTGCAAGTTGAATTGCTTTTAAATTTTCAACGTCCTGCCTTTCGTCAGAAAGTTGTTGTTTTTGCTCAAGGAGCTCCTGGCGAAGTTTTTTTGTTTCTTCAAGTTTGGATTTCACCCCTTCTTGCATTAAAACAATATCATTAATATTTCCAAAAAAATCAGAAAGTTTTTCATGAGAAAGGAGTATATTAAACGTTCGTTCTTGGTCGGACTCATGGAGCATTTGTATTCCTTTTGCGAGCGCCTCTCTGTTTCCATCTATTTTATTTTCTGTGTTGTTAATGTTTTTTTGCGTATCAGTAATTTCTTGTCCAAGTTTTGTTATGTTTAAATTTATTCCCTTTATTTGAAGCGTAATTTTATTTATTTTTGCATTTAGTGTTGAAATTTCTCCTGAAAGGCTTTTTCCTTGCTTCTGATATTCGGTAATTTTTTTCTGATTATTTTCAATTTCTTTCTCTAATTCTGCAAGTTGACGCTCAAGTTCTGCTCGTTCTGCCTGTTTATCGATAATTTGCACTTGTGGACTCTCTATTGGGCTAGTCGTTTCAGCATACACAGTATTCATTGGGAGAATAATAGAAAAACACACATAAAAAATGAGTGATATGGCTAGCTCGGAAATAAAAAGCGTATGCTTCATGTATGTAATTAAGTATATCGTTAAATTGTCAGTAAACAAAATCTATTAGACGTATAATCCAATTGATTGTATGTTTCTACATATAAAACTCCTTTGTGTGTTAGTTTGTTACTTCTCCCAATTCTTCCTTTGTCTCCTCGGTTGTTACCTCTTTTTCTTTTGTTTTTTCACCAACGGCGACAACAACCTGTTCTGGATCGGCGTGTACTATTTTAATTCCCTTTGGAAGCATCAAGTTTTATGTGGATTTTCGGTACATTATACTCCATTTTATTAGGTTTATATCTGGTGTTGCGCTGAATCATTTTCTTCATTACAGTGTGTATATGACCCATATTTCTCAAAAAGAAATTGAACACCTTGCTGATTTAGCTCGCATAGAGCTTCACGAAGAAGAAAAAAATGCTCTCGTTTTCGATTTGGAGGGGATTTTGTCATATTTTGACGAATTAAAGGAGGTGGATACTGACGCGATTATTCCAAAAACAGGCGGTTCACTTACTACAAATGAATTGCGAGAAGACACAAATAACAACCTACGCATCGAAAAGGACGTGGCGATCAAATCATTTCCTGACAGAGAGGGGAATTTATTAAAAGTACCACCAGTATTTGAAAAATAATATTGATCCGTTAAAAAATTAAACAATCCTTTATGAGCCCGTCTAATATATTATTTATAAACAAGCGAATAGTGGTGTCGTCGAAACAAAATTGTCAGATTTTCCAATGGGATGGATATTAAAAATTTAACAATACAAGAATTCCACGATGCGTTGTGCGCAAGAGAATTCTCTGCGCGAGAAGCAATGGAAGAGAGTTATTCAACTATTGAGAAAAATAAAGATCTCAACGCGTTCATTTCTCTTACAAAAGAAGACGCGCTTTGTTCTGCGGGTGCTATAGACATAATGATCGCGCGTGGTGAAAATATTCCAATGTTGGGCGGAGTTCCTATCGCGCTAAAAGATAACATGCTCATGAAGGGGTCGGCGACTACGGCAGGATCAAAGATTTTAAATGAGTATGTGGCGAGTTATGATGGGTGGGTTGCAGAAAAATTGAAAGCGCTTAACGCGACAATTATTGGAAAGACAAACATGGATGAGTTTGCTATGGGTTCCTCGAATGAGAACTCTGCATTCGGCCCAGTGAAAAATCCTCATAACAAGGAATGTGTTTCGGGCGGATCATCGGGTGGATCTGCGGTTTCGGTCGCGTGTGGTGCGACATTGGGATCATTTGGATCAGATACTGGGGGGTCAATTAGACAGCCCGCGGCATTATGCGGAGTTGTGGGTATGAAGCCAACGTATGGTGCGGTGTCTCGTTTTGGCATTATGGCGATGGCGTCAAGTTTAGATCAAATTGGACCGTTTTCAAAAACAGTTTCCGATTCGGAAATTTTATTTGACGCAATTCGCGGAAAGGATTTACATGACGCGACCACATTTGAGAAAAAAGAATTACGATCAAAGCCCGTGGGAGAAGAAAAGAAAACAATTATTGGAATTCCTAAGGAATATTTTATTGAAGGAATAGACTCGTATGTCTCAAACTACATTAGCGAGGCAATAGAAAAATTTAAAAAGCTTGGATTCTCGTTTAAAGAAATTTCACTGCCACATACAAAATATGCACTTTCAACATATTACATTATTATGCCGGCAGAGGTTTCAACAAATTTGGCGCGATTTGATGGAATTCGATATTTAGGGGTAAGTGAGGTGAGAAGCGACATAAAAAATCTTAAAGATTTATACATAAAGACTCGTGGGGTTGGATTTGGCAGAGAGTCACGACGAAGAATTTTGCTGGGAACATTTGTACTTTCTTCGGGATATTATGATGCATATTATTCAAAAGCACAGAAGGTCAGGACATTAATTTCTAATGATTTTGAGAGGGCGTTTGAGAGTGTTGATGTAATATTGACGCCGACAACGCCAACCGCAGCATTTAAGCTTGGAGAAAAAACGAGTGATCCACTTTCAATGTATCTTTTCGATATTTTTACTATTCCGGTAAATCTTGCGGGACTTCCAGGGATTTCAATTCCAGTAAAGAAATTTGCTGTGGGGAGTGGGGAATTGCCAGTAAATTTCCAGCTTATTGGAAAACACTATCACGAGGCAGATTTATTTGCGGTGGGGAAGGAGTATGAAAAGGAATAAAAAATTTTGCTAGTCTATAGACAATAAAAAAGAACTCAAATGAGTCCCTTTTATTATATGCGCGGTGGAAGCTGGTTATTTTTCTAACGCTTTTGCTTCGCAAAAGATGGGACTTTTTCTCCCCCAACCTCACTCTCGTTCGGTTTCCTCCGAAACCCGCCGCGCCCGCTTGAACCAATGGCGCGGGCATCGGCTTCAAGTCCCTTCAGACAAAATATTTTAAACCGCCCACAAAGGGCGGCATAAAATATTGCGCGGTGGAAGGGACTTGCCTTTCACCTCTCGTCGCGCCGTCGCGCTCCTCGGATTTCAGGCCTGCTCTCGTGGTGCTCGTTGCTACTCGCACATCGCTGCGAGCTTCAAGTCCCTATCGCGAGCCAAGTAGTTGGCTCGCTCTCCACCGACAAACAAAAAAGTATTCTTACGAATACTTTTTAACTTGCGCGGTGGAAGGGACTTGAACCCTCGACCTCTGCCGTGACAGGGCAGCGCTCTAACCAGCTGAGCTACCACCGCAATTAGAACAAACCTATTGTATCATTACTTTTTTGCCTTCGCAAACTCAAGGGCGTATAACAATAATTCGTTTTTTCCATCCAGCAATGAATATATCAATTGGTATTTTCTTTTTTATTTGTTCTCGTCTTTTTGCAATTGGATCGTGTATCGTGATATGTGTATTATTCTTTGCGGTGACTACAACTAAATGTCCAGAAAGTTTTGGATTAAAGTTTTTATGAATAGAAGCAATGATTGGCCCGTTCTCGAGATAGGTGTTCATTCTACTAAATGAAACACTTGCATCTATATCTTTCCAATCGTATCGTTCTCCTTTGAATCCTTTGTATTTAGCAATATTTACAATCCCCGAATGTATCCATCCAAGCTCTTTATTATGTGCGCCAATAGAAACCCCATGATCAATAAGTGTATCAATTGATGTTTTACCTCCTTTTTTGTAATGATCAATAATCATTGCCAGTGAGGCAACTCCACATGCGCGTATTTTCCATCCCTTTTTTGTTACATCAAGGAATTGTGAGTAGCGAGGAATTTCTTTCATCTCTATTTCTAAAATCGTTTTACAAGTACTATTTCGTAGTTTGGATTTTCTTCAATCATTTCGTGGAGACTTTCGATTACTACGCCACCTTTCGATTTTCTTGAGTTAATTATTTTTCCATTTCCAATATACATAACAACATGACCAATGTAGATTTTTCTATATCTAAACAGTTCGTCATAGTAAAATCCACGATCACTGCGCGAAAAAATAAGATCGCCAATCTCTAAATTTGAGAAATCTTTATTAGGTATAATTTCTATTCCCAATTTTTCACTTGCTTGGAGAATACTACTTCTCCCAATTTCTATTCCGGCAGATTTGTATGCAAGTTGTGTAAGAAGAGAACAATCAATGGCTTTTGTAGCGCTTTCTAGTTCCGTCCCTCTTTCATATGGAGTTCCAATATATTTTTTTGCTGTTTCAACCGCTGTAACTTTTTGTGATTCGGTCATAATAATATACCCCTATTCGGGTTTTGTGCCGACGACAGGATTCGGACCTGTGACCTTCGCCTTATGAAAGCGCTGCTCTACCGCTAAGCTACGCCGGCATTTCTTTTACTTTATACATCATTTTTTCTAACAAGCCAAGTATTTTATATTGAATTTTTGCGCTCCCTTTGACCCTTACGGAAAGAGTTCCAAGGTAATGCTTGCTGTTTTTATATACTTTTTTATTAATAGTTTTGATAAATGATGTTTTTTTAAATTCAGATAATGGAATGTTTGTTAATCTCGACCACTCTTTTTTTATAAAAGTTTCCCGATCTTCATTGACCTTATTTATTGTTACGCGGCAATAAAGATCGTTTGTGGTGATTCCAAAAAGTGAAATCCATTTGATGAAGCAGAGGATAATATCTTTGTTTGAATTGGTGAAGTGTACGCGGTTATCTGCTTTTCCACCTTCGCCCAAGTAAAGTCCTATACCAAGCACTAAAAGATCTCGTTTTGAAATAATGCCTAAGACATTTTCTGCGTTCTCCTTCTCGTCATTTATTTGTTTTATCTTTTTCTCGTGTTGTATTCTAGCCCCAATTAAACTCCCTCTATAATTTCCACGGATCATATTTTGGTGAAGTTTTTCAATTTGAGCACTTGATAGGAGAGTGTCTCTACACCAGATACTTGCCGAACTACGTGAAATTGTAAGTATTTTTGAAATTTCCTTTATACTTTTCCCGCTTTTTCTTAATTCTTTTGCCTTTTCTTGTAACTCACTTTTTGCCATAAGATTATTATAACATGGACGTGGGTTCGTTTATGAGTAAAAAAATATTCTAATAATTACAGCTTGTTGCGGGAGTTGGATTCGAACCAACGGCCTTCAGGTTATGAGCCTGACGAGCAACCACCGCTCTCTCCCGCAGATGCATAGTACCAGAATGAATAAACCTCTGCAAGAAACTTTTCTCTCTCGAAATTTCGTGATATAACGAAGGAATAGATTATATGAGCGTTGAACAACTACGAATTGAAGCAATAAAAGAGATACAGGAGGCGTTAACCCAAGAAGCATGTGAAAAGGTGCGAGTGAAATATTTGGGTCGAAAAGAAGGAAAACTTATTGAAGTTTTAAAATCTCTTAAGAATATGTCGGTAGAAGAAAAGAGGACTATCGGAACCGCAGCAAACGAACTTCGCCAGCTTCTTGAACACGAACTCGAAGAGAAAATAGAGAAAATAAAAACCAGTCACGAGCAAAAGAAAAATAGGTTTGACGTAACAAAACCAGGAAAACGGATTGCTTCGGGACATCTCCACCCACTCACAAAAGTAGATAAAGAAGTTCGCGCAATATTTTCGTCATTAAATTTTACCGTTGTAGAAGGTCCAGAGCTTGAAAAAGAATCATATAATTTTGATAAGTTAAATATTCCTGCCGGACATTCCGCACGTGATATGTGGGATACATTATGGGTTAAAAAAGAGGGGGTAAACGGATTGCTTATGCGAACGCATACAAGCCCTGTACAAGCGCGATATATGGAGTCGCACAATCCACCATTTCAAATCATTGTTCCTGGGCGATGTTTCCGATATGAAGCAACTGATGCCTTACACGAAATCAATTTTTATCAAATTGAAGGATTGATGGTTGGCTCTGATATAACACTTGCAAATTTAAAATTTATTATTGAGACGTTTTTCAAAAAATTCTTCAAGCAAAAAATTGAATTCCGTTATCGTCCAAGTTATTTCCCATTTGTTGAGCCAGGAATTGAAGTTGATATACGTCTTAAGGGGGGAAAGTGGCTTGAAGTTATGGGGGCAGGGATGGTGCATCGCAATGTGTTTGATGGGGTAAAATATAATCACACGCAGGTTCAGGGATTTGCATTCGGTATGGGACTTGATCGTCTTGCAATGATTAAATATGGAGTTCCTGATATTCGACTGTTTTATTCTGGTGATATTCGATTCACAAAAAATTTCAGATAATACTTATGAAACTATCATTTCCAGTTCTAAAATCATTTCTTCCTGAACTTAAAACGAAAGCACAGGTCATTGATCTACTTTCAATGTATGCATTTGAGGCAGAGGATGCCGGGGGAGCGCTTATCGAAGTAAAACTTCCACCAAATCGCTATTCTGATGCGGGTTCATATATTGGAGTTGCAAAGGAACTTTCGGCAATCCTAAATTCAAAAAAAGTAAAAGAAATTAAATGTCTTGAGACAAAGACAACAAGAACGCCAAAACACTTTAGTGTAAAAATAGAAAATAAAGAGTTTTGTCCTCGATATTGTGCACAGTATTTTGAAAATATTCTTGTTAAAGAATCACCAAAATGGCTGAAAGATGCACTCGTTTCCGCGGGAATGAGGCCGATAAATAATGTAGTTGATGTAATGAATTATGTGATGATGGAAACGGGACAACCAATGCATGCATTTGATTATGATCTCTTAGCCCCAAAGAAAAAACCCGTTATTACAATACGTAATGCAAAGAAGGGGGAAGAATTGGTTTCTCTTGATTCAATTCGTTACTCACTTGATCCATCAGTCGGACTTATTGCCGACAGTGAAAAACCTCTTGTTATTGCAGGAATAAAGGGAGGCATTGGGTGTGAAGTTTCTTCAAATACTCGGAGGATTATTGTAGAAGCGGCAAACTTCAATCCTGTATCAATTTACAAAACAACAAAAAAAATAAATCTTTCAACGGATGCATCACAACGATTTATTCATGCGCTTAGTGTTGAACTTCCTTCGGTTGCGCTTTCTCGCACAGCATTTCTTTTAAAAGAAATTACAAAGACAAAGGTTGGGGATCGATTTGATTCCTTTACACACGCAGTATTAAAAAAAACATTGGCATTTGATATTTCGAAGTGTAATGAATTGCTTGGAACACGACTTTCCGAAAAAGAGGCACATGCGTGTCTTATTCGTCTTGGTTTTAAAAATATAAAAAAGAATCTTTGGGAAGTTCCGATGCTTCGCACTGATATTGAGACGCCTGAAGATATGGCTGAAGAAGTTGCGCGTATTACTGGATATCAAAACATCCCAGTAACCGCTCCGCGGACCTCGTTGCTGTCTCCTGAAGAAAATAGAAGTGTTGTAGCAAAAGAGAAAATTCGTGGAATATTGCGAGCCTTTGGATGTAATGAAGTGTATAACCACACGTTTGTTCCTCGTGAGCTGCTTGAGCTTGGAGCAGTCTTCCAAGGAGAGGCGATTTCACTTTTGAATCCACCAAGTGCAGAATCCGAATTTCTCAGACCATCACTACTTTTAGGGCTTTCAAAAAATGTGGAACAAAATTTCAGATTTTATGATGAGGTTCGTGCGTTTGAGGTAGGAGACATTTTCCTCAAGGTGAAAAATGGGGAATGTAGCGAGTCACTTCATGCGGGGGTTGTTATTGCAAAAAAGAATTCCGAAACATTTTCTGAAATTAAAGGAATCGCAGATTTTATATTAAAGGGAATGGGTGTTTCCGATTTTAAAATGGTTGAAATGCAATCAAAATCGCAGACATTCTTTTTTGAAAATGCATTGCGAATTGAGTCTGGAAAAAAGATACTTGGGTTCCTCGGGTTTAATAGAACTAATGAATCATTTGTTGAACTTGATATTGATGCAATTCTTTCGGTACAACATGAGATGTATGAGTATCAAGATATTGAGAAATTCCCTTCAGTAGTTCGAGATATTTCAATGTTTACCGACCTTGATGTTCGTATTGGGGATCTCATTGAAGAGATTGTTCTTTCAAATTCACTTATTAAAGATGTCGATTTACTTGATGAGTATATTGATGAAAAGTGGGCAAATCTTCAAAGCATAACACTTCGTGTCATTTTCCAGTCAGAAGAGAGAACACTAAAAGGGGAGGAGGTTGACGGAATAATGAAAGAAATAATTCTCTCTCTTCAAAAAGAATTTGGTGTAAAAATGAGATAGTAGAACCCCGCCTATGGCGGGTTTACTCGAAATGAATTTCTCTTTCAAATTGAGCGAGACGTTGTTTAAGTGCAAGGTGATTCTTAAGTGTTGGATTTGATTTGAGTGTTTCGTACGCGAGTGATCGAGCCTCTTTTACCAGATCTGGGTTTTGTACTGCTTTCATAGCAATGTCAGGCATTCCTGTTTGTGATGTTCCTAGAAATTCTCCTGGTCCGCGAAGGCGGAGATCATATTCCGCTAGTTCAAATCCGTTTTTTGCTTCCACAATTGCCTTGAGTCGTTTTTTTGTTGAGTCGGAATTTCCTTGTGAAAACAAAAAACAATATGACTGATGTTCTGCTCGTCCTACACGTCCTCTGAATTGGTGAAGTTGCGCAAGTCCAAATCGGTCGGCCCCTTCGATCATCATTATTGTCGCATTGGGGATATCAACGCCTACTTCAACCACTGATGTTGCAATAAGGATTTGTATTTCATTTTTTGCAAATGACTTCATAACATGCTCCTTCTCTTTTGAGGAGAGCTTTCCATGGACCATTCCCACGGAAAATTCTTTGAATATATGTTTTGATAATTTTTCATATTCTTCAGTCACTGTTTTTATGGATAACATCTGTTCTTGTCGTGCGGTTAATACAGAATCTGTTTCTGTTGGTTTAATACGAGGGCAAATAACAAATACTTGTCTTCCTTTTTTTATTTCTGCCCGAATGTAGTTGTATGCAGTTGCTCGTTCTTCGTCAGAAATTGCTTTTGTTATGATTGGCTTTCTGTTTTTTGGGAGCTCAGTAATAAGAGAGATATCAAGGTCTCCAAATAACGTGAGTGCAAGTGTTCGGGGAATTGGCGTTGCAGTCATTGAAAGGAAGTGCGGTGCAAATGATTTTTCGCGTTCTAGTGTTGCGCGTTGCTCAACACCAAACCGATGTTGTTCGTCTATGATAACGAGTGCCAGATGCTTAAACGTTATCCCTTTCTGGATAAGTGCGTGAGTACCAATAATGATTGATGCGGTTCCATTTTCTATTGCCTTTTTTGCTTCCTGCTTTGTGAGTGCCGATTCAAGGTCGGAGTCATATCGCATGCGCGCTTCACTTCCGGTAAACAAGAGTATGTTTACCTCATAATTTTTAAATAACTTGGTGAGGGTGCGATAATGTTGTCCAGCAAGAATTTCCGTTGGAGCCATAAACGCGGATTGAAATCCCGAGTGCGATACGGCGAGGGCTGAGATTCCTGCAATAATTGTTTTCCCCGATCCGACGTCTCCTTCGAGGAGCCGGTTCATTGGAAATCCGTGTTCAATGTCTTTGATAATTTCCCATAGGGATCGTTTTTGTGATTCAGTGAGTTCAAAGGGAAGCGTTTCAAGAATTGATTTAATAAAGGAAATATTAGTTTGAATTGAGTGCGCTTTTTTTGCTGCAATTTTCATTCGCTCTCTGAGTGTTATTATTTGTAATAAAAACAAATCCTCAAATGCAAAACGTCGTTTTGCAGAAAGTGCATCTTCTATAGTATCGGGGAAATGGACTGCTTGTATTGCAGTCTGAATATCAGGGAGTTCAAGTGTTTCTCGGATTGAATCAGGAATGATATCAGGAATGTCTATCTTCTCTTTTAATGCTGGCTGGATGAGGAAACGAATGCCCTTTGAGGTGAGGCCCTTTGTTTCTCTATATGTAGGAATAATTCGCCCAGTATGTTTTGTTTCGTGATGAGCATGTTCGCTTACGAGTTCGTAAGTGGGGTTTGATAAATATATTTCTCCAGTTTTTCTTGATTCGGTTACTTTTCCTGCAAAGTTCGCACGACGACCCGGAGATAAAATATTTTTTATATATGGCTGGTTAAACCATGTTGCCCTGATGGTGCCTGTTTGATCTTTGAGTTCTGCCTCAACTAAATATAAGTTTCGTTTCCATGTGTTGCGTGATTGAATTGAAAGTACTTCCGCCGTTATTGTCGCTTCTTGATTTGGAATAAGATCGTGAATGGTATAGATCTTTGAAAAGTCTTCGTATCGGATAGGAATATAAAGAAGTAGATCTTTTATTGTTTCAATTCCTAGCTTTTTGAGTTTGGGAAGAAAACGTGTTTGTATACCTCGTATATCAGACAATTTCCTTTCTTGTGACGCCATATCGCGCATATTATACTTCTTTTTTTCATCTTTTTAAATATTAATAATTCGCGTGTATAATATTTATATGGAGATAATAATGAAGACTATTGAAAAGATGTACGCACGCGAAATACTTGATTCACGCGGTCTTCCGACGGTTGAGGTTGAAATAACAGTTAATGGCGGTTTTTTGGGAAGGGCATCAGTTCCTTCGGGAGCTTCGACGGGAGGTTATGAGGCACATGAATTACGGGATGGAGACAAAAAACGATATAGCGGGAAGGGAGTATTAAATTGTGTTCATTCTATTAATAGCGAATTACGACTCGCGCTTGTGGGGAGGGAGTGGAACCAAGGAACGCTTGATAAAACCTTGTGTGCACTTGATGGAACCGAACAAAAAGAACGTTTGGGTGCAAATGCTATTCTTGGTGTTTCGCTTGCATTTGCTCATGCTTCAGCGCTTGCACACGGAATTCCGTTATTTGAATACTTTAATAAGATTGCACCATTTTATAGTGAAAAGAAAATGCCAATTCCAATGATGAATGTGTTAAACGGAGGAAGGCACTCGACACAATCAACTGATGTACAGGAATTTATGATTGTTCCTCATGGAATTAATTCATATAGAGAGGCATTGCGTTGCGGATCAGAAATATTTTATGCGCTAAAGGCAATTCTTGTGGAAAAGGGATTTTTAACCGCAGTGGGGGACGAAGGAGGGTTTTCGGTTCCACTTCCTTCAAATGAGGAGGCGTTACGAATACTTATTTTAGCAATTGAGCGTGGTGGTTACATTTCAGGAAAAGATGTTTCACTTGCAATTGATGTCGCGGCATCTGAATTATTTTCCAATAATATTTATACATTTAATTCTGAGAAAAAATCGTTCACGAGCGCAGAACTGATTGCGCTTTACTCAGAATGGGAAAAGAAATATCCACTAATTTCAATTGAAGATGGACTCGCAGAAGACGATTGGGACGGATACGAGATATTTACAAAACAATTGGGACGAGAGATACAAATTGTTGGAGATGATTTATTTGTGACGAATGAGAAACGTTTGAAAAAGGGAATAGAAAAGAAAGTGGCGAACGCAATACTTATAAAACTTAATCAGATTGGGACGGTTACTGAAACACTTGAAACGATTCGTGTTGCGCGAGATGCAGGATATAAAATTATTATTTCACATCGTTCGGGAGAAACAGAAGACACCACTATTGCAGATCTTGCGGTGGGGATTGGTGCAGATTTCATAAAAACGGGGTCTCTTTCACGCACTGAGCGAATTGCAAAATATAACCAGTTACTTCGTATCGCAGAGCATATGTGATTGATGACATCCTTGCTTTCTATTGAATTATACCTATCGTTTGTGATCAAGAAGAATTGCTATGATTCTTACGGTGCTTGTCGGGAATCATTTTTATTGATAGATTGAGAACGATATGGTTGATACACAAAATGTAAATAAAATAGTTATGGAAGTTCGTGCGGGGGCGGGGGGAGATGAGGCATCATTATTCGCCGGTGATTTAGTGCGTATGTATCAAAAATATGCATTAAAAAAAGGATGGAGCTTTTCAATTGTTGACGCGTCAGAGTCGGGCGCAAAAGGATATAAGACACTCGTTGCTGAGATTAAGGGACAGGGAGTATATGAAGCATTCAAGAACGAATCAGGGGTTCATCGCGTACAACGTGTTCCATTAACAGAAAGACAGGGAAGAATTCACACTTCTACCGCATCAGTTGCGGTGCTTCCGATTGTTGAAGCAAGGGCAGTTGAGGTTCGCGACGGAGATTTGGAAGTAACATTTTGTCGTGCGGGCGGCCCAGGAGGACAGAATGTGAATAAGGTTGAAACTGCAGTTCGCATTGTTCACAAACCAACAGGAATTGTTGTTGCATCACGCGAAGAGCGAACACAACATGCAAATCGTGAAAAAGCGATGGAGGTATTACGAGCAAAATTATTTGAAGCGCAACGAGAGCAGGCGGTGGGTTCGGTAGATCAGATCCGAAAGGAGCAAGTGGGAACCGCAGACCGATCGGAAAAAATTCGTACTTATAATTTCCCCGATGATAGAATTACCGATCACCGTATTGGAAAGAAGTGGAGCAACCTCGAAAGAATTTTAGAGGGAGATTTTGATAAAATTGCCGAGGCATTTAAGTAATATAGTTGACTTTTAGTGCAAAAAATTTAGAATTGAATTTGCTGTACTGTAGAGTCTGATGCCCCTATAGCTCAGCCTGGTAGAGCACCTGCCTTTTAAGCAGTGGGTCCTAGGTTCGAATCCTAGTGGGGGCACAAAATAAAAAATCCAAACTTGTTTTTGGATTTTTTATTTTGCCAGCGATTCGAACCGCGGGCCGCAGTCCTCGAAGAGAGGACGTAGGTCTCGAGTTCAGCAGAATGAGAGGCGAATCCTAGTGGGGGCACAAAAAATAAAAAGTGAGGATTTATTTCTCGCTTTTTATTTTGTGCCCCTGCCAAGAATCGAACAAAATTTCTAAAAGAAATTTTTTGAAACCTTGCGCCTGCCTGCCGGTAGGCAGGGTTCCAATACCTCCACCAAGGAAAAACTTCCGTTTTCCCTTTGTCTCGTTTCACTCGACACTGCTGTTTGTGGCCAATCGTCTAACTCTTGGACAAACAGGAAGCCTTTCCCGTTCGAATCTCTTTTGTTTAAAATTGATAATTTAAAATCCAAACTTTGATATACACCAAGGTTTGGGCTGTGTGCCCCCGCCAAGATTCGAACTTGGAACGACAGTTTCGAAGACTGTTATGATATCCATTTCACTACAGGGGCTTTTATTGCATTGTATAGTGAATTCTGAAAAAGTAAATAAAATGAACCCATAGGGTTCATTTGAGAATTTCGTCAATCTGATGCAGAATGTCTATCGCTGTTTTCATGAATTCTGCATCCTTCCCTTTTTTAAAGGTTTCAGTGCTTTCAATTTTTTTCTTTACTTCAAGAAGTTTTTTTCTCCCTCCTTCGAGATCAATAATTTTGTTATTAATTTGATCTCTAATGGCTGCTACTTCGCAGCTTCTTATACTCTCGAAAAATTTTGTCGCGCTGTCCATCTTGAATCTCCTTTATTAATGTTGGGCAAATTTTACCTTCGAATGTAATGTTTGTCAATGTCAAATATTTCTATTACAATATATGAAGATGAAAAAAATCCCGAATGAGGTTGAGGCGATAGCGAAGAACCTTGAAGTGAATGGCTTCGAGGCGTTTCTTGTTGGCGGGTGTTTGAGGGATATGATTTTGGGAGTAGATCCGAAAGATTGGGATATTGCAACAAATGCAACGCCAGATCAGGTAGAAAAATTATTTTATGATTTTGGTGGGCGAACAAAAGACGATCCAGCGACGGTATACGAAAATGAATTTGGTACGGTAGGAATAAAAACAGAGTCAGATGATCCGACGCTTAAGATTATTGAGGTGACCACCTATCGTATTGAAGGGAAGTATTCGGACGTGCGACACCCTGATAACGTTCGGTTTGCAAAAACAATTGAGGAGGATTTGAGTCGGAGAGATTTTACTATTAACGCAATCGCACTGTCGCTTACAAGTGCAATTCAAAATAAGAAAATAGAGAGTCAGCTCATTGATCCCCACAATGGATTGAATGATATTTCTGCAAAAATAATCAGAACGGTTGGAAATCCTGATAAGCGATTTACTGAAGATGCGCTCCGATTAATGCGCGCGGTTCGTTTTTCTGCACAACTTGGATTTTCTATCGAAGAAAAAACACGCGAGGCAATTCGTTTGCACGCAGGATTGTTAGAAGTAATTGCGAAAGAGCGGATTCGTGATGAGCTTACAAAACTTATAATGACCGACCGCGCAGCGGAGGGGATCATTACTCTTGAGGACACTGGGTTGTTGCACTATATAATTCCGGAGTTACAAGAAGGAATTGGGTGTGGACAGAATAAGCATCATATTTACACCGTATTTGATCACAACGTTCGTGCACTCAATTATGCGGTTGAGAAGAACTATTTGCTTGAAGTTCGCCTTGGTGCGCTGCTCCATGATGTAGGAAAACCGAGGACAAAACGAGGAGAAGGAATTGATTCAACGTTTCATGGGCATGAAGTAGTTGGAGGAAAGATAACTGCAAAAATTATGGATCGATTGCGATTTTCAAAAGATATCACTGAAAAAGTGATCCATCTTGTTCGGTATCATTTGTTTTATTATAACGTGGGTGAGGTGAGTGAGGCAGGAGTGCGAAGATTTATCAGTCGTGTGGGAATTGAAATGGTTGACGATTTATTAAAGATTCGTGAGGCGGATAGAATTGGTTCGGGAGTTCCAAAGGCATTTCCCTATAAATTGAGACACCTTCAATTTATGATTGAAAAGGTTCGCCACGATCCTGTGCACCCAAAGATGTTGAAGTTGAACGGAAATGAGTTAATGGAGTTGCTCAATATAAAACCGAGTAGGCGAGTTGGGTGCATTCTCTCTGTCCTTTTAGAGGAAGTACTTGACGACCCAATGCGAAATACAAAAGAGTATCTTGAGGATCGAGCAAAAGAATTACAGATTCACGATGATGTTGTTCTTAATGAGCTTTCTCGAAAAGCACAAGAAGTAAAAGAAGAATTTGAATCGGGGGTGGAAGATGAAATGAAAAAGAAATATAAGGTCTAAAAAACAAAATATCCACGAAGGTGGATTTTTTGTGGACCCGGCGAGAATCGAACTCGCGCCTCAGCAATGCGAATGCCGTGTAATACCACTTTACTACGGGCCCAAGAGAACTATTTATTTATACTTATAAACCGCATTTTAATCAATTGGTGTTACAATGTGTGCAAATTGTTTTGATTGTTGTATTACTACCTCATCTCCATCGAACAACTCAATTTCGTCTTCTTGGTTGTCTACATAAATCATTGCGGGGCCACGCGCAATATGAAGTTCTATTATACTTGTTTCTTTTAATACCATGTGGTCAGATTGTTCGGTGCTGTTATTAAATGCAAGTCCCATTCCCACATCAAAAAAACTATCTGTTATTGAGCGATAATATCCTGTTGACCCAAAAGGAGTAGCAACCACAATTCCGTCTCCGATTATCTCTTTATTAATTTTTTTCCCATCTATTGATAGTGTATATCGTATCGCGTGACGAGGGTTTTTATTATGAACAACAATATCATTAAGTGCTATAAGTTTTTTCCCCCGAGATTGAACTAAGATTTTTTCTACTTTTTCAATACGATATTGATTATTTATTACTTTTTCTAAAACGACTTCGTTCACATACGAAGAGGCTTTTTTACAAATTAAACTTCCCTTAAGGATGATTTTAGGTATTTCAGGATAGGAAAATTCAGAGCCCATAAGCGTTCCATCTCCGCCATAACTGACAACAAAGTCTGGATCATTTTTTACTAAAATAAATCCATTTTTCTCTATAAGTGGTTGAATTGTTTCACAGTTATGACCAACGAGAATAACTTTGTTTTTCAT
>Ga0172369_10000958_pt1 | contig 42737 bp, 37 predicted proteins | sample LakKiv25m_FD_114539 | JGI IMG/M metagenome (GOLD analysis project Ga0172369, IMG submission 114539) | Freshwater microbial communities from Kabuno Bay, South-Kivu, Congo - kab_022012_11.25m | ecosystem: Environmental > Aquatic > Freshwater > Lake | place: Democratic Republic of the Congo...
ACATTGCCCCTTTCGCTATACAATAGCATAGAGAAGAGTGGCAGGAAACGCCCTTATTGAATACCGAGAGAATTATCTCTCTTATTATCTTAGGTAGTGGCTCAAAAAGTTGGGTCCATTATAGTCGATTCGACCTGCCGGGATGCGGCGGCAAGACGATTATTGATGGCGCTGAGCAGCGCTTCGCGCTCGAAAGGTTTGGGAATGTAGTCGCTGGCATGCAGCACTTCCAGGCCGATGATCCGGTCGAGGGGTTGCTGCCGCACGGTGAGAAAGAGCACCGGGATGTCCTTGCTGCGCGGGTTGCTTTTGATCTGGCGGCACACCTCCCAGCCGTCCATGCCGGGCATCATGACGTCCAGCACGATCAAATCGAAGTTATGATCCTCTTCCAACACCCGAAGGGCTTCCTGACCGTTGACGGCCAGCACAACCTGATATCCGGCGGTTGTGAGCATCAAGGCAACTAAATCTCGGATATCTTTTTCATCATCGACTACCAGGATGCGGTATGCCATTTTGGTCTCCTTTTGCCAATCACCCTAAGAACCGGTATCAACTATACTGAATTAACCATAAATCGGCAAGTCCGCTGGTTTAGGCGCGTCCGACAGTATCTCTACACCCTGTTCCGTGACCAGACACAGGTCTTCGATGCGGACTCCGCCCACCTCCGGCAGATAAATGCCCGGCTCGACCGTTACCACGCTTCTCGCCGGCAGCATATCTTCCGAGGAGCGGCTCAGGCGGGGGGCTTCGTGGACTTCCACGCCGACACCATGGCCGGCGCCGTGCCCGAAGTATTCGCCATAGCCTTCCCGTTCGATCGCTTCCCGCACGATGGCGTCCGCATCGCGGCCCGACATGCCGGCGCGGATGCCATGCAGGCCGGCAAGCTGCGCCCGCAGGCAGATGTGATAGATCTCGCGCGCGACTTCGCCGGCATCGGCCACGGCGAAGGTGCGCGTCAGGTCGGCGCAGTAGTGATCGAGCCGGGCGCCCATATCGACCACCACCAGGTCGCCCACCGCCAGCGGGCGGGAACCCGGTTGCGCATGGGGCTGGGCGCCGTGCTCGCCGGCGGCCACGATGATATCGAAGGCGGTTTCCGCGCCGTGTTGGCGCATGAACCATTCCGCCTCCAGCGCCAGCTCATATTCGGTCACTCCGGGCGCGACGCGCGCCAGCAGGTGTACATAGGCATCGTCGGTGAGGCGGGCGGCCGCGCGGATGGCCTCCACTTCGCCGGCCTCTTTGGTCAACCGGAGCTCTTCGACCAGGTTCGGCGCCGGCGCCAGCGCATACGGCAGCGACAGATCGTCGCCTCCATACTGCCGGTACTGCGCCACTGTCAGTTGCTCCGGCTCGAAGCCGATAATTGGCAGACCCAGCCCGGCCAGGGTATCGCGCACGGAGGCGCGCAGGGTTTGCTCCACCTTGACCAGCTCCCAATCGGGCGATTCCCGGCCAACCTGCAGGACATAACGGAAATCGGTGATGAAGATTCGGCGGCTTGCGGTGACGACCAGCACGCCGGTGGAGCCGGTGAATCCTGCCAGGTAGAAGAGATGCTCCCGTCCGGTAACCAGCAGCGCGGGCAGGTCGAGGGCATCCATTCGTGCTCGCAAGCGTCCGAGACGGGTCGGCAAGATGTACTCCTCAATCATGATATGCCGCGGGTTGCAGCTCGCGAATGGCCCGCAGCGCCAGCAGATAACTTTGCGCGCCGAAACCGCAAATCTGCCCGATGCAGACCCGGCTTAGAAAACCGTGATGGCGAAATGACTCGCGCGCATAGATATTGCTGAGATGCACTTCGATGGCCGGCAGGCGCACACCCTGGATGGCGTCGGCGATGGCCAGGCTGGTATGCGTATACGCGCCGGCATTGATGATGAGCCCGTCCGCCCACGATCCGGCGTCCTGGATTGCCGTAACGAGATCTCCTTCGCCGTTCGACTGCAAGATGCGCAGCTCCTGATCGAGCTCGGCGGCTAATTCCTTCAACTGCAGGTTGATCTCCTCCAGTGTTACGATGCCGTAGACGTCCGGCTCGCGGCTGCCGAGCAGGTTAAGGTTCGGTCCATGGATCACCGGAATTTTCTGCATCTGTATACCTTCACGCCGTCAAGATGGTTTGCCGGGAAATAGAGAGATGAAAAGCCGTGACGAATACCGGAGACAGCGAAATAATAACATATCGCCTCTCGCCTGGCAAGGTTGGAAAACATTCGAAGGCCCCGCGGATATACCGCGGGGCCTTCGAGTTTGTCGTCATGTGCCGGATCAGGGGAGCGTAAAATCGATGCCGGCACGCAGCAACTGCAGGTCTTCGCCGCCCAGGAGTTGATAATCCTGGCGGACGCCATACAGCAGGCTGGCGGACACGCCTTCAGCGATGGGTTTGCGCAGCGAGACGGTCCACACCATGTTGTCCAACGCGGGCGGAGTCGGATTGCCGACAATCGCGCTGCCGGTATTGTCGCCTTCGTCAAACGTATCGTAGACGCGCGCGCGGAGCTGCCAGTCACCGGCAAACATCCAGCGCAGATCGGCTTCCCAGCCGTCACTCACATTGTACTGGCTCAGGAAGAGCGGTCGATCGATCCAGTCGGTATCGAGCGAATTCACCGAGGAGTACGGATTCAACGCCGACAGGCGCGGATGATAATCCCTGCCGAGGCGGCCCACGCGGCCGGTCAGGCTCAGGCCGTTCCAGTCGTTCAACAGATCGACGCCGGCCACATACGCGCTGCTGGTGCCGATATTGATGTTAAAGGGATCGTCGAAGAAGTCACCCTCGGGGAAGAAGTTGGCGAACTCGCCGAAGATGCGATGGCCGAACAGCTCGCCTTCCACGCCCAGGCTCCAGCCGCGATCGAGAACGTAGCCGTTGGGCAGCACGGTGAAGACGGCGTTCCAATCGCCGATATTGAACCCGAGGTAAGCATACGCAAAGAAGTCCTGCGGCGCCAGAAAGGGATTCGACTGGACCGGCGGAATGCCGGAGGCGCCCAACGGAATCCAGGTCTGGCGATCGACAAGCCCGACATTAGCGCCGAAGGTCAGCGGCGAGCCGCTGCTGTCCAGCGAAACGCCGACCAACGGCTGCACATTGGTATCGACCAGCAGGCCCTCGGCGATACTGGTCGCGTGGCGGCCCGCGGTGACGGCGAAGTCCTGCCCGATGAAGCGGGTATTGAACATCGCATACCAATCCCAGAGCAGCACGGTATCGGCGAAACTGCCGGCGTAAATGCTGCCGGCATCGGTGCTGGCCAGCGCCGAACCGCTCGACATCCCGAAACCATCGGTGGGAATGGAGCTGATGAAGCCCGGAGAGACGGGGGTGTTGACGCGCAGCGTCACGTGCCCGAGCAGGTTCTCCGTAATGGCCCCGTCGATGTTGATGTCCACCTGCGAAACGCTGAAGCGGTCGCCTTTCAGCGCGTCCGTCGCGTCCGCGGAGTAGGGGGCGAGCTCGCCGGTATTCGGATCGATTACCGAGTAGCTGGTTGCGTTGAAGTAGATCTCAGCGAACTCGCTGCTAAGACCGGTATCGAACGCATTGGTAATGTTCGAGCCGGACAGACCATAACGGGTCTCGCCGGCGATCGACACGCGCAGCGGCGGGATGCGGGCAACGGCCTGTTCCAGCGCGGTGACGCGATCTCCCAGGGCGCGGATGTCGCCCCGGATTTCAGCGATGGTCGGCCCGAAGGCATCGAGGAGGCGGATCAACTCCGCCGCCTGCTCGGGGGTGATGCCGGGATTGCCAGGAGGCCCCTGCGGACCCACCGGGCCCACCGGGCCAATCTGTCCTTGTGCGCCCGGCGCTCCCGCCGGTCCCACCGGCCCGATGGCGCCGTTGGCGCCCGCAGTTCCCTGTGGGCCCGGAGCTCCCGGCGCTCCCGGTTCGCCTTGCGGCCCGCGCAGCGCGCGCTGCACGTCTTCATCAGTCAGGATGAGATTCTTGATCTCATCGAGAGTAGGGCCAGTGCCCCCTCCCCCGCCGAAGCGATCAAGCATGCGGGCGAGGGCCATGGCCACCTCGTAGCGAGTCATGGGGCGAGTCCCCTGGTACGCGGCTCCCGGCACCCCCTCCAGAATGCCCGCTTCCGCCAGATCGCGCACCGCCTGCGCCGCCCAGTGAGTTGCCGGAATATCGGCGAAGGGCATTGCGGTGGTTGCTTGCGCCAGCAGCGGCACGGCTGAGGTGATGAGGAGAGCAGCCAGGAGGACTCCAATCCATGTTCTCATGTGTTTACCTCCTTCTCGTAACGACGGATAGGTTGTGACCTGCCGGCATGACGCGGGAGGAGGCTGCTAGTTTCTCCAAGTTACCCGAGCAACCGCTCATCGCGTCCGCGATGTCGTGGATGCGCCTGCTGGAGAGCGAACGCATCACGGAGTATCGCTGCCGACATATTGCTGTGTGAATCCGATAGATTCACCGCTAGTGTAACATACGGGGGTGGAGGTGTCAATAAATCCGGCAGCAATACACAGCGCATTGTCAGCCTCACTAATTCACAGATTTAAGGTCGACCGGCGCCGCCGCCGCGGGTTTGATCGACGTTTGTTCAATTTATCGACCATAGCCGGAGCGCGGACAGCCTATGGGGCTTTGCCCACGGAGATGTATCTCTATACAGGACTTTCGCTCTATATGGTTTAGTGTTTTGTCGGTGCTCAAAAAATAGATCTGACCGATCAGACTGATCGGTCAGATTATTTTATCGAGCATGAGCATGAGTCTGGAGTTTAATACAGGTTGTATAGTTCATTCTACGACAGCATGTTGTCATACGGTAAGCGCCAAAACACACGGGCGGGACGCCCGCGCTCCGGCGGAAGGAAACGGCCATGCTAAAGCGAATATCAGTCGATGTCGTTCCGGGGCGGGACGGCTATTCATATGCGCGAGGAGTCGAGGTGAGCGATATCGCGACGCCGGAATTCGTCGAAGAGACGATCGAAAAATATCGACGCTACATCAATCCCGGCTTGGCCGCGTTGATGGATTTCGTGGGTTTTCACGCGGTGGAGTGGCAAGGCGAGGGGATGACGGTGCGCGACACCACCGGAGAGGAATACCTGGATTTTCTGGGCGGCTACGGCGTGTTCGCGCTGGGTCATGCCCACCCGCGGGTAACTCGCGCGGTGCGCGAGCAGGCGGAGCGCCTGCCGTTATCCTCACGCGTGCTATTCAACCGCCCGATGGCGGACCTGGCGGAGCGGCTGGCGGATATCACCCCCGGCGACCTGCAATATTCCTTCTTCTGCAACTCCGGCGCCGAGGCGGTGGAGGGAGCGCTCAAACTGGCCAGGCTGGCGACCGGCAAAACGCAGATCATCGGCACCCTGGGCGGCTTTCACGGCAAGACTTATGGTGGATTGAGCGCGTCCGGGCGCGAGGTATACCGGATGCCGTTCGCTCCGCTGCTGCCGGACTTCGTGCACGTGCCTTATGGCGACGCCGGCGCGGTGGCGGGCGCCTGCACCGAGCAGACCGCAGCGGTTATCGTGGAGCCGGTGCAGGGGGAGAACGGTGTGATTTTGCCGCCCGGCGATTACCTGCCCGCCCTGCGCGAGCTGTGCACGGAGCGCGGCATACTGCTCATTCTCGACGAGGTGCAGACCGGCTTCGGGCGCACCGGCAAACTTTTCGCCTGCCAGGATTGCGGCGTGACGCCGGACATCATGACGCTGGCCAAGGCCTTGGGCGGCGGCGTGATGCCCATCGGCGCCTTCGTGGGCACGCCGGCGGTGTGGAAGGCCTTCGAACCTAACCCGTTGCTGCACTCCTCCACCTTCGGCGGCAACGAGCTGGCCTGCGCCGCCGGCCTGGTCGCCATCGAGGTGGTGCTCGAGGAGAAGCTGCCGGAAAACGCGGCGGCCATGGGCGCGGTGCTGCTGGACGGCCTGCGCGCAATCGCGGCGAAGTACCCCGGCATCATCATCGAGGTTCGCGGCAAGGGCCTGCTCATCGGCATGGAATTCACCGAGCGCGACATCGCCGCGCTGGTCATCGCCGGCCTGGCGCAGCAGCATATCCTCGCCGCCTATACGCTCAACAATCCCCGCGTCATTCGCTTCGAGCCTCCACTGATTGTCGAGCGCCGTCATATCGACCGGTTGCTGCATGCCCTCGACGAATCCATTGCCGGGGTGGTGGAGCTGTTGGAGAGTTGAATGCAAAATGCAAAATGAAAAGTGCAAAATGAAAAATGGTGACCGGATATCGGCAAGATTTCCTGTATTCCGGTCACCATTATGCATTTTGCACTTTTCATTTTTCATTTTGCATTGTCGTATAGAGCCGCACAGCGCCTTCTCGTCCGGCGGGTATAATTTCCGCAAGTATGCCGGACTTCGATCCAGACGTCGATTATTATGAGATATTGCAGGTGCACCCGCGGGCGCACCGGGAAGTTATCAAGCGCGCCTACCATACCATCATGGCTACGCTGCAGGGCCATCCCGACCTAGGGGGGAGCCACGAGGCGGCTATTCGCCTCAACCAGGCCTATGCGGTGCTCTCCGATGAGAAAACCCGCCGGGCGTATGACGCCGCCAGCCGGTTCGGCTTGAAAGTATCTCCGGACATGGCCTTTTCTTCCCGAGCGGCATCTCCGCGGGCGTCTACTCCGCGAATGCAGCAGCCGCCTCCACCCCGAGCGGGGGCGCCGTCACGGTCTTCCGAGCACATGACGATCTACTGCTCGCATTGCGGCACGCGGAATCGACTTCCCCGCGGGGTCGATCTTCACTTGGCCGCCTGCGGAAAATGCCGCCGCCCGCTGCAGGTAGCGGACAAACCCATCCCAAACGGAGAATCGCACCATCGCGAAATCAGGCTGCACCGGCGCATGGACCGCGAGTTGGCCCGGCACAGCGAGCTGCGCCTGCGCCCGCTGCATGCCCCGCGGGGCAAAACATTGCATTGCCTACGCTGCCGCCATACGTGGCCGGCGCCCTCCGGCAACGGGCTGCCGGAGCGCTGCCCGCGCTGCCGCAGCCGGTGGTGGAGCGACTTCCGCGTCTTCATGTGCCGCTTCTGCCGCGAGCGTTTCAGCTCGAGCTCGCTCATCGTGGTGCCGCATACCGGAATTACGCTCTGGCCATGGCCATACTGGCTCTTTCCCCGGTGTCCCGCCTGCGGCAAGTCGCACTGGCATCAGGATTGCGAAATTAACCCCCTGCGCGGCGTGCTGAACATATTCAGCGGCGTGATGCGCGAGGAAGGGTAGAGGGAGGAGTTCAAAGTTCGAAGTTCGAAGTTCAAAGTTCGAAGTTCAAAGTTCAAACGATAATTCGTAAACAATGCACCGTTCGGGACTTACGCAAGCCCAGGGCCGTCCGTCGCGTAATGGAGGGTTACCGCGAAGCCCGGGCCTGTTACATGCAGATTTCCCTTTCCCGCATCGATCCGCACGCGTCCGGAACCGGCGGGGGTGATGATGGTGGCATGCGCGGCCTCCTTTACCTTGCCCAGCGACAGCCAGCGCAGCACGGTTTCCGCCTCGCGCCTCGGGTTGGTGGGCAGGCCGCGGGTCAACCGCAGCACGGCGGGCACGGAAGAGGCGAAGGCCAGGTGGACCGACTCGCGCTCGCCTTGCACCCGCGCCGTCATCCCTCGCATCCGCGCGCGCCCGTCGGTATGGAAGCGGGTCTCGAACAGCCCGGCGTGCTCGAGGGCCATCCGGTCGAGCACCAGCAGCGCCTGTCCCTCCAGCAGCAGCACGGCGCGGCTGCAGTGGCGCACCGGGGAGCCGACGGTCATCACCGCGGTGGCGTCGAGCAGAACGCCTTCCCATCCGTTGCCGGCGACGCGCGTGGTAACCACCTCGGCCGGTTGCGGCGCCCCCAGGCCGTTCACCAGCAGCGTATTTTTCGAGGCGGCCATATTCTCAAATATTTCATAGCGCCGGCCCTGGAAGGTGGAATCGAGGTAATCATCCACCGTCACGTTTTGCAGCAGCGCTTCGTCGCCGACCACCACGTTCACACTTAGCAGGTCCTGGTGGGTGTGCGGCGCCTGCGTGGCGCCGCCGCGCACCGAGGCGTACAGGCGCGGCTGCGGCCAGCGGTCGGCCAGGTAGCACCATTCCAGGCCCTTTTGTATGGAGATGGTCGGCCAGTCGCACTCGGCACCCGGCATTTCGCCGGGGTGGAAGAGCAGCATCTCCGCAATTCCGGGCCAGCAACCGTTGGTGTTGAACTGCGCCGTGTCCTGCTCCAGGATGCGCAGCATGCGCCGGTCGAGCTCAGCCACTACGTCCCACATGGCATAACGCTCGGCTGCCGCGTAGTGGAACGGCAGTGGAAAATACCGGTTTACATCGCCGAAGCTGGCCGGCACATTATTCGGGGAGAAAAGCAGCGGAAAGCGCAGCGTGGCGCGGCTGCCCGGACGGTCGAGCAGTGAATGCGGCCGGCCTGTTGCCCGCTCGTGGCTGAGCAGGTACCAGTAGCCGTAACGGTGCCCGTAACCCCAGTAGCCGATGCCTTCCGGCCAGGCGCCGTCCTCCTGCAAGAACTCGAAGTAATGCCGCACGCCCTCTTCGGCCAGTTCCAGCACGCGCGCGCTCTCCGGGCAGGCGTCGCCCAGCGCCAGCGCCAGCATCCCCGCGCCGCCGTTGCACACCGTGTTCCAGTTGCAGTCCTTCCGGCGGTAGTACCACATCTCCTCGCCCGGCGCGCCGTTGCGCGCCAGGTATGGCCGCAGCGCCCGCGTTTGCGCGGTATCGACGATCAGCGCGCGCTCGTCCGGCGTCAATTCCGCCGCCAGCCAGTCATACGCCAGCGCCAGCGTGGCCGAGTTCTCGCCGTAAGAAAGGTCAAAGATAGCATCCAGCGCGGCATTGCCTTCCCGCCAGGTGATCCACGACCAGTATTCCCAGCCGGCGATCAACCGCACGTAGTCCAGCGCGGCGTCGCGGAAGCGCAGGTCGCCGGTGCGCCCGTATTGCACCAGCAGCGAAACGACGCGCGTCTGCGTGTGCCGCGCGCGGATCAGGTGGTAATTATGTCCGGTTTCGTCAACGGTGATGGTGAAGTCCCGCGCCCACTCATCGGCCAGCGCGTCGAGCGCCGCCGCGCAGCGATCGAGAATCGGATGCGCGGGCAACCGGCGCAAGCGCGCCCAGCGCTCCGGCGCTACCAGCAAGCGATGTGATGCGGTTGCGATCATGTTTTTCTCCTTTAGCTGTTTTAGCCGCCGACATGGCGATTCCTGCCAGAATATCACAGCCTTTATGTATCAATACCGTAGGGGCGATGGGCAATCGCCCACTCATTTAGTGCCAGTCATTCATACGAGCGCTAGCTGCGGGCGATTGCCAATCGCCCCTACGGCATCGGTTTTTCCGCAGGTATTTCCCTGCCTCGATGAATATGGTATGCTAAGCCGCGGTGTGTCCGGGGCTGCCGGTCCCGGCAATCTTACCTGGAGTTTTTTATTCATGCCAACCGATTTTGTTGACGATCCCGAGGCGATGGTGGCCGAGGGCGAAATCGTCACCGAACAGACCAGCAGCGATTACCGAAATGTCTGGGAGACGCTGATCGAGGCGCGAGAGACGCAGTGCGACGTGCATGCCATGGTAGTTGACGCAGGCCGAGGCGGATTAACCGTTGATCTCGGAGTGCGGGGTTTCATCCCGAAATCGGAGATCGCCACGCGCAACCTGAACAACCTGGAGCGCTTCATCGGCCAGACGCTGGAGGTAAAGGTGGTGGAGGCCGACCGCGAGAGCGGCCGCGTGGTGCTGTCGCAGCGCAAGGTTGCCGACGAAAAACGGGCGGCGCAGCGCCAGGAGACCCTGCGCACCCTGGAGAAGGGCATGCTGGTGGAAGGCGTGGTGCGCCGCGTTACCGACTTCGGCGCCTTCGTGGACATCGGTGGCGTTGACGGATTGCTGCACATCTCCGACCTGGCCTGGGAGCCGGTGGAGAAGGTGGACGATGTTGTCAAGGTCGGGCAGAAGCTGCAGTTGAAGGTGCTGAAATACGAGCCGGAGAATGAGCGCATCTCCCTCGGACTCAAGCAGCTTGGCGACGACCCCTGGTCGTTTGTCCGCCGTGAGATGCGCGACGGCATGCTCGTCAATGGCGAGGTGCTGCGCATCGAGCCGAACGGCATCGTGGTGCAGATCAGCCGCGGCGTCGAAGGATTCATCCCGGCCAGCGAAATCGCCGACCGCCGCGCGGAAGAGCCGCCGCAGATTGCGGAAGGCCAGGCTATCACCGCAAAGGTGCTGGAGATCCGCCTGCGCGAGCGCAGCATCATCCTCAGCCTCCGCCAGGCCGCCCGCGACCGCGAGCGCAGCGAAACCCGCGACTTCATGAAAAAGCAGCGCGACGACACCGCCGCGCCCACGCTGGGCGACCTGTTCGGCGACAAGCTGAGCCGGTTCAAGAAAGACTGAATAACGGGCACAGTTCGAAAAAACCGACGGGGCGTCGCAAGGCGCCTCGTTTTTGCATCATCAGACATCCTATAGGACTGTCGCTCGATAAAGCATAAATGGATTGGAGAAGATTGTTTATCGAGTGATCGCCCAGCTTTGATCTGACCGATCGGTCCGAATCGGTCCGATTATTTTTATGGCACCGACCAACCGCATAGCATCTATCCGGTGCCGAGTCCTGTTCCTATTGACAGCCCCTCGTATCCTGCTACGATATTCCCATGTCAACACAAACGATCGAACAGATGGCAAAAGACGCCCGCGAGGCGGGGCGATTGCTGGGCACGCTGCCGGGCGAGGCACGCGCGGCGGCGATCCGGGCGATGGGCGCGGCGCTGGCGGCGAAGAAGGCGGATATCATGACGGCAAACGCGGCGGACGTGGCCGACGCGCAGGCCGCCGGGCTGGCCGGGCCGCTGGTGCAGCGGCTGAAGCTGTCCGAGAAAACCTTCACATACATGTCCGACAGGCTGGCAGAGGTGGCGGAGCTGCCCGATCCGCTGGGGGTGGTGACCCGTGGCCACGTGCGCCCCACCGGCCTGCGCGTACAGCGGGTGAGCGTGCCGCTGGGGGTGATCGGCATCATTTACGAGTCGCGACCCAACGTCACCACCGACGCCGCCGGCGCCTGCATGAAGAGCGGCAACGCGGTGATCTTGCGCGGGGGCTCGGAGGCGCTGCGCACCAACGTGCTGATCGCCAACGCCATGGCCGGCGCCGCCGCCAGTGCGGGCGCGCCGGAAAAGGCCATCCAGATCGTCCGCACCCCGGACCGCGAAGCGGTGGGCGAACTGCTGCGCCAGGAGGACTACATAGATGTAATCATACCGCGCGGCGGGAAATCCCTCATCCAGCGCATCGCCGCGGAGAGCCGCATCCCGGTGATCAAGCACTACGACGGCATCTGCCACCAGTACGTCGCCGCCGACGCCGATCTCGACATGGCGGCGGCGGTGGTAGTCAACTCGAAGTGCGAGAAGGTGGAGGTGTGCAACGCGCTGGAGACGCTGCTGGTGGACGCCATGGCGGCGGAGCGCGCGCTGCCGGCGATTGCCGATGCCTTGCGCGCGCAGGGGGTGGAACTGCGCGGCTGCCCGCGCGCCCGCACGGTGGTTGACATGCTGCCCGCGACGGAGGAGGACTGGAGCACCGAATACCTGGCGCCCATCCTTTCCGTCAAGGTGGTGGACGGCATCGAGGAAGCCATCGCGCACATCACCACCTATGGCTCCGCGCACACCGACGGCATCATCACCGGCTCGCTGGCGCTGGCCGACCGCTTCGTGGCCGGGGTGGACTCCGCCTCGGTGATGGTCAATGCCTCCACCCGCCTCTCCGGCGGCGGCGATTACGGCCAGGGTGCGGTGGTGGGCATCAGCACCGACCGCCTGCACGCCCGCGGCCCGGTTGGCCCGGAAGAACTGACCACTTACAAGTGGGTGGCGTACGGCGCCGGGCACCTGCGGAAGTGATTAAAGGAACGGAGGCGAAGGGAAAAATGATTGAAAGATGTTAGAAGGATTGAAATGATTAATTTTATATTTTTGCAAAAAAATAAAAAAATTATCATTTCAATCCTTCTAACATCTTTTCAATCATTTTTCCCTGCGCTTCCGTTCTGTTATGGGACTTGGAACTTCCACCCCCGAACTATATAATAATCACATGCGCATCGCCTGTGTCACCGGCGTATATCCGCAAGCTTCGGAAACCTTCATCGCCCGCGAGGTGGAGGGGCTGCGGGGTCGTGGGCACGAGATAGACCTGTATAGTCTGTTCATTCCGAATTCCGGTCCGGCAGCCGGCGTCACCTACGGCTGGTCGGCGCCGGCGGAACGGTTGCTGCGCAGGGCGCTGCCCGGCACGGCGGTCACGATGCTCGCCTCCCGCTGGGGCGAGGATTTTCGCGCCCGCGGAGTCCAGGCAGTATTGGCGCATTTCGGCTCCGCGCCTTCCACCGTGGCGCTGCGGGCGGCGGGTGATCTTCCCTTCTTCCTCAGCCTGCACGCGCGCGATATTTATGTCGAGGCTGAAGGGCTTGATAACAAACTGGCCCGCGCTGCCGCCGCCGTAACCTGCACGCGCGCCAGTCTGGGTTACCTGTGTGGGCAATATCCGGCGCATGCCGGGCGCATCCACCTGGTCTATCACGGCCTGCCTAGCGCCTGGTTGGAAGCGCCTGTGCCGGAGCGCCCGCGCGCGCCCGGCGAGCCGCTGCGCATCCTGGCGGCGGGACGCTTCGTGCCAAAAAAGGGATTTCTCGTGCTGCTGACGGCCTGTGCGCTGCTGAAGGCGCGGGGCACTCCCTTCACCGCCCGCATTGTGGGCGACGGCCCGCTACGGGAAGGATTGATCTCCGATTGCCGGGTGCTGGGACTGGAGCAGTATGTGGAGTTTCCCGGCTGGCTGCCGGAAGAGCGGCTGCGCGCGGAATATGCCCGCGCAGACCTATTCTGCTGCCCCTCGGTCGAAGCGCCCGACGGCGATCGCGACGGCCTGCCCAACGTGCTGGTGGAGGCGATGTCAACCGGCTTGCCGGCGGTGGGTTCGAACTTATCCGGCATTCCGGAGGCCATCGGCCACGATGAGACCGGCCTGCTCGTCCCCCCCGGCAACGGCATCGCCCTCGCTAACGCGCTGACCAGTTGCGCCGAACCAGTCCTGCGCGCCCGCCTGGGCGCCGCCGCCGTCGCCCGCGTTAGCGAGCGCTTCAGCTTCGACCGCGGCCTCGATCAGTTGGAAGGGTTATTCTCCAACGCAATAAATCTAAAATCCAAAATCTAAAATCCAAAATCACAAATATTCCAGCATCTGCTCCGGACTCTCGACATCCGTGCGCGGGGGGATGCGCACTCCGGAGGGAACCTTCAACCTCGGATGGATGGTCACCGAGTCGGTTAGCGTTACCCCGCCGCGCACCACCACTTCGTCGCCGATGGCGACATAGCGCTTCAGCAGGATGGGGTGCTCGCGCGTGGAATCCAGTTCGACCATGATGCCGGTCAGCGTGTCCTCGATATACGAGTAGGGTCCGATCACCGATCCGGCGCCGATGGAGGAGCGGATGATGGTGGTGTCCTCGAATATTTCACAGTCATCGTCCACGTTGCTTTCTTCCAGAATGACACCCGGAAAGACGCGCACGTATTTGCCGATGCGCACCGGCGGGCGGATGGTGACAAGGTTGCGCTTTATCTTTTCCGCCAGCGTCAGCTTGCTCACCGGATCGGTCATCTCCAGCGATTCCTCTTCGATCATCACCCGATCGATGCCGGCATATGCCTGCCGGAGCTCGCCGTTGAGCGAGGTGAACTTGCCGGTGAGCGCGTCGCGCATGGTCTCCAGATAACTGGGGATGTTGCCCAGGTCGCCCATGCGGTCGATCTCGTGCACATAGACCGGATAACCGTTGAGCACCAGCCAGGGAAGCATGTCGCCGCCGATGTCGAACCGGTGCTTGCGCATCATGTCGATTTCCGGATGCTGGGAGAGCTTGTTCAGCGCCGCCGCATCGACCAGGTAGAAGCCGGCGTTCGTCGGCAGCGTCGGCAGCTCCGGGTGTGGCTGTCCCTTGGCGCCGAACAGCGAATAGATCTTCTCCAGCGGCGGCTTTTCCAGGAAGCCGCGCACCCGCCCGTCCTCGGCGCAGTCGATCAGGCCGTAACGGTCGGCAATGATCTCGGCGGGTTGGTGCGCGCTGGCGATGGTGACCAGGGCGCCGCTTTTCCGGTGTGCAGCCAGCATGGCCGGCAGGTCGATATCCAGCACGGAATCCGTCGGGAAGACAAACACGGTGCCGTGAATCTGAAAATAATCGATGTTCGTCAGCAGCGCGTCCGCGCTCCCGGTGTTCTCGCGGTCGAAGCGGACGGGCGAGTAGCGAATGCGCACGCCCATTGATTCGCCGTAACCGGCGATGCTCTTCACCTGATAGCGGTTCTCCTTGCCCTTCGTCACCATGATGAAATCGGTGATGCCCTGGTCGCGCAAGGTGCGCACCAGCCAATCGAGCACGCGCAGGCCGATAAAGCGCACGGCTGCCTTGGCGCGCAGGTACCCCTTGGCCTTCAGCGTCAGCGGGCGAAAGCGCTCTCCGCGCCCGGCGGCTAATCCCATCCCGATAACCTGTTCGACAAGCGGTTCACTGGCAATAATTCGCGTTTCTTGTTCCTGATGCAACATAATAGTAAATACCTCTAACATGCTTTGGCGTCGGGGCAGGACAAGAATGCCGGCCTATGGGGCGGTGATCGCCCCAGAAGTCAAACGGCTGTAGCGAATGATCGCAATCGATCTTCCGTCTACAGCCGCGAAAATAACAAGAAATGACGAAAATTGCCTATGAATGCTGGTGCCCGTTACAGCACGATGTTATCGGCTTAAGTATATCAGCGAAAAGGCGTGGATTATGGTTCTTCCATCATACAAACGGTGAAACCCAACCTGCTCGTGCTTGGAAAGGCCCTCTTATACCAGCGAAAGTCTTTTAGGAGGGTTAATTGCCGATCGTTTCTTCGGCCCAGTGGAAAACAGCGGTAGCCAACGAAAGAAGATGCCGATATTCATCCTCGGTTATCGGTTAACCAGGCCTCCGGTCTATCCGGTTCAGGCAGCATATAGCTCGTGTCCTTCTTCGAGGATTGTACGGTATATCAATCCCGCGGTATGGCTATATTTTTCCAGATCAGAAGGCGTGGTGACGATTACGTCGATGCCAAAAGGAATGCCGAAGAACTGCCTGTGCAGCATTTCCGCCGTATGCCGGCGATGTGTGCCGTCAGGCATGATTACCATCACATCGATGTCGCTATCCGGCCCCATCTCTCCACGTGCCGCCGAGCCGAACAGAACGATGCGCAGTGGACGGACTGCCGCCACAATGCGATTTACCAGCTCCTGTAGTTGTTCTGACGTTAATTGCATAGACCTTGCTTATTATACCATATTCAATTATCCTAAGGCAGTCTTCCCATGCAAATCACCGACGCCCTGGCACTATACGATCTCCCGCTGGCGGAGCTGGCCGCCCGCGCCGATCGGGCGCGCCGCGAGCATGCCGGAGCGGCGCTGGAACTGTGCACCATTCTCAATGCCCGCTCGGGACGGTGCGGCGAGGATTGCCGGTTCTGCGCCCAGTCGGCCCATTACGCGACCGCGGCGCCGGAATACCCGCTGGTGGGCCGGGAAACGCTGCTGGAGGCCGCCCGGCGCGCGCGAGAGATCGGCAGCGACCATTTCTGCATCGTCTCCAGTGGCCGCGCCCTTTCCGGTCCGGAGTTCGATGACGCGCTTGCCGCCGCCGCCGCCATCCGCGCGGAGGTGGGCATCAAAGTCTGCGGCTCGCTGGGCTGCCTGACGCGCGATCAGCTCCGGCGCCTGCGCGAGGCCGGCGTCACCCGCTACCAGCACAACCTGGAAACCTCCCGCCGCTTCTTCCCACAGGTCGTGACCACCCATACCTTCGATGACCGGGTGCGCACCGTGCGCGAGGCTAAAGCGCTGGGTTTCTCGGTATGCAGCGGCGGCATCGTCGGCCTGGGAGAAACGCGCGAAGACCGCATCGACATGGCGCTGACCTTGAAGGAGCTGAACGTCGATGTGGTGCCCGTCAACGCGCTGATGCCCATTCTCGGCACCCCGCTGGCTGACCGCGCGCCGGTCAGCGCCATCGAGGTGCTGAAAACGGTGGCCGTCTTCCGCCTGCTGCTGCCGGACAAGATCATCAAGCTGGCCGGGGGACGGGAGAGCGTGCTGAAGGAATTCCAGGCGATGGCCTTCCTCTCCGGCGCCAACGGCATGATCATCGGCGGCTACCTGACCCAGCGGGGACGCGCCGTCGAGGAAGACCACCGCATGATCGAGGAGATTCGCGCGGCGTGGACGAATTAGCCCGATTCCTGGCCGAGCGCGATGAGCGAAACACCCGGCGGCGGCTCTCCCCGCTGGATGGGCGTGCGCCGGGGCGCGCCGAGGTCGCCGGCCGCATTTTCGTGGACTTCTCCTCCAATGATTACCTGGGTTTGTCCGACCATCCCGCTCTGGTGAATGCGGCGCATGAAGCGCTGGCGCAATACGGCGTCGGCGCCGGCGCCTCGCGGCTGATGAGCGGCGACCTGGCGATTCACCACGAGCTGGAGGAGGCCGTCGCCGAGTTCAAGGGAACCGAGGCTGCGCTGGTCTTCACCTCCGGCTTTCAGGCAAACACCGCCATTATCCCCGCGCTGGTTGACCGGCACGACGCCGTCTTCGCGGACGCGTTGAGCCACGCCAGCCTGCTCGACGGCGTGCTGCTCTCGCGGGCGAAACTGATCCGCTTCCGGCACAACGACCCCGGCGACCTGGCCGCTCTGCTGGAAAAACACCGCGGGCAATGCCGGCGCGCGCTGGTGATCACCGAATCGGTTTACAGTATGGATGGCGACCGCGCGCCGCTGGCCGAATTCGTCGAGCTGAAAAAAAGGCATGATTGCCGCCTGTATGTCGATGAAGCGCACGCCACCGGCGTCTTCGGCACTTATGGGCAGGGCTGCGTGGGCGCGGACGGGCTGACCGGCCAGGTGGATTTCATCATGGGCACCTTCAGCAAGGCGCTGGGCGGGCTGGGCGCCTACCTGGCCTCCTCGCGTTTGGTGATCGATTACCTGGTCAACGCCGCCCGCGGCTTCATCTACACCACCGCCCTCCCCCCCGTCATCCTGGCGGCGAATATTGCGGCGCTGCGCGTCTGCCGCGAGGAACCCGGGCTGGGCGCCGGATTGCTCGAAAAGGCCGTTGCTTTTCGAGCCGCATTGCGCGCCCGCGGCTGGGACGCGCGCGGTGAATGCCAGATCGTGCCGGTGATAGTGGGCGAAAGCGCGCGGGCGCTGGAGCTGTCGGCGGCATTGTCGGAGAAAGGTTTCCGCGTGCTTGCGGTGCGCCCCCCCACCGTGCCGGAAGGCGCCGCCCGCCTGCGCTTCTCCCTCTCGGTCGCCCATACCGATGAGCAACTGCTGGGGGTGCTGGAGGCGTTGGAAATACACCTATAGTTATGAGGTCAAGTCAATGAATTTAAAGCAAGTGAATGGAACCGATTACTTTTTGACACACCAAGATCTATCGAATGCTCGTAAGACTTTTCACAAGAAAGAAACTCGTGATCTTTTTTATCGTGTGGCAACCTATCTGATCAGTCAGGCGATAGATGGTGACCATACCTTTACCGTCCCAGAAGCGCTGGCTGTTCTTCTTAAAACTTGGAACGCTCAGTATTATCGGTTTCATGCATTCGATTTAGATTTTCAGGGGATTAAGCAGCTTTGGCTTGCGAACGAACAATGCCTCCTTGAATGGAGGAAGCAGCGTATACAGAATTTTGAGTTATCACAAGTAGCGGGTGTTTATCAATCCTTTGAAACTATATTAGGTCAAGTTGGTGCAGCAAAAACGCTGCATTTACTTTGCCCGCGCTTATTTCCTTTGTGGGACGCGAAGATAGCCCGTGCATACAAAGCCACATTGGATAAAGTAGAGGGTAATTCACCAAAGTATCTGAAGTTCATGTCCATATGCAAGGAACAGATAACACGTCTCGCCGAATCTGGGGCCATTGAAGATGATATATTGAAGAATATTGATGAATACAATTATTGCCGGTATTCCAAAGGATGGATAAAGGCGTCATAGTACCTATGGAGTTGAAAACCGTAAAGAATAACAAGTGACAGCGCCGATGAAAACCGGCGATAGATACTGGGTTTGAGCCGCGCCAAACCAAACGGGAGAGACCCATGATCGCCGGGGTGTAAGTGATTGTCCTTACCAGAAGCTGCACTTTCTGAAAGGTATCATGGGCAGCGGGCAATAGGCGTTCAGGCTTGTGCAGAGGCGGCGCCCTCCTTCTCCGGGTGGTATAGACCTTATTCGGTTTATGCCACCCGTCTTTACTAATAAACAGTTGCTGGTGATACGAGGAAAGAGGCACTATGGCAATAGTTATCTTCGTTAACCCGAACGATCCAGAGCAACCGATATGCGGAGTTTATCGCTGGTATGCGAAGAAGCAGTCCGACGAGTTAACACTCTATATAGGGCAAGCAGGTAGTAAAATGACAAGATGCCAGCTCCCAAGTACACTCGGACGAGGTGTATCAGAACTCCAACGGGCTGCCGGCGTATCAAGTGAAAGTGGAAAACGAACCCTAGATACTGATTTTATTGTTGGCACAGCTATTCAATTCTTCAGAGAGAAAGGATATGACTGCTTATGGGAGCATCTTTGTGATGACCCTCAAGCTGAACGAGAATACTGCAAACGGTATCATCCATTTCTTCAAGACGTAAAGACAGGGAACATTTGCGCAAAGTATAAAGCGAAAAGGGAAGACGGCAATATATGGTCAAATGATGACGTTCGTAATGCCGAATCTGTGCTATATGGTTTATTTTCTCAAGCACTTCTAACCCGATAGTAGGGTATCTATTCCCATTAGCTTGACATTATTCTGCAATAGTAATACAAAATCTATTACTATTGGTAGATATTGTCAATTAAGAACGACGAAGCTGAGTATTGAGCGGTTGCATATCTCGGTATTATTACCTTTTGTCTTTGCGGCCTCTTCCCTTGACTTCCTTATCTCCTTCTGATATGCTTGTCAAACGTATGTATTACATCCTGCCGGCGTATGATTATGACACTATCTTCACCTGACTGGCAATACCAACGTCGAAACGGCAGCCGCCCCGTCGTGCTGCTCCCCGGCTGGGCGACCGATGCGCGCGTCTTCGCCGGCCTGGATATCCCGAGCGATGTCATCAGGCCAACCTATCCGCTGACAGGTGATATCGACTCCCTCGCCGAATTCCTGCGGGAACGGGAGAGCGCGCCGGCCCTGCTGCTTGGCTGGTCGCTGGGCGGATTTGCCGCCGTGCGATTTGCCCGGCGTTATCCGGCGCTGGTCGAGCGGGTGGTGCTGGTGGGCATTCGCGGTCGATATCCGGCCGGCCAGCTCGATGAAAAGCGGCAGACCGTGCGGCGAGATCGCTTGTGCTGCCTGACAGATTTTTACCGGCAATGTTTTCTGCCGGCGCAGCGCGCGGATTATCGCCGTTTTCGCGTGGAGCTGGAGCCGGCCTACCTGTCCAGGTTCACCGCCGTGGAACTGGAGGCCGGCCTGGACTACCTGGAGCGGATCGCGCTTGAACCCGATGATTTGCCGCCTGGCACGATAATCGTGCATGGCGCGAAAGATATTATTGCACCGCCGGCAGAGGCCTGCCGGCTGGCCAGGGACGCCGGCGCCGTCCTGCATCTGCTGCCCCGCGCCGGGCACGCGGCATTTTTAGCGGAAGATTTCCTTTCAATATGCTCGATACGCTGATCGCGGATAATTACGCGGCGGTTGCCGCCCGATACGATGCCCACGCGGAGCCGCAGCGCCGCGCGGCGGAGGACCTGCTGGCCTTCACCAGCCCGGTTTCGCCGCGCGACATCTTCGAACCCGGCTGCGGCACCGGGTTGTATACCCGCCTGCTGCTGGCGGCCTTCCCGCGCGCCGAACTGCTCGGGGTGGACCTTTCCGCGGCCATGCTGGAGATGGCCCGGCACAACATTGCCGATGTCCGCGCCACTTTTCGCCCAGCCGACGCGGAGACCTTCGCCGAAGGGCGATACGACCTGATCACCGCCAATGCCGTGTTCCAGTGGTTCACCGACCTGCCGCGCGGCCTGGCGAACCTGGCAGGCCTGCTCACGCCCGGCGGCACGCTGTCCTTCTCCTTCTTCGGGCCGGAAACCTACCGGGAGCTGGACGGGGCGTTGCGCGTGGTGTTCGGCGACGACGTGGGAGTGGCTTGCCGCCGCTTTACGCAGCCGGCGGAGTTGTGCCGCATCATGCGCGACATTTTCGCGGATGTGGAAATCGAAGAGCGCCGTTATACGCTGGATTTCGACTCTCTCGATTCCCTGCTGCGTTCGATTCGTTATACCGGAACGCGCGGCCGGCCTTGCGGACCGGAAATGCACTGGACTCCGGGCCGCCTCGCCCGGGTCGAGCGCGCCTTCCGGGAGAAATATGGCGAAATCCTTGCCGGCTACCAGGTTATATTTTGCAAAGGACAACAATAATCGGGTAAACTGATGTGGGTTTTACCCGCAACCTAACAATTAAGGCTTTCCATCAGGCTTACCACGCGGTGGTTTCGATACGGCAACAGAACTGTGGAAAGAATCGATTAGCTTTCTTGCCTACTCAACCACCGAACTCACCTTGCCTGTTTGGGCATAATCTTTGCTACAACAACTTGTTCTTCTAAAGGATTTTCAACCCTTAAGTACAAATCAGTGAAATTATATATTTTGTCCATAACTTCCATTCCTCCCATCCATCGATCCAGTGCAAGGGGCAGGTATGATTAAAGGCATTTTCATCTCCGGAACCGACACTCATGTCGGCAAAACGATGATCTGCGGTTACCTCGCCGGATATATGCGCCGGCAGGGGGTGAACGTCATCACCCAGAAGTGGGTACAGACCGGTTGCGCCTTCAACTCGGAAGATGTGGCGATGCACCGGAAACTGGGCGATCTCGCCACCGAGCCGGAGCTCGACCCCCTGGTGAATCCCTATTGCCTGCCCTTCCCCGCTTCGCCGCACATCGCCGCGCCGATGGCGGGCGTTAACATCGAATCCGGGGTGATCTCCGGCGCCTACCGGCAGCTTGCCTGGCGCTTCGATCTGGTGCTGATAGAAGGAGTTGGGGGTGTGATGGTGCCGTTGCGCGAGGATCTGCTTACCGTCGATCTGATTGCCAGGCTGGGACTGGTTGCGCTGGTGGTGGTGCAGAACAGGCTCGGTTGCATCAATCATACGCTGCTCACCATCGAGGCGCTGCAAAATCGGCGGGTTCCGGTATTCGGGTTGATTTTCAACCGGATCGATGAGGAAGGCGATGAACGAATATTGCAGGATAATATGCAGATCGTTCCCACGCTCTCCGGTATCAACGTACTCGGCGAAATGCCTTATCTGCGCGATCCGATGCAAGGTGCGGCACAGTTCGCGCCCATCGGCGAGAAGGTGCTGCGGCGGTGGAGGGGCGAATGAACGACTGGCTGGAAAAAGACCTGGCCTGTATCTGGCATCCATACACGCAGATGAGCGCGCTGCGCGACAATCCACCGCTATTCATTACCCGCGCCGAGGGCTTGAAGCTCTACGACGACACGGGCAACTGGTACTACGACACTATCTCGAGCTGGTGGTGCAACGTGCACGGCCACGGTCATCCGCGCTTGCGCGAGGCGGTCTCGCGACAGATGGCGGAGCTCGACCACACCCTCTTCGGGGCCATCACCCACCGCCCCGCTGTCGAGCTGGCCGCGCGCCTGGTGGATATCACGCCGTCCAGCCTCACCCGTGTGTTTTATTCGGACAACGGATCTACCGCCAACGAGGTGGCGCTGAAGATGTCGGTGCAGTATTGGCGGAATACCGGCAGGCCGGAAAAATGCCGCTTCGTCAGCCTCGACCGCGGCTTCCACGGCGACACCGTCGGCTGCATGAGCGTGGGCGGCGTAAACCTTTTCCGCTGCGCCTTTGGACCCCTGCTGTTTCCGAGTTACCAGGCGCCCGCGCCGTATTGCTACCGCTGTCCGGCAGGGCTGGATTGCGCCGCGTGCGGCGCCGCCTGCCTGACCGGCCTGGAGAAGGTGCTGGCCGAACACGCCGGCGAGCTGGCCGGCATTATCATGGAGCCGCTGCTGCTGGGCGCCGGCGGCATGATTGTCTACCCGCCCGCCTGGCTGGCCGGCGCCGCGCGGCTGGCGCGGCAATACGGCATACACCTCATCCTGGACGAGATCGCCACCGGCTTCGGGCGCGCGGGTACCATGTTCGCCTGCGAGCAGGCCGGGGTCAGTCCGGATTTCCTCTGCATCTCCAAAGGCCTGACCGGCGGCCTGCTCCCCCTCGCCGCCACCCTTACCACCGATGACGTTTACGACGCCTTCCTCGGCCCATCCGGCGGTACGAAGACCTTCTACCATGGTCACACCTTCACTGCCAATCCCATCGGCTGCGCGCTGGCGCTGGCCAGCCTGGAGCTGTTCCGCGAAGATCGTCTGCTGGAGCGCGTGGCGACGACGGCGCCGTTGCTCCGGGAAGGCATGGCCCGCTTCGCCAACCTGCCCCACGTCGGCGACGTGCGCTGCCTGGGCATGGTCGGCGCCCTCGAGCTGGTGCGCGACACTACCACCCGCGAGCCCCTGCCCCCCGGCGATCCCCTGCTTGACCGCACCTGCGCAGAAGGCCGGCGGCACAACCTCCTTCTCCGCCCCATCGCCAACGTCATCTACCTCTTCCTGCCCCAGGCCACCACCCCCGAAGAGCTTGCCGACATCCTGGCGCGCCTGCAATCGACACTCGAGCAGGTTCTCGTTTAACCAGGAGGTAAAATTCTCCATTCACCATTCACCATTCTCCATTCACAATTGACCGCTCTCTATTCACAATTCCCTCCCTTCTTTGCGCCTTTGCGTGAAACAATCCGACCTGATAAAAATAGCACCGGTTGCATATCAGCAGGCATTCCATTACAATTTGAAGCGGGCGGTGAGGAAATGCCAATGCAGATTACAGTAGATCATCAGCAAATTGCGGAGTTCTGCCGTAAGCATCATATCCGCAAACTGGCCTTTTTCGGTTCGGTGCTGCGAAATGATTTCCGTCCGGACAGCGACGTAGATGTGCTGGTCTGGTTTCAGCCCGTGCACATCCCCGGCCTCTTGCGCCTGATGGCCATGCAGCACGAATTGACCGATCTTCTCGGTCGAGAGGTGGATTTGCGCACGCCGGATGAATTGAGCCGTCTTTTTCGCGATGAGGTGGTGACTGAAGCGGAGGTGCAATATGCCGCGTAAGACGGATGATGAACGACTGACGCACATGTTATACGCTGCGGAGGATGCCATCAGTTTTATCGCCGATTGCTCATCCGAAACCTTCATGGCTGATCGCAAGTTACAATATGCAGTTCTACATGCGATTGAAATTATCGGCGAAGCAGCGACGAATATCTCACCTGAGTTCAAAGATACTCATTCCGAGATCCCCTGGCGGGACATCATCGGCATGCGAAATCATCTGGTACACGCCTATTTTGATATCGATATCCCGCTCACCTGGAAGACCGTCATAGAAGACATTCCTCCCTTAATTGCTATGTTGAAAAAGCTGTTATAGGTTCTTCAGTTCACCTTTTACTCCCTTTGCATTTTTGCGTCAACTTCGGAGGGCTTACTCATGTCCCACATTCGAGTAGGTATAGTAGGCGCCGGCATGGCCGGCGCGTTTCACGTGGAGTGCCTGCGCCGGGTTTACGGCGTGACGGTAGAGATCGCCGGGGTCACCTCCCTGCGCGCGGAACGCCGGCAAGCGTTCGGCGAGAAGCACGGCATTCCGGTGTATGATTCCCTGGAAGCGATGCTCGACTGCGTGGACGTGGTGGATATCTGCTCGCCCCCCGCCGCGCACTTTGACGGCATGATTGCCGCCGCACAGGCCGGAAAACACCTGATATGCGAGAAGCCGCTCACCGGCTACTTCGGCCCGCAGGGCGACGATAGTTTCCGCGGCAACGTCTTCCCCAAGGCGCTGATGCTGGAAGAAGTGCTGCGAACACTGGAAGAGTTGGCGGCGGTGGTCGGGAAAACCGGTAAAAGCTTCGGCTACGCGGAAAACTTCGTCTACGGCCCCGCAATCCAGAAGGAGCGCGCGGTGGTCGAGCATTCGAAGGCCATGCTGCTGCGCATGCTCGGCGAGGAATCGCACAACGGCTCGCACGCACCCTACTACGGCAGCTGGAAGTTCGGCGGCGGCGGCTCCTTCATCGGCAAGGGCTGCCACCCCCTCGGCGCCATCCTCTACCTGAAGCGCGTGGAAGGCCTGGCGCGCCTGGGCAAACCGATCCGCCCGGTGGCCGTCACCGCCCGCACCCACGAGCTGACCCGCCTGCCCGGCTACGAAGATCGCGGCTTCATCCGCACGGATTACCTGGACATCGAGGACTGCGGCTGGATGCACGTGGTCTTCGACGACGGCGCCTTCGGCGACGTCATCACCGGCGAGGTGGTGCTCGGTGGTATCTACGATTACGTGGAAGTGTTCGCCAACAACCACCGCACCCGCTGCCGCCTCAGCCCGACGAATCTCACCGACCTGTATAACCCGAAAGGCTCCGAGCTCGAGGGCCTGTACCTGATGGAGAAGATCAGCACGCAGGAAGGCTGGGTGAACGCCGCCCCGGACGAGAACTTCACCATGGGCTACCAGGCGGAGATGCAGGACTTCATCGAGTGCGCCGCCACCGGCCGCCAACCCCAGTCCGACCTCCCCCTCGCCATCGACTGCACCGCCGCCATCTACGCCGCCTACCTCTCCGCCGAGCGCAAAGGCGCCGAGGTGGAGATTCCGCAGGTGACGGTGTAATTCACCACAGAGGCACAGAGACACAGAGAAATTTAATAAATGTTCTCCGTGCCTCTGTGTCTCTGTGGTTCAATTTAGGGGTTCCAATGCGCATCGTGTCGATTAATGAAGCGGAAGCGATTATCGAGCCGTTCTGGGACGGGGGGTCGAGCGAGCATCCGACGGATAAGCTGAGCCTGCTGGACCAGTATACCGTGACCGTCGATCCCGCGGCGCGGGGGCGGGTGGCGCAGTCCTGGTGCGCGCTGGACGTGAAGATCGACCGCGCGGAGCCGGGGCGGCCGGCCGTTGCCATGGAGCGGGTGTGCGACCTGGCGATCGGCGAATACGATATCTTCCGCGTCTTCGGCTCGCTGCCGGGCTGGGTGCGCATGACGGTGGTGGCGGCGATCGACGGTGAAAAGCGCGTACTGATCGACGGCGCGCCTGGCGTAGATACCAATGACGAGATTGATGGGGGGTTCTCCGGCGGGCACATGACGCAAATCCGGCTGGAATTCGCCGTCACCGAGAACCGCCCAGCCTCCGTGGTGCTGATGTGGCTTGGTCTCTCGAACCGCGCGGCGCAAAACCGCATGGAGGCTCGGCAGAGCTCCTATACGCCCGATTGGCCCGGCGCGATGGAACCCGCGCCGAAAGCCGCGTTGCCGGAGATCGGCATCTTCTTCGATGCCGAGGGTCTGGCCGAGTTGCGGGAGAAGGTCCGTGTCAGTCCGTACCGGGAGATGTTCGCCGCATTGCGCGCGCAGGCGAAGAAGCTGCTCGATAAGACGCCCGAGGCGGACATCGGTTACCTCATCCCCAAGCCCGACCGCCGCTGGTGCCGCAACCGGGACATGAAGCGGGAATGCACCGCCTTCGATATGGAGTTGCTGGCCTTTGTCGGGCTGGTGGATGGGAATCCGGCGATGAACACGATGGCCGCGCGCATGGCGCTGTCGGTGGCTCACTGCGACACCTGGTGCGAGAGCATCATGGGCGTCTTCCCCGGCGCCACCTGGCATCACCGCTCCTTCACCGAGGAGATTTACTGCCGCGGCTGCGCGCTGGTGCTCGACTGGGCGGGCGCCTGGCTCACCCCCTACGGCAAGCAGATCGTCCGTGACGCCATCGCCATGAAAGGCCTGCCGCGCCTTGAGTCCGACTTCAAGCGGATGGAATACATCCGCCACATGAACCAGGGCATCGTTTTCAGTTCGGGCCGCATCATCGGTCTGCTCGGTCTGCTGCCCGCCCATCCGCGCTATGCCGGCCTGATCGAGGAGGCGGAGCGCGACCTGCACGAGATGATCGGCAACTACGTGCATCCCGACGGCGGCACGCTGGAGGGCATGGGCTACTGGGCCTACACCTTCGGCAGCGTCATGCCCCTCGCCTATGCGCTGGCGCGCCACCACGGGCAGGCGCTGGCGGAGTATGCCACGCCGGCGCTGGTGCAGACCGGCGACTACGCGCTGGCCATGCTTTCCATCACGAACGAAGGCGCCACCTACCTTGGCATCAACGACGCGCACAACGACTCACAACTACCGGCAAGCCTGGTGGCCGCCTACTGCCGCCTTTCGGATCGTCACGAGTGGAAGGACCTGTATGCCGCCATGCGCAAGGCTGGGAATCTTTCCGGCGACATGTTCCACCTCATCGTCGCCCCCGCGGAAGAGTGGTCAGGCGCGCCGCTGGTTTACCCGCGCTTCGACGTGCTGCCTGACGTCGGCCAGGCTAGCGCCGTGCGGCACGACCCCACCCTCGGCCACGTCCTGTTCCACCTCTGCAGCGGGCCGACCTACGGCGGGCACTTCCACCAGGACAAGGGCGCCTTCATGCTGGAGGCCGGCGGCGAAACGCTGGCCTGCGACCGCGGCGTGACTACCTACGATCACCCGGAAACCGGCCTGATGGGCATCGCCGCCCGCCACAATCTGCTCTATCCCGAGCACCCGGAGGGCATCCTCGTCAGCCAGCCGGCGAACGCATCTGGCGGCACGTTGATCGCCGCTCGCGAAGAAGGCGCGGTCTTCCTTGCCAGCGACAACGCCCGCGCCTGGGAGGACGGCCTGTTCACCGTCAACCTCCGTTGCGTCGCCTCCCCCGCGCCTGACCTTTATCTGTTTGACGATGAGATCGAGATGCCCAACGCCTGGGCGATGAGCTTCCGCGTTAACTCGATTCACCCCATGCGCCGGGAAGGGAATGAGGTGTGGATCGACGGCGAAAATGCCAGCCTCCGCCTCCTGCCGCTTAACTGGTCACCCGCTGAAATTACCATTACCGTCGAAGGCATCGACGATCACCTCCGCCCGGTCAACCTGCTGCGTTTGTGTTCTGCCCCGGCAACGACGCATCGCCTGCTCACCGCCGTCGAGGTGGTGCCCGCCGGCCATTCCAGCCAGCGCTGGCAATTCCACCCCGGCGAAAAACCGCAGGCCATCCGCGGTGACCAGGTAATTGATGTGTTCTCCCTGGGAGCGCCGGCTTCCGCCTGGAAAAGATCGAAGAACCACAACCTACTGAAAAAGTCTGCCAGGCACAGCCCCGCATGCGCAAATACCAGGTCGTGCCGTTGCTGCTCTACGTGAAGGCGCGGAAGCTTGCTTAAAAGAAAAAAGGGAGGTTGACATTCCAACCTCCCTTTCTCACTCTATCGGTGATCCTATCGGTCCAAGCCCAAACTCAAAACTCAAAACTCAAAACTCAAACCTTACCTCTTGAACTGCGCCAGCTTCCGGTTATGCCCGAACACCACCAGCATGTCGCCTTCCTTGATCATCGTGTTGGGATTGGGCGTGGTGCTGATCTTCTCGCCTGACTTGATGAGCAGCACCTGGATGCCGTAGTGGGTGGGCAGTTGCAGCTCGCTCAGCGAACGGCCCAGCCAGCCACGGGGGGCGGTGATCTCCTCGATGCCGAAATCCACCGACACGTCCATGTAGTCAATCATCTGCGTGCTGGTGGAGACCATGTGCGCAAGCCGCTTCCCCATGTCGTGCTCCGGCTGCACGATCTGATCCGCGCCGATGCGTTCGAGGATCTTTCGCTGTGCATCGGTCAGCGCCTTGCAAATCAGATAGCGCGCGCTCAGCTCCTTCAGGTTGAGGGTTATCAGCATGCTTTCTTCCAGAATGGAGCCGCGCCCCACGATGCACATGTCGAAAGATGGGATATCCAGCGTCTTCAGCGCTTCCAGGTTGGTCGCGTCCATCTGCATGGCGGAGTCCAGTACCGCCGCCACCCGCTGCACGATTTCGGCATCGCGATCCACCCCCAACACCTTGTGCCCCAGCCGCGCCAACTCCAGCGCCAGGCTTTCCCCGAAATACCCCATGCCGATGACCAGTATATTCAACGATGTCATGTGTTGCTCCTTGAGCGCGAGTGACGAGTGGCGAGTAATCATGCCACCGGAAAGCATACCCGAGATCAGAGAACCTTCCAGTATCTCGAAAGCACTCGCCACTCGGCACTCGCCACTATTTTCATCCCGTCACCACCGTCTCCGCCGGCAGCCGCCGCAGCACCGGATGATGGGCGCGAGCGAAAAAGTAGATGAACGCCAGTGTGCCTAGCCGTCCTATGAACATGCCAATGATGAGGAATATCCGTGACAGCGGGTGCAGGCCGGCCACCACGCCTGCATCCCAGCCGGTGTTGCCGAATGACGACGCAGTGGTGAAGACCAGGTTGGCATAATGGGCCATCGTTTCCTGCGTAGCCTGCATGCCGGGGCGCGTAATTTCCACCAGGCTGACGCTGAGGATCAGCAGCAGCAAGATCAACAGGTAGAAGCTCACGATGGAGAGCGCCAAACGGGCGATCTCGCCGCTGATGCGCCGCTTGAATACCTCGATGTCCATCTGATGGCGCGTCAGCGCCGCAATAGCCAGCCCGATCACCGCCAGCGTGGTTGTCTTGATCCCGCCGCCCGTGCCGCCCGGCGACACGCCGGCAATGGTCAGCAGCACCAGCACGAACAGGATGGGAGGCGACAGGGCGGTCATATCCACCGGAGAAAAGCCGGCCGACCGAGCCGATGCGGACATGAACCACGAAAGGATCAACCGTTGCCCCGCGCCGGATTGACCGGCCAGCGTGTTGTGCGCTTCGAACAGATAAAACAGCGTAGCTCCGAGCACCAGCAGCACGAGGGTGGTGATCAGCACCATGCGGGTATGCACGCTCAACGCCCGCTCGCGGAAAAAACGCGCCGCTTCGATCAATACGCCTACCCCCAGCCCGCCCAGAATTATCAGCAAGCTCAGGATGATCAGCATCCACATATCGCTCCACAATTCCGGGCGGTCGGTGGCGGGATTCAGCATGAAACCGGTGTTGCAGAAGGCGGTGATACCATAGAAGACGCCGTCGGTAAGCGCAGAACCGAAGGTTTCTCCATGGTGCAGGCCAAAACGCAGTGCCAGCAGCAGCGCGCCGGCTCCCTGCAGCCCGAGCGCGATCAGCGCTACCGAGCGCACGATGCGCCACACGTCGCGAGGACCGATCACCCCGCCCGCCGAGGTGATCATCAACCCCCGCGGCATGCCCAGCCGCGCGCCGAGCAGCAGCGCGATGAGCAGAAAAGCGCTCATGTAGCCGATGGCGCCCAGCTCAATCATCGCCAGGATGACGGCTAGTCCGAATGGCGACCAGGTCGCCGCCAGGTTGACCGTGCTCAACCCCACCAGGCAGGTGGCGGAGGTGGCGGTGAACAGCGCGTCGAGAACACTCACCTGCGCCCCGGCCCGTTGCGCCGCCGGTGTCGCCAGCAGTGCCGCGCCGGCCAGTATCACCGCCAGGAAACACGCCGCCGTCGCCTGCATCGGCGATAACCGCCGGGAAAAGAGAAACCGCTGGCTCGTCCCGCGAGCAAAGGTCGTTGTTGAGGCTATCGGCTGGCGCTCAAGCATACTCCGGCATTATAACCCGCCCTGCTCCGGACGTAAACAAGTTCGAGGGGAACTATCTCATATTTGCCCTCGATTTCCAATTAGGCGCTTACAGACTCCATCCGCTGTATCTAACCTGGGTCCTTCCGCGTTTTACTGCAAACGGTACTCTGTTCATTAAAAAAGCGTGACTGTATCGCCAGGTTATCAAGCTTGGCAGGAGGTTCCACGTTATGCGACGAAGGGGAAGACAATGCACCTCATCATCTGCATGCTGGGCCTGTGTCTGGTCTTTGTCGGGAGGGTAACTGCCGTGGAATTCTTCGTTGCAACCGATGGGAACGATAGCTGGGAAGGCACGCGTGCGCGGCCTTTCGTCTCATTGGAAGGTGCCCGCGCGGCTATCCGCGGGCTGAAGCACGCCGGTTCCCTGCCGGCAGGCAAGGTGACGGTATGGGTGCGCGGGGGTATGTATCCCCGCAGGGAGACCTTCACGCTGGCGACGGAGGACTCCGGAATGGCGGATGCGCCTATTGTCTATAGTGCCTTCGCGGGAGAGGAGGTGCGCCTGACCGGCGGTTGTTCCGTGACGGGTTGGACGCCGGTGACTGCCCCGGAAGTGCTGGACAGACTGGATCCTGCCGCCCGAGGGAAGGTGCTGCAGGCCGACCTGCGCGCGCAGGGCATCACCGATTTCGGCGCATTGAAATCGCGCGGCTTTGGCCGCCCACGCACACCCGCACACCTGGAGTTGTTCGTCGACGGCCGGGTAATGACGCTGGCGCGCTGGCCGAACGACGGCTTCGACACCATCGCCGGCTTCCCGGGCGAGGCGGGAAACGACGGGCATGGCAGCGCCCTCGGCAAGCTGGAAGATGGTTATAACTATGCAGGAGATCGTCCGGCGCGCTGGCGGCAGACCGGCGATATCTGGGCGCACGGTTACTGGGCTTACGACTGGGCAAATTCATATGAGCGCATCGCATCCATCGATACGCAAAACCGCCTGATAACAACCGAGGCGCCGCATGGCCTCTACGGCTTCATCAAGGGCCAGCGCGTCTACTACCTGAACATCCTGGAAGAGCTGGACCAGCCCGGCGAATACTACCTGGACCGGCAGGCCGGCATCCTCTACCTTTGGCCGCCCGCGCCGCTGGAGGAGCGGGAGGCGCATGTCTCCTTGCTCGAGGAGCCGTTCGTCGCCTTACACGACGCTTCGCATGTAATCCTGCGCGGCCTTACCTTCAAATACTCTCGCGGCACTGCGGTCACCATCGACGGCGGCGAAGGGGTTGCCGTCAGCGGCTGCACCATACACAACCTGGGCAACTACGGCGTTATCGTCAACGGCGGGACGAAGCACAGCGTGGATGGCTGCGATATTTACAACCTTGGTGACGGCGGCATCATCCTCACCGGCGGCGACCGCAAGACGCTGGCCCCCGGCGGGCACGAAGCGGTGAACAATCACATCCACCACATCGCGGAGTGGAGCAAGTGCTACCAGCCCGCCGCCATGCTTTACGGCGTGGGCAACCGCGTGGCCCACAACCACATTCACGATCACCCGCACTGCGCCGTACTCATCCACGGTAACGACCACGTAATTGAATACAACGACATCCACCACGTAGCGCTTGAGACCGGCGACGTGGGCGCCTTCTACATAGGCCGCGACTGGTCGCAGCAGGGAAACATCGTCCGCTACAACTACTTCCACGAGACCGGCGGGGTGGGCATGGGCTCGATGGCCGTATACCTCGACGACTGCTCCAGCGGCGTGACGATTTTCGGCAATATCTTCTACCGCACCAAATGGGCGGCCTTCATCGGCGGCGGACGCGACAACGTTGTAGAGAACAATATCTTCGTCGAGTGCACCCCCGCCGTGCACATCGACGCCCGCGGCATGGCGCCCGGCCCGGTCTGGCCGAAGATGGTCTACGAATACATGAAGGACCGGCTGCAGGAGATGAACCACCACGAACCGCCGTACAGCATACGCTACCCGAAGTTGGCTGAGCTGGCCAAATATTACGCGCGCCCGGAGCAGGACGGCATCCCAGCCGAGGGGAATGTCATCGCGCGAAACATTTTCGTCGGTGGGCAGGCCTTCGAAATCACCTGGCACGCGCGAGAAGAGCTGCAGATCATCCACGATAATATACTCGACGTTGATCCGCGCTTCATCGATGCGGCGCGCCTGAACTTCCAGCTTCAGGACGACTTGCCGACTTATGAAATCGCTTTCCAGCGCATTCCGGTTGAAGAGATCGGTCTGCAACGTGATTAACCATTGGGGTATTGGCGTTCCAACACCCAATACCCCACCACCATTCTCCATTTTCCACCTTGCGAAAAGACCACCGATGGTGTAGAGTATAGCTGAACGGGGACGATGGAGTGACCACAATTCGTTGTCCACATTGCGGTACGCTGAACCACGCGGATGATTTCGGCTACCCTCGTTGCAGTCAATGCCACGAGGATCTGGCCCGCTGCAGTTACTGTCGTCATTTTGACGGCGGCGCCTGCTCGCATCCCCGCGCCTATGTCAACTTTACCCCCGATCTCGAAGCCGCGAAAAGCTGTCCGGCCTTCCGCTCGCGCTTTGAGGTGCGCGACGCGCGCGTGCTTGCGCAACTGCCCGCGCCGCTGTGGGTGGTCTTTCTGTTGACGCTCATCGTGGGCAGTCTGACGACCGCCGCCTGGTTTATCGATCCGACCGGACGCTATTTTTTCGGCAATCCGCTCGAGCTGCAGGCGAACGTGCCCGCGTTCGTGACCAGGAACGTGCCCTTTACCGTCACGCTGCGCATCACCAACCTGCTGGAGAAAAGGCGCAGCACTCCGATTTATATCGAAATCGGCGAAGAGTATGTATCCGCGGCATTGGTCGGCCAGGCATCGCCCCCGCCGCGCAAAGTAACCTTCAGCAGCAACCACTATGTTCTCGAATACAAACCGCTGGAGCCCGGCATGCTGCTGCCGGTGCGCTTGGAGTTCATACAGCATAAGCTGGGGGAAGCAAGGTTCGTCGCGCGCGTTTACGCGCCGGGCAACCACCTCTCCCATGAAGTGAATACCACCATCGTTGCCCTCTCGGGTTTATCCGGCGAGGGCAGGTAGGGAGACTCCAATGAGCGTGGAAGACAAACAGCTCCTGCGCGAGCTGACGCGCGAAATGAACCGCCGCCGCTCCATCGATATCAGCGACATACGCCTTGGTGTCACCCGCGGCGTGGCGTGGGTCGGCGGCATTATCCGCCCATCGCTGGGTGAAATTTTTGACCCCAAAACCGAAGCGGAGCAGATCAAGGAAGCCATCAAGCGCATTCCGAATATGAAAGATGTAACCTTCGAAGCAAAGATTGAGATTTCGACTAAAAGATAAGACTCGAAGTTCCAGTTCAAGGTTCCTGGTTCGATTGAATTCGACCTGGATTGAATTCGTGCGCATGAACTTTCCGAACCGCAAACTCTGAACTTCGAACCTGGAACCTGGAACGTGGAACCTGGAACCTGGAACCTGAAATTATGACTTCCGATCTTCGACCTTTTACCGTGGTTCTGGGGGTGACGGGCAGCATCGCGGCGTATAAGGCGGCGGACCTGGTCCGCAAGCTGCGCGCGCTGCGCGATCCGGCGCGGCCCGAGCGGCGCGTCGTGGTGCGCGCGGTGCTCACGGCCGGCGGCGCGCAGTTCATCACTCCGCTCACCTTGCAGACGCTCGCCGGCGGTCCCGTGTATCTGGATCAGTTCGCCCTGCCCGAGCGGTGGGACGTCGAGCACGTTGGACTGGCGGACAGCGCCGACCTGCTGCTCGTTGCCCCCGCGTCGGCGGATGTCATCGCCAAATTCGCCCACGGCATCGCCGACGACCTGCTTTCCACCGTGGCGCTGGCCGTCACCGCCCCGCTAATGATTGCCCCGGCGATGAACGTGCACATGTGGGATCATCCCGCCACGCGGCATAATATCGGCATCCTGCGCGAGCGCGGCGCCATCTTCATCGGCCCTGGCGAAGGCGAGCTGGCCTGCGGCTACACGGGTCGCGGGCGCATGGCCGAGGTGGAGGAGATCGCCGCCGCCGTCGAGGCGATCTGGAGCGCAGGCGTCCCGCCTGCGCGTGACCTCGAGGGTGTTAAAATCGTCGTCACCGCCGGCCCCACCCGCGAGTATCTTGACCCGGTGCGCTTCATCTCCAACCCCAGCACCGGCAAGATGGGCTACGCCCTCGCCCGCGCCGCCTGCGCCTGCGGCGCCGAGGTAACGCTGATCAGCGGTCCCGTCAACCTGCCCGTGCCGGAGGGAGTGACCGTGGTCAACGTCACCACCACCGCGGAGATGGCCGCCGCCGCGCTGCAAGCCGCGGAGGGCGCGCGGGTAATCATCGGCGCCGCCGCCCCCGCGGACTTCACCCCCGCGGAAACCGCCACGCAGAAGCTCAAAAAAGCAGGCCGCGACAAACTGAACATCGCCCTCCTCCCCACCACCGACATCCTCGCCGAGCTGGGCAGGCGCAAAAAAACCGGCCAGCTCATCGTCGCCTTCGCCGCCGAAACGGAAAAGCTGGAAGAGCACGCCGCCGAAAAACTCGCCCGCAAAAACGCCGACCTCATCGTCGCCAACCCCGTCACCGCCAAAGACGCCGGTTTCGCCGCCGACACCAACCGCGCGGTGCTGATCTACGCGGATGGACGAAGGGAAGAGCTAGAATTACAGACGAAGGAGGCGATGGCGGGGCGGATACTGGACGCGGTAGTTGCCATTGTCCGCTGAAAACAAGGTGTTACAGGAGAGATAACCAGGTGCAACCTCTTCGACGAAAACTGCTTAGAGCACGAGTCCTGATCTCATTAGTGGCAGTAATCGCTGCCGCGTTATGGTACTGGCACCCTTGGCAGTGGCCCATTGTCATCCAGGAATATATAAATCCCCAAAGGCACCGCAATCTATCTGCGCAAAAACCAATGCCACTCTACGATGGAAGACCCGGAATTAAAGCAGGGGAGGAATGCATCAATCCGAAGGATGGCGCTATGCTGGTCTGGGTGCCGGCTGGGGAGTTTCTTATGGGCACCAGCGCGACGGAACTGGCAGCATGGCTTAAAGGGCATCCGACCGATAAGCGTGAAGATTTCCTCGATGAAATGCCACAGCACAAGGTATATCTAGATGCTTATTATATCTATCAAACTGAGGTGACGGTGGCACAATACCGGAAATTCTGCAAAGCAACAGGAAGAACAATGCCATCGTGTCCTTACAGTAATAGATGGCAAGACACTCATCCCATCGTGAATGTCAGCTGGTATGAGGCAACCTCCTACGCATTATGGGCAGGCGCGGCGTTACCCACGGAAGCTCAATGGGAGAAAGCCGCGCGCGGGACGGATGGACGCGTCTATCCGTGGGGGAACGCGTGGGATGCCGCGAAATGCGTCAATAATACGCAGAGCACGCAACCGGTTGGCAGTATTCCGGCGAGTGCCAGTCCGTATGGTTGCCTGGACATGGCGGGGAATGCCGATGAGTGGTGCGCTGATTGGTATAGTACGGAATACTTTATTCAATCCCCTGCCCGGAATCCGACAGGACCGAAAAGGGGGGAAGCGCAGGTGAAGCCGCGCGTCGGCGTGTTCAAGGGAAAAGTGCGGGTGCTGCGAGGCGGTGATTGGTTCGGTGTATCATCAATCTTCTATCGCACCGCTAACCGAGGTTCGTTTTATCCTGATGATGGGTGGGAATCTTGTGGCTTCCGGTGTGTGGTGCGATGCAGCGTGCACCAGTAGTTCAGTTATAGAGTAACTTATTTTTATGCCAAACCCAGATACTTTCTGATATGCCGTGCCAATGTGTTATCGATTTCCGCATGGCGGGGAACCGGTTGCTTTTGACCGGTTCGGGGATTGATGTAGATATCATGCCGGGCGCCGGAGCGGAGGAGCATGCAGCCGTCCTGTTCCAGTTGCCGGACAAACTCTCTCCGCCTCATAGCGCGATCGTCTTTTCTCGATGCTCAGTGGGGACGTCATCCATGACCATCATCTGATAAGCATCCCGCAGGTTGTCTTCCAGCTCCTTGATGGTCCGTCCCTGCGTCATAATCTCCGGGTGCTCCTTGAGCTTGCCCAGCCAGAAACGCTCGCCTTTCCAGTAGATCATCGTAATGACGGTTTCCATCAATACCTCCCGCCGAATACCTGTATACTATGGTACTTTATTGTAATGGGCGAGAAGGATACCGTCAACGGATAACCTGCGTATATGGAAGACAGGTGGCTTCCGCCGGCCTTCGGAGGAGCGCCGCAGGCCTTCTTGCGGCAGGTGGTGCGCGCCGTGCTGCCGCTGGGGGAGGGCATCATCCTGGACCCCTTTGCCGGCGCCGGCTCCACCCTCACCACGGCGGATATTCAATCACGATATTGTCTTTTCAGCCATACACGCCGTGCAGTCGAGCCGGGCATAATCGGAAAGGCGCCTGGAGCGCGGGTTAATGCTCCGGCATCGGTGAAGGGGAGGTTCATTATGGCTGACAAACCGATCATCGCGGTGGTAGGCGCGACCGGCGCGCAGGGGGGCGGGCTGGTGAACGCGATATTGAACGATAACAGCGGGCATTTCGCGGCACGGGCGATTACGCGGGACGTCAATTCGGAGAAGGCCCGGCAACTGGCCGCGCGGGGCGCCGAGGTGGTGGCCGCCGACATCGACGACCAGGCGAGCCTGGAGAAGGCGTTCGACGGCGCTTATGGGGCCTACTGCGTAACTTTCTACTGGGCGCATTTCTCGCCGGAGAAGGAGCTGGCGCAAGCCGCCGCCATGGCCGCAGCGGCGAAGAATGCCGGCGTGGAACACGTTATCTGGTCCACGCTGGAAGATACGCGGCAGTGGGTGTCGCTCGATGACGACCGCCTGCCCACGCTGATGGGCAAGTACAAGGTGCCGCATTTCGACGCCAAGGGCGAGGCCAATCAGTTCTTCACCGGCCTGCCGGCGACGTTCCTGCTCACCTCGTTCTACTGGGACAATCTGATCCACTTCGGCATGGGACCGAAGCGTGGGCCGGACGGAGTGGCGGCGATCACCATGCCGATGGGCGACGGGAAGCTGCCCGGCATCGCCTCGGTGGACATTGGCAAGTGCGCCTACGGGATTTTCATCCGGGGAAACGAGTTTATCGGCAAAACCGTGGGCATTGCCGGCGGGCACCTGACCGGCGCGCAGATGGCCGCCTCCCTCACCCGCGCGCTGGGGCAGGAGGTGCGTTACACAGACGTGACCCCCGAGGTTTACCGCGCCTTCGGTTTCCCCGGCGCCGAGGACCTGGGCAATATGTTCCAGTTCAAGCGCGACTTCGAGGACGACTTCTGCGGCGCGCGCGACCTGGCGCTGGCCCGCGCGCTGAACCCGTCGCTGCTGACCTTCGACGCCTGGCTCGCCGAGAATAAGGAGCAGATTATTATCGAGTGATGGAAGGTATGCCGTCCGGCAGTGCAAATAACGTGTTACGCGCCGGCAGGCTGGCGCGCCGCGAGAAATGATAGGTGTCGCACGTTTGTCCCGCCGCATTGGTCACCGCCGTCGGCGCTTCGATGACGAAGTCGGCGAAATGTGGTGTGTTGAACGCTACGAAGGCCGGCGCGAAGCCGTGCGGCTGGCGGTCGAGAGGCAGCGACAGGTCGGGGAAAACGACCGGGCCGGTATCGACCTGGTATTTGAGCGTGTCCGGCTGTACGTTCATGGTCTTAACCGGGTATTCCAATATCGCGCGCCGGCCTGCGACTTCGTCCCGAATCTCCGAGCGCGCCACCAGCGGCTCCCATTGCGCGGTGGCCGCACAAATTTCCTCGTTTTCGGCAAGCTCGCGGGCATCCGGGCGCTCGCGCAGGCGCAGGCGCTGCCCGCCCCACATCTCCCGCGCCGGCAGCACGGAACGGTAGCCCTCGCTCAAATAGGCGTGCCGGCGGAAGATCGCCCCCCATTCAGGCCCGAAGATCGGCAGGAAGTCGTAGTTATCCGCGAAAAAGAGATCGTGCTCGGCGAAGGTGTCTTCGCTCTTGCAGGAGGCGCACTGATAGTAATCGGCGAAGGCGCCGCTCGTTTCGTCGATCACCCGCAGGCGTGATTCCACCCAGAACCGCACGGTGTTGAAAGGCGCGACGCCGGAGAGGAACGATGCGCCGTAATCGAGGATATGCATGATACCTTCCTTTCACTCGTTAACAGTATACCGCATGCATTGGACAGCGGGAACAGCAAAGGGAGGCGTATCAATGCTGGCTGTTAGATTCTGGACAATGCCAAGCTTGTCTCAACCCAGCCCGCGGGGGTACAATAGCTAACACCCAGCGAATGCGAGGAGGAAAACGTGCTGCGATTTCTGACTGCCGGTGAGTCACACGGGCCGGCGCTGACGGCGATAATCGAAGGTATGCCGGCGGGCGTGCCGTTGACCGACGGCGCGATCAACCGCCAACTGGCGCGACGCCAGGTGGGTTACGGGCGCGGCGGGCGCATGCAGATCGAAACCGACACCGCGCGCGTGCTCTCCGGGGTGCGCTTCGGCAAGACGCTCGGCTCGCCCATCGCGCTGCTTATCGAGAACCGCGATTGGCCCAACTGGACGGAAAAGATGAAGCAGTTCAGCGAGCCGGAGACGCCGGTGCCGCCCCTCGGCATACCCCGGCCCGGCCACGCGGATTTCGCCGGCATGACGAAATACGGCACGGATGACCTGCGCAACATCCTCGAACGGGCCAGCGCGAGAGAGACTACGGCGCGAGTCGCGGCCGGCGCGGTGGCGCGCGGATTGCTGGACGCGCTGGGTATCCGCGTATTCAGCCACGTCATCGCTCTCGGTCCCGTTGACGCGCATCCCGACCTTTCCGACCTGAATGCGCTGGTGGAGGCGGCGGAAGCTTCCGATCTGCGCTGCGCCGATCCGGAGGCCGCCGAGCGCATGCGCGCCCATATCGCTGCCACCCGCGAGGCGGAAGACACCACGGGCGGCATTATCCAGGTGATCGCCACCGGGGTGCCCATCGGCCTGGGCAGCCATGTGCAGTGGGACCGCCGGTTCGATGGACTGCTGGCGGGCGCGCTGATGAGCATTCCGGCCATCAAGGGGGTAGAGGTCGGCCTTGGGTTTGCCGCCGCGCGGCTGCCCGGCTCGCGGGTGCACGACGCCATGTATCCGGAAGGCGGCCTCGTGGCGCGGCATACCAACAATGCCGGCGGGGTGGAAGGCGGCATGACCAATGGCGAGCCGCTGGTAGTGCAGGTGGTGATGAAACCCATCCCCACGCTGATGCGCCCGCTGTCTACCGTGAACCTGAAGACCGGTCAGCCCGTCGAGGCGCATGCCGAGCGGTCGGACGTGTGCGCGGTGCCCGCGGCGGGGATAGTAGCCGAGGCTATGGTCGCATTTGTCGTATCTTCCGGCATAATTGAGCGATTTACAGCCGATTCGCTGCCGGAATTGCTGGTATCATATAAGCGGTATGTAGAGAGCGCCGGCAAGGTAGGGGAGGAACGGGGGGCCGTGCGATGACACACCTCCTTCTCGCCGGATTTATGGGCACCGGCAAGAGCACGGTAGGAAGGTTGCTGGCAAAGCGCCTGAACCTGCCGTTTTTCGATGGCGATGCGGTCATCGAGGAGGTTGCCGGAAAATCGGTCCCCGAGATATTCGCGGCGGATGGCGAGGCTGCCTTCCGCGCGCTGGAGACGCAGGTGCTTACCCGCCTGCTCGGGGGTGAAAGCAGCGTGGTAGCATTGGGGGGAGGCGCTCTCACGATTCCGGAAAACCTGGCGCTGGCGAAGAGCGCGGGACCGGTGATCTGCCTGACGGCGGAACCGTCCGTAATTCTTCAACGGGTAATGTCAACGCCGGGCACCAGACCTTTATTAAAGGTGGCTGATCCATTGGCAAAAATACGCGAGTTGTTGGAATCACGAGAGGCTAGTTATCTGCAGGCCGACGTGCAGGTCGATACCACTCACCTGCAGCCGGCCCAGGTGGTCGAGGAGGTGATGGACTGGCTCCACCACGTGCGCGTGGAGCTGGGCGAGCGCTCCTACGATATCCACATCGCCGAAGGCTGTCACGCCTGGATCGGACCGCTGCTGGCCAAGCTGCCGGAGCTGGTCAGCTCGGCAATTATTATCAGCAACCGCGAAATATCACAACGTTATGGCAAGGTATTGCGGGACAGCCTGAAGGAAGCCGGCATCCCGTTACATACGCTGCTGGTGCCGGCCGGCGAGAAGTATAAAAGCCTGGATACCGCGGGTCGCCTGTATGGCGATCTGATCCGGCACAAGGCCGACCGCAAATCGGTAATTATCGCTTTGGGCGGCGGGGTGATCGGCGACCTGGCCGGTTTCGTCGCCGGCACCTACCAGCGCGGCATCCGCTTTCTGCAGGCTCCCACCTCGCTGCTCGCCCAGGTGGACAGCTCCGTCGGCGGCAAAGTCGGCGTCAATCACCCGCAAGGCAAGAACATGATCGGCGTGTTCCTGCAGCCGCAAGTGGTGCTCATCGACCCGGGCACGCTCTCCAGCCTGCCCATCCGCGAGCTGCGCAGCGGGCTGGCGGAGGTAATCAAACACGGCGTTATCCGCGACGAGAGCTTTTTCGACTACCTGGAAGGCCACGTGGACAACATAATGCGCCTGGAGCCGGAGGCGATGAAGCATATCATCCGCCGTTCCTGCCAGATCAAGGCGCGGGTGGTGGAGGAGGACGAGCAGGAGGGCGGCCTGCGCGCTATCCTCAACTTCGGCCATACCGCCGCCCACGCGGTGGAAACATATACCAGTTACGACCGCTATACTCATGGCGAGGCGGTATCTATCGGCATGGTGGTGGCCGCGCGCATCGCGCACAGCCTGGGCATGCTGCGCGCCGAGCCGCTCCACCGACTGACCCGCCTGCTCGAGCGCTTCGACCTGCCCACTCACCTGCCCAAAGCCGACCCCGCCGTGCTCATGGGCCTGATGGACACCGATAAAAAAACCATCGCCGGCCAGCTCCGCTTCGTCCTCCCCCGCGAGTTGGGCGCCGTCGAAATCGTCACCGCCGTCCCCCGCGACGTGCTGCGCAGGGCGCTGAAGGAATCGGTCGAGCTGTAGTTGGGTGTTAGGTGTTGGGGGTTGGGTGCTGATTACCAACACCCAGCACCCAATCCCCAACACCCAACACCCAAAGTTGACGCCCCCGCCTCAAACTGCTACACTATTTTCCACGCGGAGAGGTGTCCGAGTCTGGTCGAAGGAGCACGACTGGAAATCGTGTAAGGGTAGCAAAACTGCCCTTCAAGGGTTCGAATCCCTTCCTCTCCGCCACTGAGAGGTGAAGAAAGCATTGCTGACAGGCGGGTTGATGCCGGCATCAGATGTTGTTGGCAGATTGCCTTCATAGGGGTACAATGGAGATATGCACCGTGCCGGCGCGATTCATGAGCCGGCCGGATTTCATGCCCTTGAAAGGAGTCCGCCATGGGTGACAAATCGCCGAAGAAAGAGACGAAGAAACCGAAAAAGGTGAAAACCTCCGCCGCCCCCTCCGCCACGAAGGCGAAGTAACTCCCGGCGGGAAAGGCCAGACACCGGGGACGTTCCGCCATAATGTGGGATGTCCCCGGTTTTTGTTTTAATCCTTATATCGCCGGCGCAGCATGGGGGCGAGGCGGAGCATGAGCTGCAGGCGCTCGAAATAATCGCACCACTCCGCCAGCTCGACGGCCAGCGCGTCATCCGAGGGCGGCACCAGTCCAGTCTCGCAGGCGGGGCCGCACTCGGTGGCGGCTTTGCGGCGGTAGACGCTCAGGTGGCGGTCGCCGAAACGGGACAGCTCAAAAAAATCCTCCGAAAGGGTCACCACTACCGGCACCTTCAGCGCGCCGTTAATGCGCAACTCCTCGTGCAGCTCGAGATGCGAGCGGCTATCCAGGTAGCGCATCTCGATGGGCGGGCAGGCGCGCTCGATGGCTGCCAGCATGGGCGCCTGCCGCGTGCAATCTCCACACCACAACCCGCTGAGCACCAGCACGCGCATCTTCCGCGCGTATGAGCCCAGCAGCGCCTGCTGCGCTGGCGTCAGCGCGATCAGCGCTTCGTAATTACGCACATTGGCGATCTGGTTAGGCTCGCCGGAGGCGATATAATCCGCGTAAAGTAGGCCTTGCTCGTAATGATGCCTGAAGAAGTCGGAGCGGGTATCGGAATAGGGTGTAGACATGGCGTTTCCTTTCGTGCATTATACCTTATACGGTGGAGGTTGTTAATAAAACGAGGCGGCATCTCCTTACCCAGGACCGCCAGGCGAACGCAAAACAATTAACCAATGGGATTTTAAGCTGAATCACTGTTGATGTTCGCTGTACCATATTGTCTCAACCACGAACCGCGCCTATCCTTTGGTATCTCTTCTCTGGAGGACTGCCATGCTTGGCGATATGATACGCATCGGCATTGTGGGGGCGGGGGCGAATACGCGGGCGAAGCATATCCCCAACCTGCAGGAGATGGACGGGGTGGGCATCGTCAGCGTGGGCAACCGCTCGCTGGAATCCACCAGCAAGGTGGCGCGCGAGTTCGGCATCCCCACCATGTATGAGCGCTGGCAGGAGCTGGTGGCGGCGCCGGACACCGACGCCATCCTCATCGGCGCCTGGCCGTACCTGCACTGTCCGGTGACGCTGGCGGCGCTGAATGCCGGCAAACATGTGCTTTGCGAGGCGCGCATGGCGATGAATGCCCGCCAGGCTCACCTCATGCTGGAAGCGGCGCATCAGCACCCGGCCCTCACTGCCATGCTGGTTCCCGCCCCGCACACACTTCGCGTAGATAAAACGATCTGCCGCCTCGTTGCCGAGGGTTATCTCGGCAACCTTCTCGCCGTCGAA
>Ga0172369_10000965_pt1 | contig 42506 bp, 39 predicted proteins | sample LakKiv25m_FD_114539 | JGI IMG/M metagenome (GOLD analysis project Ga0172369, IMG submission 114539) | Freshwater microbial communities from Kabuno Bay, South-Kivu, Congo - kab_022012_11.25m | ecosystem: Environmental > Aquatic > Freshwater > Lake | place: Democratic Republic of the Congo...
CAGTTTTCGGATTCAAATACAGACATCCTGATTTTGTAAATGACCAAAACATCTCTCATAATTTTGTATTAAGGCAATCCGTATTGAGTAGCATTCAGCAGGATTCAGCAGTTGTTTTGAACAGCGTTTGGGCTGATGATGAATTAAAAGAAATTGTCAATATGGATAATGATGTTATAGCAATTGATGAACATATGCCATTCAACGGTTATCACTGGTATTTATCTTTACGGATAAGACCATTGGAACAAATTGATTCGTCAAATGCCAATGATAATGTTTTAACTATCAGAATGCCTTATAAAACTTTGAGTATTTCAGGTGGGGACTCAACTTGGGATGACGGATTTATTTCTTTTGACGAAATACCAACAACCGGACTAAGTGCAAACGATACTGTATCAATTTACAGCGTTAGGGCAACACCTGAATATTTAGGAATGACAAGGAATCTTCAAATTTTGAATACCGACAGAACAAGATTCTTCTTAAAGGCAAATATGCTTAGAACTCAAGAAATTGATAATAATCAGGAATATATCACTCTATCAGCTTTTTTTAGGTGTGAAGGTCCACCGCCATTAAGTCCGAATCCATTTCTTCAAAACCATGAACATAAAGGTGTTACTGCTGATAACATTGCAAGAATTACAAATCTTGGAATTCAGGTAATGTATAATGGAAACGTAGATGTTGCAATTGATTGGATACGGATAGAAACACCCCAATATCAAAATTTAGCAAGAGGTCAGTTCGACCAGGAAATAATAGACACAATACAAAATAGAATTGAAACATTGTTTTTCTTTCGCCCGGACATCAAAATTTGGAGATTTTACGGAATTGATGAATTTTGGACAAGCAATTGGATGTCGCAAAGATATTTGAATAAACTCCTTGGCGGCAATGTAACATCCGAGCTTGACCATTTTGACATTCAGGCAGGAAGAATGCTACACGCAACTGACTTTAAGGAATTCTGGAAAGGACAATCATGTACTCAAACTTTTGATAGTAACTGTGCCGCTCCATATGTTAGAAAAACATTTTATTCAGACTCTATGAATAAATTACTTGATGTATCACATAGAATCGGTTTAAGAAATGGGTATGTTGGGAAAGTACATTGGAATATAAACTATAACATTAATAGAGACACTTTGAATTCATATTATGAGTCTTATATTGATCGGTCTCATACAATAAATGATAATAATTTAATGGACTCTGTACATTCTGAAAACATACATGAATTAGAGTGGAAAAGCAATAATACTCTTAGTTACAATTTCTCATCCCCTTTAATGTTGATTGAACATCAATTGTACAAAGAATATTATAAGACAGGCTCGATGCTGTTTAATGATAAATCCTTTATTCCAAATATATGGTTACAAAGTGGTTGGAACTTAAACAATGGAGAATTTTTTTACTTCAGAAGACCATTAACCGGTGAGGAATTAAGATATGCTTTTACTTCAAATATAATATTGGGTGCTAAAGGATTAATCAGTTATTATGGCTGTTCTGGATACTATCAAGAAGATATCCAAAATATCTGGCATTGGGGAGAATCGGGATTATCAGGATTAAAGAAAAAAACGCTTGTTGACTCAATTCAAAACAATATGCCAACATCTTGGGAATTATTATATGGGGATTATTTAGGAGGGGATTTTATTGGTAATCCCGATATAACCGAAGTACCTGATAATACAAATATTGATAGAAGTTTAGACTATTATATAAAACCCGATGTTGTTGAGTGGGATTCACTAAAAATCACTAAAGACAGGGTTTATATTGGTAGGAGCTCTTTAAGAGTGGAAACCGGAAAAATAAATCGTTGGATTGCGGAAGTTGAGGATGAATTGCTGAATTTAAAATTACAGGCATGGAAAGCTAAGGGTTTCAAACAGTGGTATTGCCAACATCCAAATTTATCAGATAATTATATTAATAAATTTATTTCCATTGACACTTCAGACTGGAAATATTTCAGGACAAATCCAACATCAAATAATTTACAATGGATTGAACAATGTTGGGATTCTGCCTTTTTTGACTTAACACTTTTGAAAGATAAAACAAAAGGTATAGATACTGTGTTTTATATCGGCATACAAAACCGAAGAACAGACCCCTTGATTTATACAAAAGATACTATTTCTTATATTGTTCGAGATGAAGAATACGGTGAAACAGAATATTCGTATTTGGATGAGGGGATGAGATTTTACACGACTGCTGAACTTGATAGCAATGTTCGATATGGTGGAAATAAATATTACGTTCCACCGGATTCAACGAGTGGAAATTTTACTTACGAATTCAACAGATTTTGCGATACGACATATTGGAGAAACCTTTGGTGGAAGCGACTCGGTTGCCGTGAAATACATATTCCATTTGATTTTATCAATCAAAGCGATTCAACAGAATACTGTTTACTCAAAGTAACTGAACTTGGTGGAGATTTGTACAAAGACAATCCTACTGAGTGGTGGTGGCGGGCTCCTCAGTACTATAATTACATTGATACAACAATTGGACAGGACAGGGATTTGGTAGTACGGCTTTTACCCGGAGAAGGAAAAATTTTAAAAGTCGAAGTATTGCATCCTGATAAAGTAGCCGGATACTTAGACCATTCAAATCAGAGTAAATTAGTTGGATTTCCTGTGTACGACGGAACCCGTAAAACAGATAGCATAAGGTATCATTTAACTTACTTCAAACCAATATCAACGGGTAATGATACAATGGGTGTTTATTACCGTAGAAGCAAAATTATCTCAGGCAATTCTTCTTCAGAAAATATAGAATGGGAGGATGAAATTTGTGTTTCAAGGACTTTTACTGATAATTGCATTTGTTATAATTGTCCTACTAATGCCAGAACGGTAAGAGAATCTTGCAATTACCCCTCAATCGTTGTTCGTAAAAAAAATGATAGCACAGTGTACGCTTATATAGTTTATACTTGCGAAAATCCATATCAAACTGTGGAACCTTGGGATTATCTTGTTGAATCAATTATCGAGGCGAATGGCAGCGATTCCATCACACTGAATAATCTTGTCAGCAGCAAAGCAATAGCAGGATTCGGAGGATGGGAAAGAGATAAGGTAAACTGGGGTAATCCCGTTATCAATGCTTCTTATGGAGGCAACTATTATGCCTGGTCAGATTCATTGGATATAGGTCTTCCGAACAGAGGAGCCATAATTGTTGGCTATAAAAGTTTAAATTATGCCGGGGATTGTCTTGAAGCAAAAGATACTTTGATGTGGAGTACAGGTAATCATGCTCAACATCCATCGCTGAATGTTTATTCGCTAATTGAAAGTGGAGAAGATAATTGTTCTTTGGTTTGGCAGGAAAAATATTTATTTGATAACAGAATATTTTATACGAGATTGAAATATGAGAATGGGATTTTGAAGCATTTATTAGCACCAGTTAAAAAGAGTGTATTTCAGACAAACGGGGATAGTATAGCATTGTTGAAATTCGGATTAAACAGTAGTTTTCCGGTAATATATAGGAGTGTTGCACCTACTAACTTAATAAATCCACCACCCAGTAATGGCAATAACTGGATTTCAAACAGGCATGAAAGAATATTTTGGGAAGAAGAATATAATATCCTGATTGATGAAGATATGCAAACATACAAACAGATAAGCAGTTGTGATATGTATCACAGGGATTCATCAGGAGTGTTTAAGGAGATTAAAAAAATCGGTAACAATGTTGTTTCTGGAGTAAATATAGATTTGCTGTCTCCAAATGTATCTCAATTAGCTTATATAAATTTTCCAACAATAAATCTTTCACTTGATGTGATTAATTTAAATTTAAACGGTGATAACCGAATATATTCTCTGAATCTATATTATTCTTACCTTCAGGATAGTTTTGGTAGCTACAATTCAACACCGGGCAATTATATATCCGGCATACTAAATGAAATTGTACACGTAGGGGAATTACCACACTTATCAAAAAATCCTGAAAGCAATCCTGTTACAAATGATATAACACTTTGGAAAAACAGAAGGGTATTTAATGGTATTACAGGCAATCCACCTGATATTTTATCATCTGCAAAGTCATTTTACAGGCAATCAGATGAAGAAAATGTTGTTGATGGATTTGCAGGTTATAGTAATAATAATTTTTATTATTATGTAGGAAAAGCATACCTTGAAGGTGAACTTTTACCCTGGATTTTACCTTTTGAATCTGTTGAGGACACAATAATCAATATGAGTTTCCCTGTACCTGTGAAAAGAGATTCAATATACACTGACCATTTTTACGTATTTCCATTCACCTCTGCTGACATTGACTTTACGGTTTATGGCTTTAATTCAAGTTCAGCGACAATTGGATTGGAAGGACATCCGAGCAATACGTTCATAGCTTTTCAAATTCCCGAAAGCACACCTGGAGATGAAGGTCAGAGTTTGCATTTTACTATAACGAACATGTCCAACTGTGAGTACAGGTTGATTTTTATCAATCATGACACAACAGCAGAATATTCAGAACGATTATTTATTGGTGGATTACCTATTTCAGATACATTATTAGCAAAGCATGCAGAAAACTATGGAGGAAGGATAATAATTGACTTAGAAACCGGACAAACAAGGAAACTGAAAGAATCTGGCAAAATGGAGTTAAAAGTATTTCCGAATCCGGCTAAGGACGAAGTCTTTGTAACAGTTAATTATCCTGTAAAATACCTGATTGAGAATAGCGACAGGATAAATAAAGTAAAAGTTAGGTTATTTTCAATAACCGGAGAAAAGTTGTTTGAGTATTTAGCAAGACCAGGAGAAACAATTAAAATACCGACCTCTGAGTTTACACAAGGTACATATTTCATACAGGCAGAAGAAAAGATAGACAAATGGCAGTTAGATTATCTTGCACCGGCTGTTGAGAGAGTGTTTATACAGAGATAAAGTTATAAGGGGCTGTTCAATAATTTGGACAGCCCTTGATAATTCTTGAATTATGTATTAGATTATTAAATTGATATTCACTGATTGTTATATATTTGTTATTCATACAATATAAGTAATTGATATATATAATGATATTATAATCCCTGACGGGATATTTGGTTAATCTTGTTATCATTGTTACTGATATTTAATCCCTGACCGGAAAATGGCAGTTTTTGTTTTTTTAATGTTTCTGATATGAAATTCCTTGGGGATTTTTAAAACATTGTCATCCAGAGCTTGTCGAAGGATTGGAATATTATGGAAGAAAACAATAAAAATACAAACCTACGGGTTAACCCGTAGGTTGAAAGTTCGTACTGCTTTTTTAAAAACAAATTTATTTCACATTATATCTAAGCAGTGTTCTTGTCTGGCAGAAATTATATTGTAGCCATGCTTTTTCATAAGAAGAAATAATACCGATACCTTTAGCGAATTTTAAATTCAATAACAATTTATTTCCAATAACTGCTCTGTCATTATCAAAATATTCATAACCATCTAAATGTGGAAACTGAACATTTTCCGGCTCAAGTATTCTCAATACTCTATTACCGTCGAATTGAATTTTTATGCTTTTTACACTGGAATTATTATAGTTATAATTTTGAATAAATGTTTGTTTAGCATCAATATTCAAAATACGAGCGGTAACTGACCATATAGTTTTATTGTCAATTATTATAGATGGTAAACTATCTGCAATAACAGAATCCCTGCAACTCCACTTTTCTTTGTTGTCAAGAATAGAAAAAATCTTCTTCGTTTGTTTTGAAAAACAGGATTCGTCAGGTGTCCACAGCAATGGCATCAGTACTTTTCCGTAAAGAGCTATTGAATAATCCGAAACACAGTAATAACCTGTATCCCGTAAGTATTCGTTACTGTAATTGTGAACAACAAACATCTTTTTATCCATAATCGTTGTATCCGATACAACAACCATCGAATCAATATAACTGCGATTGTACAAGCTGTCATAAACATCATATACCCAGTAGTTACCGATGGAAAGAGGCATGTATTCTTCGATATCATCAATATAAGAAGGATTAGTTACCTCTGTGCAGGATGCAAGGAAGCAAATAAATATTACAAAAAGCATATTGAGAATCTTCATAATAAATCCTTTTTGCTGTTGAATAATTTACCAAACTTAATCTTTTTATAAATAAGTTGCAAATAATATTTGATTTACCATAGTTCAATCCCTCAGGGATTGTTTACCGTTGGGATTAAATTTTCTGTAACCATAATTAAATCCCTTCGGGATATTCATTCTACATTTTACATTATACATTTTAATTCTGACTTCTGTCTCCTGACTTCCGACTTCTGTCTCCCTTAAAGCGGTAAACTCTTCTTAATTTCAAGATTCTTCCTTCTCCTGCTAATTAAATCCCGCAATTCAATTGCCATGTTGCTGTTCACTTCATCGGCGATTGGAAGAACAAATTTCTCAGTTTCATCAAGATATCTTTCTATGAATTCAAGCTTGAAAATGTCGTCATGCAAATCGGTGAGATTACTAATTCTGTCGGCAACTTTCAGTGTCTTTGCTCTGAATGTGCCTGTATCAAGAATTCTTTTTAAATATACTTCCTTAGGTTCGTACTCATTTTTTGTAACTTCAAGAACAAGACTCAAGACTTCCGCTCCATCAAAATCAATATCAATTATTTCCTGACGATTATAATTTTCAATGTCTTCTATCAAGTCATGAATAAATGATGCCTTCAAAATTATCGGGTCCATTATTTTGTAATCGAGCAAAATACCGAATGTAGCAATTGCATGCCGAAACTGGTTACCGCCTACTTTCCTTTTTACGCCAATCAGTGCAGTGGCTTTTTGTATGTACGGTGCAAGCGTTAACTCTACAAGTTGTGTTGTCTCATCATTATTCATATCATCCTAATACATATTTATAAATTTTACAATTCTCATTTTTCTTATCAATCCTATAATTCCCGGTAAGTTTAGAATACATTCCTTTTGTTTCAACCCATGTATAGAATATAATTTCAAAAAGTATTAATAAGTGTCCAATAAATAATAAATTTTTCAAGAATATTATTGATATAATAAATAGAACATCAATACTCAATCTGGGTATGCAAACCAATTTCCTCAAGGATTGAACTCACTTTCAGGCATTCGGGCATGTCGCCTTCGAAAACACATGATTTTCCTTTGCTGTGTACTTCCCAAGTTTTTTCCTCGGCTTCCTCAAAAGTGCATTTGACGGCTTTGATTATTTGCTCGATAACTTCCTCGAATGTATGCCAGTCATCATTGAATAAAATAACCTTTGCAGGAAATGTAATATCTTCGATTTCCTCCACATCAGCTTCCAGTAACTCAAGAGTGCCAGCCATTACCTATATAAATAATTAGTTCAATTCTTATTCAAAAATAAACAAATTGAGTTTAATTTAACAAATAATTTTAAAAATTCAGATATTTTACTTCAAATACAAAAATTGGAGTAATCGTTGTGTGTTTTTGTCGTAAATTATATCGAAAAATCAGACAAAATTGCCTAATATACTAATAAATAGAAAAAGTTACGATTTTTAGTCCATGATATTTAAGAAGTTATAAGAAAAACGTAAATTCTTTTATTATAATATTCTAATTAACATTAATATTTATATTATGATAGTTTAATTAATATTAATTAAATTATTATAATATATATATTATTATTAATACATAATTTATAATATAGTAAATAATAATAATTTTTATAATATATTTAAAATATTTCTGTAAATTGCATTATTATATTTTAACAATTAATAAAAAATAGTAAACTATGGTGGTGAAATCATGAAATATTTTACCAGAGATATTGAAGACAGATTAATAAGTTCCTTAACACCCAATAAGGTAATATTGCTTGTTGGTCCACGCAGGACAGGCAAAACAATATTGCTGGAACATATTTTAGACAAGTTAACGGAACCGTATCTTCTTTTTAATGGAGAAGATTATGATATCCAACAGATTTTGAAGAAAAGGAGTGTTCAGAACTACAGGAATATACTTGGGGACAGAAGGATTCTTATTATTGATGAAGCACAAAAAGTTCCGGATATAGGAAATATCTTGAAGCTGATGGTTGATTCGATTGACGGATTGAAAATAATCGTTACCGGTTCATCGGCTTTTGACATACTAAATATTACCGGTGAACCGTTAACAGGCAGAAAAATAACATACATGATGTATCCTCTTTCCGAACACGAATTCAATCAATTTGAAGATTTTGTTCAAATGAAAGAAAACATGAAGGTAAGGTTAGTGTATGGCGGTTATCCTGAACTTTTACATTATCCTAATGATATTGATAAGAAACTTCATTTGAAAGAATTAGTTAATTCATACTTATTTAAGGATATTCTGACTTTGGATGAGATTCGTAATTCATCAAAAATATTTGATTTGCTCAGGTTGCTTGCCTTTCAGGTTGGTTCTTTGGTTTCGTATCAGGAACTGGCGAACAGTGTAGGAATGAGTTCGATTACAGTTGAAAAATACCTGGATTTACTATCCAAGGTGTTTATTATTCATAAAGTTAGTGGATACAGTAATAACCTCAGAAAGGAAATAACCAAGCAATCAAAATGGTATTTTTGGGATAACGGAATTAGGAATACATTGGTTGCAAATTTGAATCCTGTCGAATTGAGAAATGATATTGGCATTCTTTGGGAAAACTTCATTATTAGCGAAAGAATTAAATACCAAAGTAATAATAATATGATAGTAAACAATTTCTTTTGGAGAACTTATGATAAACAGGAAATTGATTGGATAGAAGAAAGAGATGGCAATTTGTTTGCCTTTGAATTCAAGTGGAGTAACAAAAAAGTAAAAATTCCGGGAGCATGGGATAAATCTTATCCCAATTCCAGCTTTACAGTTATCAATCAAGATAACTATAGGGAATTTATAATTTGATACTTTGTAAGAATCAGGGTTTCGGTGAATAATACTGAGCCCTGTTTTTTATTCGATTTCGACCAAAATGCTTAATAAAAATTTGCTGTATGGTTTATTGGAGAATTTATCTTTTTTAATTTCATTTTCGATTTTATAGTTAATATTATTACCTCCAACTTGCTCTTTTAAATATTCAACAATACTGTTTGCCATACTTTTGCCATAATCGGAATAGCAATTGATTATTATGTTTTTTTTATCGAGCGACTTTTCAACTATCCATCGAAATGTGTTTTGGTAGTTATTCCCATCTCGTAATTCTCGAAAATCAGTTAACAGGATGAAAAATTCCTGATATTTTTTATTTTTTTGCAGTACAAAATTATCCCGGTAACTGTTTGAATGGGTAATATTGAAAATTTGAGAATATTCGTATTTTTTTTCTAAAGTATCAGTTGCGTATATTTTAATAACAAGGGAATCCGAATGAATCAGTTCCTGTGTGTTGTATTTAATATCATGGAAAAATTTTGAAGGTAATTCGGCACCCGATTTTATTGAATTCTCATTATTATTTCCGAATGTTAATTTGCATTCCCAATTTTTAATAAAATTTCTTGGTCGTGCATCTATCATCAGCTCGAGTGCAGGTGGAATAACTTCAATTTTATATTCACTGATATCAATTGTACTGAATACTTTTTCGTTGTTTGTTGTAAATTTAATGAAAGATATATTTTCTCCGAATATTGCTTTTTGGCGGATATCCAATTGAGAATAGTTTATATTAACCCTGTTTTCAGTGAGATTGAGCGATTTCAATATTTTTTCGGAAATGGCTTTTTGTTGAACTTCGTTTAATAAATCGGAAAATATGGTAATGAATAACCTATGTTCTTTCAATTCTCTTATCCTTTGGCTAATTATATATGGAGAATAATAGTGAATCGAATCAGGATTATTTGTAGTCAGATTATCAATAAACTTCAAATCAGAATTCAATAATTGTGTTGTTTCACAGAAAAAATAATTAAATAATGGGAGATAATTACTATTAATATCAGCTTTGATTTTTATGTCAGGAACTTGTGCGGCTATTGAAAAATCAATATTAGTAATTGGCTGTTCAATTTTTATGTCTTTTCCAAGTGAAGTCATGTACAGGTCGAGAGCTCCTAAGCCGCCCGGTCGGTTGGATGCAAATACTGCTCTGCCGTATGGTAAAGTTGTAAAGTCGGTTTCGTCAAATTCGGTATTTAAGGAATTTAAAGGGTATGGCATTTGCCAAATTCCATCTTTTCTTACTGACATAAATAAGTCATAGCCACCGGGTCCTTCCTGACCATCAGAAGCAAAATAAAGAGTATCAATTGATGCAAGAAAAGGTGTAATCTCATTACCTGGTGTTTTAAGTGATGATATCTGAATAAGTGAACCCCAGCTTCCGTTTTCCTGTTTAATAGCCATCCATAAATCCAAATCTCCAAATTCCGAATTTAATGTTGATGAAAAAATTAAAATTGAACCATCAGGTGAAACGGTAGGATGTCCCATAAATACTTGATAAATCAAGCTATCAACATCAAAAGATTTAAGCCATGCGTTTTTCTTTTTCCTTGTTTGGAATATGTTCATATTGGAACGTTCCGGATATTTTCTGAAGCTGGATAAATAGGCGATTTCATTAGTTTCAAATGTGATATAAGATTGATTATTCCTTGGCTCATTTATATCACCTTCTACTAATTTATAGTTCGTGAAATTTAGATTTGCATCTGGAATTGAAAAATAAAATTTTGAAAAACCCGATGAGTTTGAGTTGAAGTATAATTGTTCCTGAAAGCGATTCCAAACTGGGGCAAAATCATCATTTTTCGTATTTAAAGAATTCAAATTGACAGGTTCTGTCCAAATAAGTTCCTGGGATTTGCACAGTCCCTGAATGATTGAAAAAATGATAAATATGAATAACAAAAATTTCATAGCATATTCTATAATCAATCCTCAAGTAAATTTTTTATATCCTTATCCCTGCCAAAAAGCACCAAAATATCGCTTTCTTCTATTACTTCGTCGGGTTTTGGGACACCAATGGCATCATAGCTGTCAGATTTCTTTTTGCTGAAAATCATTTTATCCTTTATTTTTCTTTTAATTGTAATCAGGTTAAGCTTGTAATCACTTCTTAAATTAATTTCGATTAATGTCTTACCAACAAACATCTGTGGTGCATCAATTTCATATACACCGTAATCACTGCTCAACTTGAAAGACTCGATTAATCCAGGAATCAAGAGGCGGTTTTTTAATTGCTCGGCAGCATCCGCTTCAGGCAGAAGTACTTCCTGAACATTCATCAACCTTAGCAATCTTTCATGTACTTTTGATGTTCTGCGGTTATAGATATTCTTAATACCAAGGTCTTGTAAATGGGCGGTTGTAAGCAAAGACCCTTCAAAATCATGTCCTATTGCGACTATAACGGCATCCATATCTTCGAGTCCTAAGCTTGCCAATGTTTTTTTATCTTTGGAATCCATGCAAATAGCAGAAGTAACCTTTAAGCTTATTTCATCAACTTTTTCCTGATGATTATCAATTGCCAATACTTCAGCACCTGCCTTGCTCAAACTAACAGCAAGATGGTAGCCAAAATATCCGAGTCCTATTACACAGTATTTCATAATCGTTTTATATTAGTATTTAATAAAAATTCAAATTTAGTAAAAATTAATTAACCAATCATAACATCTGTTTTAGCATAAGAGTACTTTGGTTGTACTACACTTCTGACAAATGCAAGAAAGAATGTGAGGACACCAATTCTACCGATAAACATTAAAGTAATTATTACCGCTTTCCCACCTGTGCCTAGAAAAGGAGTTATGTTTCTGGACAGTCCTACGGTGCCGAGTGCAGATGTTGCTTCAAAAATCAAGTCAAGAGGCGCTTTGTCAGGTTCAATACAAATCAGCAGAAAAGAACCGATTCCAAGAAATATCAACGAGCTGAAAATTATCATAAACGCTTTTTTGATAGTAGCGGGTAAGATTTCCCTGTTAAACACTTCAACCTTATCTTTACCCCTCATTAAATTAAACAAAGACAACAATGTAATTGTGAAAGTAGAAGTTTTTATACCACCGCCGGTAGACCCAGGTGATGCTCCAACCCACATTAAAAAAATGAGTACGATTGCAGCGGCACTTGATATTTTTTCAATTGGCAAGGTATTGTATCCGGCAGTTCTTGCCGTAACTGATTGAAATAAAGCATGAAAGAATTTGTCGAATGTTGCTAAATAAGGTTGAAACCCAAATTGTTCAGTCAGATAAAACAATAATGCTCCACCAAAAATCAGAGCCAATGTTGTCAAAATAACTATTTTCGTTGATACTGATAAGCGATGTTTCAATTTTCTGAATTTATTTTTTCTGATTCTTAAATCGGCAATGTTTGACAAGACAGCAAAACCTAAACCACCAAGAATAATAAGAAACATAATTGTACCCGGAAATAAATAGTTACTTTGTATTGTGGACTCCATCAAATTCATGGAATAGATAGAAAATCCCGCATTACAAAATGCTGAAACCGAGTGAAATATACTTGAATATATATAATCCCAGCGGAATACTGAAAAACCACATAATGAGTAATATAATGAAACAGTTCCAACAGATTCAATTAAAAATGTAAACAATAAAATTTTTTTGATAAGTTTTCGGGCATCGGACATACTTTCCTGACTGAGAAGGTCTTTCATCATTATTTTCATCTTATAACTTTCTCCTCCCGATAAGTACATAGCAAAGAAAGTAGTCAATGTCATAACACCCAAACCGCCTACCTGTATTAGAAACAAAATGAACAATTGACCCAACAATGTGAAATGCTTTGCTGTGTCAACGACTACCAAACCTGTTACACAAACGGCACTTGTTGATGTAAAAAGCGAATCAATAAAACTGATGCTTACTCCATCGGGAGTGGAGTTTGGAAGTAAAAGCAGCAAAGAACCAGTAGATATAATAAAAGCAAAACTCATTGCAAAGATAGCACCCGGATGCAATTTAACTTCGGCAAGAAGGTGATTATACCTTAGTGCTTTTATCATAAGAGCAATAATAATGATTGATAGAATAGAAAGATTGTTATAATATATTAAATTTTGTCCTAATATCTTAGGATTTAAACTTATGATAATATTATTAATGAGTTCAGGATGAATAAGAGTAATGAACATAAAAACAAGGATAATGGCTTCAACCAATCTTTTGCTCAGATATTTTAAAAATTCCCAGAGATAGAATAATCGAATAATCTCCTGAAGAATATACGAAATTACAATTATTAGTATAATAATTGAAATTGTATTTATCTGATATGTTGTGGTGTTAAAACCTAATAGCAGAAAAAAAAGTACCAGGGCAATCAATCCAATTAAGGCACTGAAAATATCCAAACCTAATTTTATTTTTTCTTTTTTACTTTTATCAAACATAACTTTAAATTTTCAATTTAAAATTTTAAATTTTCAATCAATTTTCAAAAAAAACATTCAACGTTCTTTCAAATTGCTTCGACGGGAACATCGAAGTTACTAATTGGTTAGGTACTCTGGTTTCCATAAGTCATAAAATTTATTGAAATTCTTAAAAAAATCATCTATATGTCTTTCTCTTTCGAGAAACTGTTCTTCTTCAACCGGCTTAAACATTTCTTTAGATACCTGATATTGAGATTCGGCAAATTCTTTCATTTTTCTGAGAAACACTGTATGGTCCTGAATAGTCCCAAGTAATGTCTGAAAGTTGCTCATTTCGAGATAATCTTCAGTCGGAATGTTTTTAAGTGGCTGAATAATCTCCATGGTATATCTGAATTTCTTGAAGCTCAGGCGAATTTTATGAATACTGCCGACATCCTGAGGACTTGCATTATTATACCTTGCTATGACATTGTTAAAACGCAGGCAGGCAATATCCTCAGGGATTATCTTATTTTCATTGTTTGAAGCAAAGAATTTATCAAATTCCATCTTAAGATTTAAAATCAGTTTGTTAAAAAAATTTACATCGAATGCCAATAGTTCATTTTTCAGAAAAGGTATATATTCTTCTTCGCTTACCAGCAAATAATGATAGTATTTGTAAAGGACAGGGTGTTTGTAAACAAGTTGCTGAACCTTAAGAAGCTGAACCTGAATATCACGTAACGGATTAAAAAATCTAAGCTGTTCTTTTAAAAGCAGGGAAATTTCCGATGTTAAATGGATGTTGGTAATAAACCTTAACATTGATAACAATGTCAAAAACCTTCTAATACTGACTCTTATGTCATGGACAGCGACCTCACAAAATTTTTCATTGCATTCATTCAGTTTCAATAAATAATTCTCCAGATTCGAATCTATCGAACTTTGCAGCAATGCTTTGTAATTCATATTTAATTTTGCTTCAATCATATTTAACAAAAATACTAAATTTAAAAGAATTAAAGCATTATTCATTCTCTTGAAGCAGGATAAGTTTTTAATATAAAATGGCTTCTACGATTTTCTCTAATTCAGTTTTTTTAAATTAATTGAGTTATATGGTATTCATATTATTCTTAAATTTGTAAGTTTAAATGATTTGAATTATATGTTTCGTATTTAAGTGAAGCAAATTAAAGAAGGTATATGGGCACGGATGAGGTATTCTTTTGAGAATACTTTGTCTGCTGGTGCTATGGGGCTGATTGGCTGGTTAGCTCTAATTACTTTTCTTTGTACTTTGTTTGCAGGAATTGCCATATCAATTGGAGATATTACTCAAACTGATAATGTTAAGTTGGGTTTTATCGAAGCAATGTGGCAGGCAATGACAAGGATGCTCGACCCGGGCAACTTCGGAGGAGACACGGGATGGACATTCAGAATTATCATGCTGATGGTTACAATTTCCGGCGTTTTGCTGATAAGCGTTCTCATAGGAATTGTCTCTACAGCTTTCAGAAGTAAAATTGATGAACTCAGCAAAGGTCATACCAAGGTATTGGAAAAAAAACATACTTTGATTATCCGATGGTCACCTAAAATTTTTACGATAATTTCGGAAATAATTACTGCCAATGAAAATTATAAGGGTTTAAGCATTGTCGTTTTGGGGGAAAAAGACCGGATGGAAATGGAGTATGAAATACGTGCAAAAATTCTAGATTTTAAGACATCGAGAGTAATTTGCCGTACAGGCAAACCGCTTGACCTGACCGATATAGAGAAAGTAAATCCTCATGAAGCCCGCTCTATTATCATAATTTCACCTGAGGGACCAAACCCCGATACGCATGTTATTAAATCAGTATTGGCTTTGACTAATAACCCAAACAGAAAACCGGAACCTTATCATATTGTTGCAGAAATAAAGGACGAAGCAAATATCGAAGCGGCTGAAGTTGTTGGAATGGGTGAGGTTACTTATGTATTGTCATTCGATGTCGTCGCAAAAGTAACTGCACAGACTTGCAGGCAATCAGGATTGAGTGTGGTTTACGAGGAGTTGCTAGACTTTGACGGAGATGAAATTTATTTCCAGGATGAACCGAAATTATATGGTAAAACTTTTTATGATTCTCTATTTGCTTACGAGGATTCTGCTGTTATCGGATTGCAATATGCCGACGGAAGCGTTACAGTCAATCCACCAATGGATACTGTAATTAAGGAAGGTGATAAGATAATCGCAATTTCTGAGGATGATGATACCGTAGTAATTTCAGGGAATAACGGTTATCAAATTTTAAAAGATGCAATCACAAATAAAACAACTACTCCCAAACAAGTTGAAAAGACTTTATTTTTGGGGTGGAATAACAAAGGAGGAAGAATTGTTAAAGAGCTTGACAATTATGTAGCTCCCGGTTCGGAAATACTGATATTAGCCGAGTATGACAATATTGATGATGAAATAAAGGAACTGAATTCTAAATTAGAGAATCATACGATAAAATTCAAATATTCCAATATAACATTGAGGTCAGAACTTGACAAAAACCATGTCCAGGATTATGACCATATAATTATTTTAAGCTACACGAGAGGAATGGAATTGCAGGAAGCAGATGCTCAGACATTAATTTGCCTTTTGCATTTGAGAAATATATCCGAAAAATATGACAAGCATTTGAATATTGTCAGCGAAATGCTCGATGTACGCAATCAGGCATTGGCTGAAGTTGCAAAGGCAGATGATTTTATCGTTAGCGATAAGCTAATCAGCTTAATGCTTTCTCAGTTATCCGAAAATAAATATTTGAAATATGTATTCGATGATTTCTTCGATGCGGAAGGTTCTGAAATATATTTGAAGCCGATTCATGATTATATAAAAGCCGGAGTCGAAATGGATTTTTATACTGTTATGGAATCTGCTGCTCAAAAGGGTGATGTTGCAATAGGATATAGAATTAATGAATTCGCATATAATTCCAAGGAATTTTATGGCGTACATGTTAATCCCAGGAAATCTGACAAAATAATATTTAAACCCGAAGATAAAATAATTGTTTTAGCAGAGGATTAAGAAAAATTATTTACTCAAATAGGTTAACCAGAGGTTAACGGACAGCGAATATGGAAAATACAGACAACAGACTTGCCTCGATAGGCATCAATCACAAAACAAGCAATGTGGAGGAAAGAGAAGTTTTTCTTTTGGACAGTAAGGATGAAGCTGAATTTGCACAACAGCTATTTACTTTTGATGAAGTCGAAGGAATTATAATTCTCTCAACCTGTAACCGTCTTGAATTTTACTTTTCTCTAAATACCGATATTGACCCTTTCGATTTGATTGACAGAGTCTATTCCAAAAAGAAAATTGATATGAATAAATATGAGCATATCTTTTACACATTTCGCGAGATTGAAGCAACCTCACATCTTTTCAGAGTAATTTCGGGACTTGATTCTCTTGTTTTAGGGGAATTCCAGATACAGGGACAAGTCAGAGAAGCATACAGCAAAGCATGCAAAATCAAGACTGTTGACCGATTGTTGCATAAGCTGTTACATGCGGCATTCAGAACAGGAAAGCGTGTAAGAAGCGAAACTTCGATTGCCGAAGGAAGACGTTCTGTCAGCGGTATGGCGGCACAATTGATGATAGATAACTTAAATAAAAGCGATACTATCTGCATTATCGGGGTAAATGAGAATACCGCTATAATTACCGAAAAGCTTTCTACAGCTGGTTTTACGAACTTCATTTTTGTGAACAGGACGAAATATAAAGCCGAAATGCTTGCTGAACAGTATAACGTAAAAGCTTTCGGTCTCGATGAACTTCAAAAAGCCATGCAAGTTTCAAATGCAGTTTATTCAAGCACCGGAGCAAGTAATTTCATTATTAATTCAAAAATGATTTCGGAACTTCTTGCTGTGAATTCCTGTCCGAAGCTGATGATTGATATGGCTGTTCCGAGGGATATTGAAAATCCAAAAATATCTGAAGATGTTAAGATTTATGACATAGACGATTTGAGATATTATCTCGAAGAACAGAAGAAAAACCAACTTGAAGCTTTGCCAGATGCAGAGAAAATTGTCGAAGACGAAGTTAAGGTATTTCAGGCATGGTCTGAAATGAAAACCAATACGATTTTGGAGCCCTATTCAGAAAAGTTTGAAATTATAAGACAACAAATTATGGAAGAATACAAAACTCAGTTTTCCGAGAACGCATACAATAAAGCAGATAAATTAACACGCTCGCTGATTCACAGAATGCAATCAACTTTTGTAAGGGCTTTAATTAGAACAAATCAGGAGTTAAAGGTTTTCTTGCAACACAGAGATTCAATGTGAATCATTTAAATAATTCCGGAAACAAAGTTTCTTCAATCATCTCACACCATATATGACCGATGAGAATGTGGGATTCCTGTATTCTGGCTGTAACATCAGAAGGAACTATAACCGATAAATCACATTCATCAGCAATTTTACCTCCACCGGCACCGAGGAGACCAATTGTTGTGATACGCTGCTTTTTTCCCTGTTGGATTGCTCTTAAAACATTTTCGGAATTGCCACTTGTGGAGATTCCGACAAGAATATCACCTGTTCTGCCCAATGCTTCGACTTCACGGGCAAAGATATTTTCGAAACCGATGTCATTTCCACCGGCAGTCATAATCGAAGGGTCAACAGTAAGGGCTATTGCAGGAATTGCTGAACGATTGACAGAATTGCGATAGCGGATAACCAACTCTGCGGCTAAATGCTGACTGTCAGCGGCACTTCCCCCATTGCCACAGAAAAGTATTTTTCCTCCATTCCTGACTGTTTCGGCAAGCTTTTTTCCACAAGTATCAATATCAGGTACACAGGATTTTAATAAATTCTGCTTGGTTTCAATGCTTTGTTCAATTGACTTTTTAATATCCAATTTCAATCTCCAACATTTATTCAGTTTCTCTTTTAATTATAGCCAGCAGACTTTCCCTGCCGTTAAATTTCAATGACGAATAAGCAAGAACTTCAATGCAATTTTTACACTGGCTCACCAGATAATCAAATTGTTCTTTTCTTTCTTTGATGAGTTTGTCGGAAATTTTGTCAGTTTTTGTCATTATTATAACAAACTTTTTTTGATTATTCTCAAGGAATTCTATAATAGCAAGGTCGCTTTCCATCGGCTCGTGGCGTGAGTCAACAAGCATACAAACCAGTTTTAGATTTAGTCTTTGAGTCAGGTAATCATAAGTCATTTTCTGCCAAGTTTCACGCAAATCCTTGCTGACTTTGGCATAACCAAATCCCGGGAGGTCAGCAAAAATCCATTTGTCCTCAACATTGAAGAAATTTATTTGCTGAGTTTTTCCAGGAGTAGAGCTGATATGTGCCAGATTTTTTCGCAAGACAATGCTATTCAGCAAAGAAGACTTCCCAACATTAGACCTACCCGAAAAAGCAATTTCCGGCAATTTACTTTTCGGAAATTCATCCGGTTTTACAGTACCTAAAATAAAATCTGCGCTTAATGGTTTCATGATTTAAAAAAGATATTTTAAGGTATGTGTAGATATTAATTTCTTGATTGATATACTTCCACATAAAGTTGCAATGCATCTTTGATATTAAACATTGCTTCATCATAGGTTTCACCTTCGGAAACACAACCCGGTAATTTGGGAACGTATGCTGTAAAACCACCTTCTTCCTGTGGTTCAACTATCACTTTATAAAATAAATCTTTCATAGTAAAATTCAAAATATTTAACAATATTTATTTTTAGACGATTATATGATAAATTAATGTTCAATACTTTGAGCATTTAACATTAAACATATCGAAATTAAGCAAAATATTATTATTTTCGTATAAAATAAAAAATTATGAATGATAAAACTTTAAATAATTGGATTTCATTAGCAGAATATGATTTAAAGACATCCAAAGCCATGCTTGACAGCGGAAGATATCTTTATGTTGCTTTTACTGCTCAGCAATCTATTGAAAAGTTACTCAAAGCATATTATCTAAAGACTAAAAATGAAACTCCTCCATATATTCATAATTTACTGAGATTAATAGATTATTCTCAACTCGAATCAGAATTGCAGGCAGAACAGATAGACTTTCTTACCGAGTTGAATCTTTATTATATTGAAGCACGATATACGGAAGATATATCAGAGCTTTCAAAATCAACTAATAAAGAAAAAGCTAATTATATTTTTAATAAAACTACGGAGTTTTTCGAATGGCTATCCCAGAAAATATCAAAGATATAATTTTAAGATTTTATATCGAAGCAAAAAAGTCCTTCGACATAGACAAAATGTTATTGTTTGGTTCTTATGCAAATGGAACTGCAAATAAGTATAGTGATATTGATTTAGCAGTTCAAATAGCAAATAAAACTGACAAAATTGAAATCGGAAAAAAACTTTGGCATATTGCATATTCAATTGACAATCGGCTTGAGCCAAAGCTATTTTTCACAGACGACTACGACCCAAACGAACCTGCTAGTATTTATAACAGTATATTAAATTCAGGAATTGAAATACAACCTGTATAAATCTATCTCCTCTCATTCCTGTAATGCAGGAAGAGGTTAATGCCGAGGGGTTCGGAATCTACCCAAACGTTTTTCATATTAAGTCCGGCTTCTTCGGCAAGTCGTAATAAGTATTCCTCGTCCCGATAGTTCAAATGCCAATTAAATAGCTCCATATATGCTTTTGATGGATTTGTAGGACTGAAGTTTCCTATAACAATTTCGGCATTTTCTTTGAGAAATGTACAATATCTTTTTAGCAATCTTACGAAAACCTTATCTTCGAAATAATCAAAAAGACCCCCAGACCAAATCAGGTCATATTTTTTATCGGTTGTGAATTTTAAGGCATTTTTATTAATAAAATTAACTTTGTTGGTACAGCCGTCAAGGATTGATTTTGCGTAGTCTATGGCTCTGATATCGAATTCAACACAATCAAACTGAATATTTGCATCAGGGTGTTTTACGAAGTATTCCTGAATATCTCTGCAAGGACCACTTGCGATATTGAGGATAAAAGAGTTATCTATTTTCAGAATTTTTCCGATTTCAAGGTGAAATGAATTAATTCTTCCTCTAAGTGCATCTAAACCTTTCAAGTTAGAACCATAGTAATCCCATTTATAATATTTATTATTTATTTTTCTAGTGTACAACTTATCAATTAGATCAAAATCACCCGGATATCCATATGGCTGATTAAATACATGTCCCTGTAAAGTATTAGTAGAAATTGAATCTCCAAAGGAATTATAAATTTGTTTCATTTGATTACTCGAAATTATTTTGTTTATTACATCCTCATAAATATAATTTATTAAAACCTCAAATTCATCCCATTCATTTTCCTCAGGACCTCCATTTTCAACAAATTCTTTTATTCTTTTGACATAAGCATCAACAAAATCACTTGAACTATCCATCATCATCTCATATATAGTATAAAAACACAATTATCGTTTTTATACCCTTTCTCTCATTGTCAGAATCACAGATTTTCGCTGATTAATGGATTTCACAGATTTTTTCTTTTCTGTGCCATCTTTAAATCTTTGTTAATCTGTGTATAAAAAAAGGGCATTTTCACAATTTGCCCTTACTTGAGGTACTGGTATACCTTTGAGATGAGACAAAAGGAAAACGCCCAAATCGGGCGCGTCATTCCTTCGTTCCATCTCAATAAAAATTACCAGTTTTCAAGTAAGAACGTAGTAAGACAACGCTTACAAATATATTTTATATTACGCAGTAGTTAACTGCTTTTCTTTCCTTTCCGTTAATTCAATCCACAATTTATTAGATTTCGTTTTCTCATTTAATAATTTAATTAAACCATCAATGGTTTCTCCAGCTTCATTCCATAATTTCTCTTGTATTTGCTGTTTCATCTCTACACAATCAAAAGTCTTCTTCATTATATACCACCTCCTTTGGTGTTCTAATTTCTATGTTTTTATATCCAAACAAATTATTAACAGCATTATAGACGATTATCCTGTTGTAATTTACTATATGTTTGAAATTCCAACTAACTAAGATATCAACATTATTTATTGTAGCTATCGCAATATGTAGAGCATCATTGTAAAATTTTTCGGAAATCGCCTTAAATTCTATATATTTTTTGGCTAACAATTCTGATTCTTCATTGTTAACTAATTGCAAAATATTTGTTTCCGGAATTTCAAAAAGTTTTTCGTTAATGTGATTTGGGGCATTTTCAAGTTCATTCGCAACAATATCGGAAATTACTATTAAACGTTTTCCAGTGATAAATTCCTTAAAAAGCATATTCGACCATTCTGAAAATTCCTCATCAAAACAGCCTCCGATAACTGATGTATCAATATATACTTTTTGTTTCTTTTCCATAAGTCAAATATAAATAAAATTGTTAGAAGTGCAAAGAATTATTGAAAGATTACATCTTTATTTAAATTAATGATTTTGTTATATTTCGTCTTTTCACAAACTAAATTTTATCTTTTTCAAAAGATTTTTCTTAAATTATATTCTTGAACAATTTAAGAAATAGTTTTTTATAATAGATTCTTTATGCAAATTAATTTACATAATTCATTATCGAGAAAAATTGAGCCGTTCACACCGCTGAATGACAACGAGGTTCGTATGTATTCATGCGGTCCTACGGTGTATAACTATGCACATATCGGGAATATGAGGGCTTTTCTTTTTGCGGATTTATTGCAGAGGGTTCTGAAAGTAGTTGGATTACACAAAATCAAATGGGTGATGAATATCACAAATATTGATGACAAAACAATCAGGGACAGTGCCTTAGGTAGCAATGCTTGGTTGCCTGAAATGGGGGAGCAGACAAATGATTTGCATAAGAACTTAATCAAACTGACCGAATATTATGAGAAATCATTTTTGGATGATATTTCAAAACTTGGCATTACTCAAAATGATTTCTTTGCGATGCCGAAAGCTACAGAATATATCAAACCGATGCAGGAACTTATTTTATCAATTCTTGACAAGGGCTTTGCATATATTTCCGAAGGTTCGATTTATTTCAATGTTGCCGAATGGAGAAAACATCAGCACTACGGGAGATTATTCTATATAGATTTTGAAAAATTTCGTGCCGGTACCCGCATTGACTCCGACCAGTACGAAAGGGAAGATGTCAGTGATTTTGTCTTGTGGAAAGCTCGTAAACCCAATGAACCATACTGGGATTTCAACATTGACAATTTTAATTTTCCGGGACGCCCCGGATGGCATATTGAATGTTCCTGCATGGAAAAGGAACTACTCGGACTTCCTTTCGATATTCACACAGGAGGAATTGATTTGAAATTTCCGCATCATGAAGATGAAATTGCACAGAGCCATGCAGGATACGGCATTGACCCTACTGTGATGTGGTGTCACAATGAATTTCTCGAAGTCGAAGGTGAGAAAATGAGCAAATCGCTCGGCAATTTTTTCACTTTGAGAGATTTGATAGACAAAGGAATTGACCCTCTGGATATTCGCTACAGTATGTTTGCATCGCATTATGGTTCGGTATATAATTTTACTTTCGATGGCATAAAAGCAGGTCGCAAAGCGAGATTCAGGGTACAGGAATATATTTATAAATTATTTGAAAGTCCACAGTCTGATTTGGAGGTTGATGTTGATATATTGAGGAATTCTGTCTTTTCGGAACTTGCGAATGATTTGCATACACCGAAAGCTTTAGCAAATTTATTCAGTTTTATTAATGATAATCCTGCAGAAAGATTATGTTCACAAAGTAAAAAAGATTTGCTCAGTTTCTTTGCAGAACTGAACAGTATTTTTGAAGTTTGGCAAATAAGTGAAAGAAAAGAAGTCGTAATAGAGATACCTGAAGAAATAAAAGAAAAAGCTGAAATGCGGCTTGAAGCAAAGAGAAACAAGGATTGGACTTTAGCTGATAAATTGAGAAAAGAAATTACAGAGGCAGGGTTTATTCTTAAAGACACTAAAGATGGTTATGCTATCGAAAAGGATTGATGATGAATAAAACTTTCGGTTTCATCGGATTTGGAAAATTGGGTAGCGTACTTAGCTCAGCACTCGCTGATTCAAATACGATTGAATGGATAGTTGAAAAAAATGACAACTGCAGGAAAGCAGCAATCAACAAAGCTATTGCTTCAAAAGTATTTTCTTCTGTTGCTGAAGTTAATAATGTCCCCGATATTATTTTTCTTGCTGTTGAAGATTCTGTTATCGAAAGAACGGCAATAGAATTATCTGAACATTTAAAAGATAAGTTGAAGGGTAAATTTGTAATACATTGCAGTGGTGCTTTGTCAGTGGATATTCTTGAATCATGTAAAAAATATGGTGCGGATATAGCTGTGATTCATCCCTACCAGACATTTTATTATCCTTCTGAAAATATTCTTGAGGGAATCGGATGGAGCATGCGGAGTGAGAACAGGACTGAAGAATTGACAGCTTTAATAAAATCATTGGGAGGAATCCCCTTCGAACTATCAGATGATATTATGACAACTTCGTTATATCATTCTTCTGCCGTTGTTGCTTCGAACTTTTTAAATACATTGCTTTCAACATCTGAAGATATTGCAAACCTTGCAGGAATACCTGAAGAAAAGTTCATTCCGCAAATTGTAAAAACAACAATAGAAAATAATTTTTCGCAAAATAATAACAAGAAAGATTTTCCTTTGACCGGTCCTTATGCAAGGGCTGATCTGAAAACTATTGAAAATCATATTGAAGCTTTAAAAACTCATCCGCACTTGTTGATATCGTATTGCTACTTTGCTTTGGCAACGATTGAGAAATTGAGGCATGATAAAATTATTGATGGAATGGTTTTAGATGAAATGGAGAGAGTGATAAAAATTAATTTGGTAATTTAGGATGGAAGACAGAAGACTGAAGAACTGAATGACCGAAACACAGAAGACAGAAGCAGGAAATTTAGATAACATTGTGAGTTGAAGTATTACAACTATTACGGACAAATTAAAACTAATCCCAACCAAATATATTAGTAATAAAATCTTTCAAATAATTATCCCTACGATATCTCTTTCCCGGAAATATTTATTCCTAACTGTTCTATTCTGTATCGCAGTTTTGCTCTCGATACTTCGAGAAGTTTTGCGGCTTTAATTTGATTACCGTTTGTGATTTTTAATGTCTGAATAATTAAATCTTTTGTAACATCAGCCAATGATACTCCTGCTTTTGCTATCCTCAGGTAATGTTCACCATCCAATAACTGTATTGTTTTGCCTTCGTCGGTAGTTTCGGTTGTAGCACTAGGTCTTATGAAGTTAATCGATTCTTTTGTTATAATCGTATCGGCTTCCAGCAGGACTACTCTTTCAATAACATTCCGCAATTCCCGGATATTGCCCTTCCAAAAATGCCCCAGCAGTAATTCCTTGGCTTCCTGCGTAAAGCCGGTTACGTTTTTACCGAATTTCTTATTGAACTCATTGATTAATGCGGTTCCTATATGGATAATATCCTGACCTCTTTCACGCAAAGGAGGAAGCTCGATTCTCGCAACATTGAGTCTATAAAATAAATCTTCCCTGAATTTTCCTTCGTCAACAAGTTTTTCCAATTCCTTATTTGTTGAAGTAATTATTCTGACATCAACGGTTATTTCGCTTTGACCTCCCAAGCGGTAATACTTCTTTTCCTGTAATACTCTTAGTAATTTAACCTGCAAATCCAATGTAAGCTCCGCTACTTCATCGAGCAAAATTGTTCCGTGATTTGCCTGTTCGAATCTACCTTGCTTCACCTTCTCGGTTGCTCCGGTAAAAGCACCCCGCTCATAACCAAAAAGCTCATTTTCAGCTAACTCCTTTGGAATGGCACCGCAATTTATCGTTACAAAAGGTCCTCTTGCCCTGTCGGAATTTTCATGTATATATTTTGCGAATAATTCTTTTCCGGTGCCAGTTTCCCCGAGGATTAATGCAGTTGTATCGGGTGCCGAAGCAACGATTTTCGCAATTTCCATCGCTTTTTTTATCTCAGGGGATTCTCCGATTATTTCGCTTGGTCTTTCTTCGGCAAGCTTTTCGGAAAGTAAGTAAACCTGTCTTTTTAAATCGTAATTGTGTAATGCTTTTTCTATCGTAACTTCCAACTGTTCCAAATCAAGTGGCTTGACTATGAAATCCTCTGCACCGAGTTTCATAGCACGAACTGCCATCTTCAAATCAGAAAAAGCAGTCATCATTATCACAGGCATCGTATAACCCTGTTTCCTTAGGGATTCAAGTATCTCCAAACCGTTTGTATGGCCAAGGAAAATATCCAAAAGTACCAAATCAGGTGAAAGCAAATACATTTCATCCTGTGCAGTTTGCCCGTCCAAAAATGAATGCACATTTGTAAATTTTGCCTCCAATATATTTTTGATGGTTGAATTGACCAGCGGGTCATCTTCGATAACTACGATTGTATAATTTTGTAATGCCATTAAATCCTCTGTTTTTCAAAAAAATAATTCATCTAATTTATCTTACTCTTACTGGCAGAAGAACTCTAAATATGCTTCCTTCTCCTACCTTGCTGATTACTTCTATTTTACCCTTATGCTCTTTTACTATTCTTTGAGAAATTGACAATCCTAAGCCGGTTCCATTACTTTTTTTAGTATAAAACGGATTAAAGACCTTAGCCAATTCCTCCTGAGAAATTCCATTACCGTTGTCCTCGACAGATAATACAACATTTTTAATGTTTTTATCTTTCATTTCATCCACGTAAGTTTTAATCTTTATTCTCCCCTCACCATTAATCGAGTCAGCGGCATTTGTCAGCAAATTAATCAGAACCTGTTGCATCTGTTTTGTGTCAGCCGCAATCAGCGGTAATTTTTCATCGAGCAAAGATTCAACGATAATTTTCTTTTTCTTCAATTCTGCCGCTACCAAATCCAAAGATGACGGAATTATTGAATTCAAGTCCACCTCATGAATATCGGGAGTAGATGGCTTTGAAAAGTTTAATGTAATTTCGACAATCCTCGATATCCTGTCAACCCCCTGCAATGCTGTTTGTATTGAATTAAATTCATTGCTGCCTTCCGCAAACTTTCTTGCCAATAACTGAAGATTCAAATTCACCGCCGCCAACGGATTCCTGATTTCGTGGGCAACTCCTGCCGAAAGCTGTCCGAGTAAAACCAACTTATCTGCCTGAATTAATCTTTCAGTTAATGAATCCGTTTCTTGTTTATTCCTTAAAGTTGCCTGAATTAATTTCTTGCCTTCATATTCGATTAATACTGCATTAATTTCAATGTTTAATTCTTCGCCATTAATTTTAAAAACATGTTCGCTCAATAAATTCCCGGAATCAGACTTAACAATTTTTTGCTCGACATTCTTGAATTCATTTAATTGTAAATCATTATAGTTTTCAGGTAATTTCAACAACTTTTTTGCTGATTCATTTGCTTCGACAATCTTGCAACTTTTCGGCTCGACAATAACTACCGACTCTGTTAATGCATCAAATAAATTCTTATACCAATTTTTGTCTTGAATCATAAATTATTTCTTTTCCTTTAATTCTTCAGGTTTACCGGGCTCCTTTTGCTTTTCCTCTTTATTTTCTTCACTTTTTTCTCCTTCTACGCTTTCTTTCTTTTCCTCACTTTTTTTCAAATCCTGCAACGGATTTGGCAAATTAACACCCGGCAACATATTCTTCAATGAATCTGTTGAAGTCACTTTCTCGAGCATCTTTCCGGATTCATCTAAAATGTCATCTGTTGAAGGTATTGACTCAAGCATGTCCTTAAAAAGTTTTGTCGGGTCGCTCAAAATGTCCTTGGAATCTACAGTTTCCTTGCGTTTCTTTTTTTCCGGTTTCATTTGCTCTTCACCAATATCCGGAAACTTCAATAATGGCTCAATTGCAGGATAATACCTCTTTCTCTCCTTTGCTTTCAAAGAATCAGGTATCGGCTTTCCCGATGCAATTAAAGTTGCATAATCAACTGTCCTTTGAATATCCTTGGCATATTCGGATTCGGGATATAATCTTTGCAATAACTTATAATACTCAGCCGCTTGGTCGTAGATTCCCAAATCCTTTTCGTAAATCCATCCTATCGTATAAATTGCCTTTGGTGCTACACTCGATTGGGGATAATAATTAAATACCTTAGAAAACTGAATTATCGAAAACTCATACTCCTTATTTTGCCAAAGCTGAAATCCTGAATTGTATAGTTCTTTCAATGTATCAATCACATAATTATCTGTATAGCCCAGCCGCTTAATCGCATCCTGTCCGTATTCTGTCAGCGGATATCTTTGAACTATTAATTCGAGAAGTGAATCTGTTTTCAACGGTTCCTTACTTTCGACAAATCGTGCGTAGGCATAATAAAACCTTGCGGATTCATCTTCCTGAGCCACTGTTATAGTCGTTGATGAATTGTAATAAAACTCTGCCGAGTCCACATTCCCCAATTGCTCCTGAACCCTACCCATCTCATACATATTCCTCGCAAGCTCGAGACGTTCACCGTCAGCCAGATTGCCTTCCTCTTTGTACATTTTCATTTTAGGAGTAATAGCAGTTTTTTTAGTATTCCATTGCTCAAGAAGTTTAAATATTTGCGATGCTTTTTTTGAAACAGGAGAGCTGACATTCCTTGATTTTCCGAAATACATTCTTGCACTCGAATAATCCTGTTTGCCAAAAAAGTCCAGCCCCCTTTCGTAGTAAACAGCCGCTATCGCATCATTGCCCACATAAGACGTATCCGAAAATTTCTCTGCATTTTTAAACAGCTCAGTCGAATCTTTCAAACGCATTACGTTCATCTTTTCTGCAAAGACGCTTGCTTTCCATTCCTCGAATTTCCCGTCGGATTCAAGTTTATTCAATATCTGTTCAGCTTCATCGTATTTTCCCAATCTTGTTAATGACGATGCCTGAAAAAGAAATGCTTCAAATTGTGTTATATAATCAGGTTTGAAATCGTGTACTTTCCTGAATTGCTTTTCTGCTTGCTCAAACCTGCTTATTCTGAACAGTATCGAAGCCATGTCGAATTGCCATTTTGCTTTCATCTCATCATTGTCCGATTGAATTATTGCCTGCCTGTAAGGTCGTACCGCTTCTTCGTAGTCTTTCTCGAAAATCGCAAGCTCGGCTTCAATCCTGAATGCTTCTGACAAAATATCATATCTTTTTAAAAGCCATGCGACATCAACAGTTCTCGAAAGCAGCAACTTACCTGCCTCGAATTTTCTTTGTATCAATAGATTTTTTGCCATCAGCAAATGTGCATCTGGAGATAGTTTTCCGTCGGGATACCTGTCTATCAACTCACTGCATTTTATCTGTGAGTTAAGCCAAAGATTCTGGTAAAAGTATGAAACCGCCATGAGGTATAATGTTTCCTGAATATAATCGCTCTTTGGATGCTTTGACAAAATCTTGGAACCTTTGATAATAATGGAGTCCAGCTTAACATTTACCGCCTGCCTTTTCTGTTTCGAGATAACGAACTCATCCAGGAATGGAGGCAATCCTCTTTCTCGTGGTTCAGGTAATTTAATATTTGTTTCGGGAACTATAACTCTCGGTTTAATACGCTTTTTTTCTTCCTGAAATGAAAACTCCTCTTCGCTTTCCTTGAGCAATCGCTCCATGTTATAATAGGTATTGAAGTAAGTTGTAAAGTTATCGTATTGCGTACAACCAAACAATGTCATTATCAGCAAAACAGCCAATATATAGATTTTGTGCTTTTTCATAAAGACAAACTCATCGTTAATTCTTAATATTTTAAACAATTTGCGTAATAATGATTAATACTTACCTCTAAAAATTGAACAATATTCACCAATACATTTGCTTCAAAACAAAATTACAACAATTGGCTAATATTAGCAACACGTTATTTATAAATCTTTATTGCATTTTAAGGGAAGTTTAGCCAACTCAAATCAATCCGTTCATTCTTCAATTCAAATGTTGCAATGTTTTGTGAACTGATATAAGAAGATTTTGGGGATTATTTTAGGTAATATTTGAAAGATAAAATTAAAAATTGCGGAGGATTATCATCTCCAGCCAATTGCACCAAACCGTCGAAGACAAACCAGCTTGACAATTGCAAATGAGCATCCTTATAAATTTTATAATCCAAAGCTATTCCTGCGTTCCAACTAACAAAGGGGATTGTGCTTGCTCCCAAATGAACACTTGGTCTGAATGTTTTTTGATAATCGAATAGATATATCCGAAGTCCATAAAATGGAGTCAGATAACTTTTATTTTTATATGTTCCTAATTCTTTTTCTTTTCTCCAAAATTTGATGAAAGCCCCTTCAATCTCAAAGATATTCGATTCATCAAGCGGTATTTCAAGTGCAAAAATTGCTGAGGCACCATCTTTTGATACGTATGGAGAAACATCTGTTAACAGATAATTATAATAACCGCCACCAACATTTATTCCAATTCCTGCCCCTGAGGCAAATTCTGTCGAAAGTAATAAAACAAATAAAAGAAGAATTGCTTTTTTCATAGTATCACCTTTTTTGCAGTTTAAAATATTTAAACTAATCAATTACATTTATAATATTCGTAACTTACAAAAAAAAAAACTTATGCAAATAAAAATAATTTTGTAACTATATTACTTTACGGCAATATAGTCCAAAAAGTCATTCCGATGAGAACAATCCTTCATAATAAAACACTTTCTCTAAAACAAGTCCTTGCGGAGGGGCAATTGGTGAGATTAATTCGCGGTTTTTTTGCGATAGGGCATTCTTAACATCTTTGATGCTTCTTTTTCCATGTGCTACGTCCAGCATTGCCCCGACAATCGAGCGAACCATACCGTAAACAAATCTGTCCGCTTTGATTTGTAAAATATATTGGCACTCCGAAACCCCTGACCATTCGCACTTTTCGACATCGCAAACATAATTCTTGGTATCTTCATTCAACTTGGAAAATGTCGTGAAATCATGCTTTCCGTGAAACAGTTCTGCAGATGCAAACAATTTATCAATATCGAGTTTGTATCTGATAAATGTTGAAAAACGGTTCAGGAAAGGAGATTCTTTGGTGTGAATTGAATAGGAATACTCCCTTGCTATCGCATCAAATCTTGCATTGAATTTCTTATCCGTCAAGCTAGCATCTGTAATTCTAATGTCATCAGGTAAATGTCCATTGATAGCTTTGACAATTTTCTTTGACGGGATTTTCAGTTCATTTTTTAAAGCGGTATGTGCCACCATTCCTCTTGCATGGACACCTGCATCGGTTCTTCCGGCACCAATCAGATTAATTTCTTCGCCTGTCAAAGACAAAAATGCTTTTTGGATTTCATCCTGAATTGTCCGTGCGTTCGGCTGGATTTGCCATCCGCCGTAATTAGTTCCGTCATATTGTATTTTCAGGATTAAAGTCTGCATAATTTATTTGATAATACTCAATGTCAAAATCCCGCTGTCATTCTGAGCGAAGCGAAGAAACTTGCTTTGTCATTCTGAACGAAGTGAAGAATCTAAAAGTAATTGTAATATAAAGTATTAGACTCTTCACTTCGTTCAGAGTGACAATTTTAAGTGCTACACTTAAAAATTAAATCCCCATCGGGTCTCTAAGGACAACTGCATTTTCAATTATGACCGAAAATTTGTATCCGCTTCCGAAATCCTTGTCAATGGAAAGCACTCCTTCGAAAACAACGATATCGCCTACATTGAACCTTTCCATTGTAGTAACAACCAAGTCAAAATTTTCTTTCGAACCTGTTCCGTCCTGAATATGAGCCCAATTTTTACCTAGAATCTCGGCATTGAATTTTACGATTTTCCCTTTAACCCTGACAGGTTTTCCTGCCAAAGTACTTTTTTGAGCATAAATCTGCTCGATGGTATAGCCATTTTGAGCCGGCTCGATTTTAATATCACCGGCTTTCTCATTTTTTGCAGATTCATGCGGATTGCCTCCACCCATACCTTCCATTCCAGTACCTTGAGGTGCTTCAGCCCAGGGGTCTTTTGTGCATGTTTCGGCAAAAATAATCTTTTTGAAATCTCTGTTCATTGTATTGCTGTGAAAGTCTTTCATTTCCATTGCAGTTACATAATAAACAGTATCATCTTTTTTGACATCCATCTGCTGGGCGGCTACCCAAACCTCATCACCATCCTGGTCAAGCCGCATGTAAGTATAACCACCGGAGTCCATGGTTTCAAGCACTATACCTCTTGTGAAACCTTCGGGTACAGGTCTTTCGTCTTTACCGCAGGCATAAAACAAAACTAAACTCATCAGGGTGATTAACAGTATTTTATTCTTAAACATAATCTTTTCCTTTCATTAATTAACACAAAGAACAAAAATACGAAAGAGATTGATAATTAATTTAAAAGTAGCAATTTTTTTCTGTTCCGGGAACAGGGAGCCGTTTGTAAGTATATAAGCAAATTTTGAATTTTCCACTTTTCAATCGAACTTTTTCTACGGTGACGTCGTATCTACTTAATGTCCATTCTTTTAATGACTATTGATTGTCCACTTACGAATTCTGATTTTTTAGGTTAATTCATTTTTCTGTATATCTCTTTTCTATGCCCGACTTTTACGATATGGATGATTAATTCATTCGTTTGGACTGTATAAATAATTCTGAAATCTGAAATTCGAATTCTGAAAGTTTTTTCAGTTCCCTTCAATTTGACTGAATCGTTTGGATGAGGGTTTTCTGAAAGGAAATCAACAGTGAAAAGGATTTTGGATATTATATCTTATGAGAAAGAATGTAATTCCTTGACGGCTGACTTTTTCCAATTTATTATATATTTCGACATTTATGAGAAAATCGCCTTAACTTCTTCATTGTCAATTGTATCTTCGTCTTTTCTTTCGGCAATAGCTTTGAGGTCCTCCAAATCCTCCAAAAGCTCGAGATAGCTTTCCATAGGTAAAAGCACATCGGTTTTGTTACCTGAGGAGTCAACGTTTGCGGATATGAGAAGTTGCGACCGTAGGGAGCAATTTGGGTGAGCCCCGAGCCGAGGGGCGAACCTCATATCCGCTGTTATGTGCCCCGAACGGAACGAAGTGTAGTGAGAGCGCAGCGTGGTCGAAGAAGTTTTTCTCGGGACAGCAGTTAGAAGCATAAATTTTATTCTAATATTTTTAGTGCTTTCAGATATACATTTTTTACACCATTATTACTTTCTTCCTTAACAATTTGATTGAGTTTTTTAACAAGCTTTTTTTGTAGTTTCGTATTAGATTTTGCAATCTCTGTTAATGCGAAAGCAACACTCCATCTAACAACTGTGCCTTCATCTTTTGTATTAAGAAAAAGTTTCTTGGTAGATTTTTCTACTTTATCTGGATATTTTGAAGCAAGATTACCAATAACTCTTGCAGTTTCCCATTTTACTTTTGGAGCATTATAATCAAGGTTTTTAATAATAAAATCAAGATAAGGAATAATCAATTCAGGCTTATCTTGAGAAACATATTCCATAACTTCAATGCAATTGCCTTTGTCTGCAACTGACCCTACTTCAAAATGTTCTACGAGTTCATTTAACAGCTTTTTGTCTTTTTTTACTTTTGTCGCTAAAAGAGAAACTTTTTCTTTTGGTTTTTTGTCTGATTGCAAAATCGTTTTTACTGTATCCATAATCAAATTGTTAAAATGTTTAAGTTAATAAAATTTATGCTTTTTTATCTTCCATATTTATCAATAAGAAAACCCAACGCTGAACCAAGAACCAAGGTCATTATTCCTATTGGTATTAGTGAAAATGGTTCTTGCCAACCAATAATAATGGCGGAAGGCAATAATACTAAAAATGAGATTATTATTCCTTTGAAAACACCTTTGATCTTTAGATTGCTCGTCGCGATTAAGAAACCAGAAATTACCCAAAAGAAAAAAGCAGATAGGTTTGCATCACATGTTAATTTCTGTAAGAGCATAGGAATAACATCAATTATTCCCGCGATTATTCCAAGTAAAATTCCAAGTTGGGTTTTCTTCATAGTCATTACTCCATTGATAAAATGTTATATTTATATTTTTTGCTAGTTTATTAAGTCCCGAGAAAAATTGCACATAACGGTCGCGTGTATGAAATGTTGGGGATTACGGAGCTGCGTCTGTATCCCCCGTGACAAACCACGATGCGAGACGAACAGTTGACTAACTGATTCTCCCCCAATATTTTATACACGTTGTTAGCGGCTGGTGATATTATCTTCCATTTCATAGTATTCATACGTTAACATCTACTACTTTCACGTATAAAAACATTATTGCATATTATTCTATTTCGCTTGTCATTTGTTGCTGTTTTATCGAATCTCCCAATAAGCTATAAAAATGCAAATTGCAAGTATTACGATATTGGGAATAATTGAAAGTTTGAGTTTCAAGTTCACTAGTCCTGCAACAATCATTGTCAAACCTAAGCACAAAGCAGCAATAGCAGATAAAACAGGATAGTAGTTAAGTGCAGAAGGTAAAATTACACCTATCGCCCCTAAAATTTCCAATACCCCTGCTGTTTTAATTTGCTTTTCGTCAAGGTTAATTAGTCCTTTCATTCCTTTGTCAAGCAGTTTCGCTTTTGGGAGCATTAATTTGTTAATCCCCACAAAAATGAACAGCAATGCTATTGCCGCTTTCAATATCCAAATTGTTGTTTCCATTTTTACTTTGTTATTTAATTGTTAGTAATTCTTTTATTCTGATTTATGTACGTCACGGTCGTTCATTCACTTGCCGCTAACAATGTATTTAGGTTCATTCATGTTATTTCCACAATTATTTGTAATTCAATCGCGATTAAATTAAGAATATTATTTCTTAAATCAATCACTTATACCACTTTTCTTTAATCAACGAAGGAAGAATTGAATTATTACAAAACGAATAGCTTTTAATATTCACTATTCGTTGTTCACTGTTCATTATAATTTCTCCCATTCTTCCTTGGATATTTTGGCTTGTTTCAATATTTTCAAAAGAAAAGATTTGCCAATATCCGATTCATGAGGGTTTGGTAATGTTAAAGTTAAATTCTCTTTGAGCATAAATTGGTGCTTGCCACCTGAATAGGGACCTTCAAAACCGGCCTTCTTTAAATAATAAATCAATTCTTTACGGCTAATCGGTTTAAAGGGTGGCATCTTCCGGCTCTATAATATTCAGATTAATACTTTCAATAACCGGAATATCTAAACCTTTCTTCAGGCGAATGAAAATCCATTCCTCCAATATTTCGATTAACTCTTTTCTGCAGGATTCAAAATTGTTGGATTTCGAATAGACGCCGTTACATTTGGGTATTTCTCCATAAACAGAGCCATCCTCCATAATTTCATAATCAGCGTTTCTAAGTGCCGCATCTAAATAGTTCTTAAGCATAATAATCAATCCTTTATAATAATTTTTTTAATCAACGAAAGAAAAATTGAATTATTACAATTTATTCAAAAATGAGTAATTGCATTTTTCACTAAATTAGTCAATATTACTACATAAAAATCATTGTTTGTACTACAATTTATTTGCCCCCCCCAAGTATTTTAGACATAATTAATTTAATAAATGCAAAAGGAGTATGTGATAAGAAATCTCAAACGAAGTATCGTTATATTGATTACTTTTTTTCTGCTATTTTATTCCGGTGAATCAGTAACAAAAATTGTACCCCTTGGTAATGCAGCATGCACAGGACCAGGGTTAAAGACAACTCAAGATGGCGATACTTGTAATGACTGGGAAGGAGAAGGTGTCTGGTATGTAAAGTGTGAAGTAAGCAATAATTTATGTTTCGATGTAGTTGAAGATGAAAATTGCGATTGGTGGTTAAAAATATACTATCTTACTGGACCTTATACACTATCAGGGAATACTCATACTTATAAAATATTTGAACTACCCGATTCTACATGGACATCTGTGCAAATCGTCGGACCATAGACTAAAAGTGAAAAATATAAAATTTTTCTTATTATGCCAAAGTATCTTAACAACACGATAAGTATTATAGTATTTTTACATTTGTTTTTTTTTGTAGACAATGCTTGTGGAATTAATTTAAAATTAATTGAAACTATTCCAATTAATGACACACAAGATAATTATATAGAAACTATTTCTGATATTAATTTCTCTCAAGATGGTTCAAAGTTTCTAATATCAAATGGTGGAGGGAATAATACAATAGTAATTTACAACTCAAATGGTTCTCAATTATCAACGATCGATATCACTCATGATGATTTTGATGAAAAAGTGAATATTATTTGTAACAATGATAGCATCGGTTTGAATTTTAATAATAAATATTTTATCCAATATCCTAAAGTAATGTTGAATGATAAAGTAACATCGTTTAATAAAGTTGTGAGTTTCTTGCAGTTCAAAGATGACACAACAATATATGCTCTAGGTTCTTATGTATTGAAAATTACAAGAGGAGTATCTTTAAATCAGTCCAATATCAATAAAAATATAACTTGTTTTTTCAAAATAAATATACGAAATAAAAGTTATGAGCATTTTCCATTAAAGCCAAATGGTATTTACTTTCCAATGTCCGATAAATTTGGCTTTAATTCTAATGAAATTCTAATTCCAATAAATTCGAGTTTTAGAGACAAAGAAATAGATGATACCAATAAAGTTATTCTTGCAAGATATGATTTCCAAGGAAATTACTTGAATAAACATATATTATTACCAGAGGAATATAGTAAAAATAGAGTTAACTTTTCCTTGAATCATACTCCTGATTTTAATTTATTAAATGATACTCTATTTTTCATGCTTCCATTTCTAAATCAAATTATAAATAATTCAACTGGTTATAAATTCATTTTACAAGGATTGAAGTCACCTGTTGATAGTATTCCATATCTGGGAAATGCAAAAGTAGCTTTTAATAAATATCTAACGAATAGATTTAATAATTTTTCAATTTATCAAGACTCGATATTTTTGGTTTGCTTTGCTAATCGAGATGAGAATGAATCAAATAATAAGAAAGTAAGTTATTTTTTAGGAGTTTATAATAGATATACATTGAAAAAAGACATTTTAAGTCTTGATGAAATTCCTAATATTAAATTAGTTAAGTTTGATAAATCAATTAATAGATTAATGATAATAAATATTGAAAATGAAAAATGGACTTTGAGATTGTATGAAATCAATTTATAAAAATAATATTATAATATTTATTTTAAATTTTATATTTTATTTTTTGATTATTTTTAATAGTACAAATTCTCAAGAACCAAACCTGCAAAAGAATTCATCAAAAAACAAATTTATTATTTTTACATCATTGACTAATTGCCGTTTTTGTGCAAGTCCTGCTAAAACAATTATGGACAATGATGCATTTAATTCATTTATAAAAAATGAATTTGAAATAATTTATTATTTACAATGTAATAGAGAAAAGGATATCGAATATTTCAGAAAAAAATATAATATTGTTGATTCAATTGTTAGAGATACATCAAATTTAAAGCTTAGATTAAAATTGGCTCCACGAATTGATTTTGTATTTTTAGATACACTAGAAAACATAATTAATCCTGATTCATTAATAAATTTTTGGAAAAGTAAATATCAAAAAAAATAACTCCCTTTTCGTTTTTCATTATTCACTAAACTTTACTTCCTGTACTGCGAGATAAACTCCTCGACTTCGGGAATACCGCCCTGATAAATGAGGTAGCCATTACTTGGCTCCCGCTCTGTTATCTCTCCTGCTATAGGTGTCAGCATTATTTCCTTGACTTTCTTCAAATCCTTAGTTTGTCCCAAAGCCCAGCAAAGCTTCATATATGCCGCTTCGGGGAGCATGTTTGCAAGAGGAATAACACCGAGTTCCATCATGTCGCGTCCCGTGTCATAAACATACATTTGCACATAACCCCAAAGAGTTTGGACAGTCATATAAACAGCAACATTTTTATCCTGTGCACGCTTCAGTGCAGGGTAAAGCGGTTTATTCACGTGTCCCAAACCAGTACCGGCTATAATTATTCCTTTGTAGCCATTATCAATCAAAGAATCGAGCATATCGGGATGCATGTTTGGATAGTAGTAAATTATCGCAACTCTTTCTTCGAATGTCGGAATAATTTTTACGTTCTTATCTGTTCTGCGTTTTTTATAATCGTTTCTCAAAGGAGTAATGGCTTTCTTGTTCACCATTGCTATTGGAATATCACCAATAGTTCTGAATGTTGAACGGTAGCTGGAGTGCATTTTCCTTACACGTGTACCTCTGTGCAAAAGCCCGTACTGGTCAGATGTTGGTCCGAACATACAGACGACTATTTCTGCAATATCAGATTCGGAAGCTGTCTTAACGCTATGGATCAAATTCAAAGCGGCATCCGAAGAAGGTCTGTCGCTTGAACGTTGTGAACCAACAAGTACAATAGGTACAGGTGAATCCTGTATCATGTAGGAAAGAATTGAAGCAGTATGATGCAAAGTGTCTGTACCATGACCAATGACTATGCCTTCAACACCTTTCTCAATTTCCTTGCCGATTGCTTTTGCAGTAGTGATGTATTGCTCAGGTCCCATATTTTCACTGAAAACTCCAAATAGTTTTTCAGTTTCAAGATTGCAATAATCTGCTAGTTCGGGTACAGAACCATACAATTCTCCCGGAGAAAAAGCCGGTATAACCGCACCTGTTCTGTAATCCAATCTTGATGCAATCGTACCGCCTGTTCCAAAAAGTTTCACTCTTGGCTTTTTCGGTGAGTACGGGAAAAGCTTTTCAGGTATTTTGTAATGAGCTTCTTTTCTGCCATTAATTTTTATATCAGTAACTTTAGCCGATGCGATACCGATATTATATCCAGTTCTTAACTTAATCACGATATGAAATTCATCTGCCTGCTCAGAACGAGGTAAAATAATTCCTATATGGTCTCCATCCTTGGTTTTGATTTCGACATCACTCCAAACCTTGGCGTTGAATTTTTGTAAAACTTTTAACGATTCACCACGATAACCTTTATAATCATCACTTTTAGCCATTGCTTTTTCCTTCTTATTTACCATTGATTTTTTTTGCGACATATTCCCCGCTTGCCTTTCCTTCAAATTTTTTCATCACCAATCCTATTAAAATATCATTTTTCTTATCAGGATTGTGCAGTTTCATTTTCTTTAATGCTTTCTTTGCATTCTCAATTTCTTTGTCAATATCAGTTTTCTTCGCAGGTGTCAAGAGAAATTCCTTTTTATATGTACCTTCAATTACTGTCATTCTGATGGCATAGTAAACACCTTCTCTAATAATCTTTTTATCTTTAAAAGCAGTAAAGATTTTTTCCATTACATCGGCAGTCAGAACTTTAGTATCGTAATTCATTCTCTTAAGATGCTTTACAAATCGCACCATTGCAACCGATGCAAAGACGGGGTCAATTTTCCACGTATTAACTATCTTTTTGAACAATGCCGGATATTTCGAATCAGTCAAAGGTCTTAAAACATCAGCAGGGACTTTCATCTTGCTGAATGCTTTCTCGTATTCCCAGAAATGAACCGGCAACCCTTTTTTGATTCTGTCTTTTCTGTCATCAATAATTTTCTTAGGAGGCAAATCCGTATCAGGATACATTCTGTCAGGACCAGGTAAAATTCTTTCGAAACCGTTTGTACCATCCTTGAGTGCCTGCCTTGTTTCCGAAGGAACACCGATTGTCGCTTCCTTAGCTCGGATTACTATTTCCTTTGCACCTGTATCGGCATCCTGCTCATTTCCCCATACAATAACTAAAGTGTCTTTTTCTGTACATCCAATATATTTTCTGATTTTTTGACCTTCTGCAGTTGAAAGCGTATTTTCATAGCTGTCGGAATTAATAATATTCGGCATCTGGTCCAGACAAGCAATCACCCTGACCCTGTCTGAAATTTCCTTTGAGAAAAATGTATCGGTTTGTGTCTGCCAATTAAGGAGTCCTTTGAAACCTTTAAGTGTTACGCATTTGGCAACCATGCCGTTAGCCAAAGCTTTATTTACGGGCTGATAGCTGGTGTGCTTGAGCAGATGAGTAATATCATCAGTTTTTGACTGAAAAGTTTTTTCTGTTATTCCACGCTTTTTAAGTTCTTCCCTAAGCCGAAGAAGATTCCATTGCCTCATTGCTTCGTTGTAGGTCAGCAAAGGAATATATTTGATTTTCGAAACCCCTTTAATTTCAACTCTTGTGCCACCACGTACACTTACATTAACATCTTGTCTGGAAGCACCTATGCCGGTACGAACTTTTCCTGTTGAACGAACCAATCTTCTCAAAATATCGTTCACTTCAGCAACTTCCTGAGGAGTTTTCATGTCGGGATAAGTTACAGTTTCAATTAACGGCATACCGAGCCGGTCAGTAAGGTAAATTCTTGTGTGACCATTATCAGCAAATTCACGGCAAGAGTCTTCCTCGATTGACATTTGGATAATTCTGATTTCCCTGTTTTTATAAGGAATTTTACCACCTACAGAAACAATTGCAGTCCTTTGGAAACCCGTAGGAATACTTCCATCCAGATATTGTTTACGGGCTATATGCAACTCATCAACAATAGTAGAACCAAGCAATTGCCCTACTTCAATGGCAATATCCAATGCCTGGTCGTTGATTTCGAAAGGTGGGGTGTCGTCCATTTCGTAGGTACAGACAGTATCCCTGTTGATTCTGTAAATAATATCCTTTTTTGTCTTGAACTCCATCAAAGCAGTGCCGTCGTACTCTCCGAGTTCTGACAAAGTCGGACGCATGTGCCTTAAAATTTCTGCGTGATATTCTTCATTATTATACTTGCCGGCGGGACATCTGCAAAAAAGTTTTTTATCGGTATAAAGTTGCTGGTGGATTTCCAGGCCAGACTTAAAACCGACTTCCGCATAGTCATCCGTAGTCATTTCGTTAAAAGGTTTAAACTTAAACTCTGCCATTACAATTCCTTATATTTACTCTTCCGTTCAGTCAGTTGTTACAACTGACGAAATTATTTAATTCAAAAAATATTAAAATCAACAAATATTCTGAAATATTTGCAAAATAAGAACTTCAAAAATAAGAAATTGCAGTGAAATAAGGGAATTTAAAGTGGAAAAAAGTGAAGATTTTTAGAAGTACTGAGTTTTAAAATTAATTTCTATAGTAAACAAGATTTATTTTCTTGTAGATGATTTAAATTCTTATATTGAACGTGATCAATTAAATACCCTAACTCATTACATCTCAGAATTGATATAGAAAATTAATAATAATAAGGAAAATAATGAACTTATTCTTTTTCAAAATTTAGAGTTCATTGAGTGACCATTCTTTTCCAGGTAAATAATATTCAAAACCTAACCCTAATTTTAAATTATTATCATGTATATTTTTTATAATCAACTTCTCAAAACCAATAACGATAAATATTGATTTTTTAGCAATATCATTTAAAAATGAATTATTTGGTAAGAAATAACTCATAGTTTTATAATCTATTAAATTGATTTTTGCTGTTGCACCCAGACAGTTAAGATTTGGTCCACTCGTTATTATGCTATAGTAAATTTTGAATTTCATTCTTAAAGGATTACTATCATAAATCAATGAAAAGCCAGTTGATAATTCGAATCCTTGAATCTCTCTTTTACTGTAGTTTTTAAAGTTGGGATAGAACAAGGAATCAATTCGATGACCAACATATCCAGTACTGAATTCGTACATAGCTAATAATATATTTGTTGATTCTTTATATATTGGGTAAGCTATACCGGGATTTAGCTCAATAAAAATATTATCTCGTATAGATTTTAAACCATATTTTAGATTTAATAATTTAAAGTTCGTATTAATTATGAAATCTTTCCAAAAAGGAAGCTTCCCGAAAAAACTATCTGTTTGGGCTTCAATATCTACCAATTTTAAATTTAATGATAAATCATAATAGTTGAATTTATGTAAGAAGATACTCGTACCGACTGAAAAAGCATCAAAATCCTGGTATTCATATATAAATTTTGAGCTATAAGGACGATAGTTTGATTTTTGTCCCAATCCAAAAGCAACTTCAAATTCATTTGAATTATCCAATATAGACATGAACGAAGTTGTGTAATTTATTGGTAAATCCAAAATTGAATCTCTGCCACTCAATAATATAGTATTAAAAAAAACCAATACAAGTGATAATATAAAAAAATGTCTTACAATTATTTTAAGCATTTTCATTTTTTTTAGTCAGCAAATTTTATTAGAGTTACTATTGATTGAAAAGTGATTAAAACTCATTACATTAACCTTAACAACAAATCGAATTTTATTTATACACTATATCATATTTAATCAAAGTTGAAAACTTGGTACTGATTCAAGATATAGTGAAATTGCCTCCCTGATATTTTTAAGAGCGGATTCTTTGTCGTCGCCTTCGCTTATACATCCGGGAAGTGATGGCACGTAAACTGTATATCCGCCATCTTCACATTCTTCCAGTACAACTTTGAGTCTCATTATTTTCTCCTTTTTAAAAAAGCAAATTATAAAAATTAACGCTGATACTAAAATTTTATTTGGCTTTTTGCAATTTTCATTCATTTCTTCAACAATTATTTTACATACTCAACATAAACACACAGAACCACTTTTAATTTTGCTAATGCCATGTGTTATTGAGTATATTCGTAATAGAAAAAAAATTGAATAAAATTAAATTCACTTTTTATTAAAATATTATTACTCAATAAGTGTCATAATTTTGTTTTTAGGTCGTCAAAACATATTGAAGAAAAATTCAAAGTTATCATTTGGGGAGTTCTAAAAATTAACTTACTGAAAAACGAGTGAATATTCTTATTTTTGAATAATGAAAAAACAGCACAAAAAGAGGAAAAACCAGATGAATGACCAAAGATATAAATCAAGTGGCAA